>Ga0315903_10001648_pt1 | contig 34032 bp, 45 predicted proteins | sample LakEriMetagenome_7_FD_203524 | JGI IMG/M metagenome (GOLD analysis project Ga0315903, IMG submission 203524) | Freshwater fungal communities from buoy surface, Lake Erie, Ohio, United States - Buoy 2 MA119 | ecosystem: Environmental > Aquatic > Freshwater > Lake | place: USA: Lake Erie, Ohio...
GTGGGCGGCCGCCACACGCCGTTCTTCACGAACTATCGTCCGCAGTTCTATTTCCGCACGACGGACGTGACGGGCATCGTGACGCTGCCGGAAGGCACGGAAATGGTGATGCCTGGCGACAACGTGACGATGGAAGTCGCGCTGATCGTTCCGATCGCGATGGAAGAGAAGCTGCGCTTCGCCATCCGCGAAGGCGGCCGCACCGTCGGCGCCGGCGTCGTGGCCGCGATCATCGAGTGATCGCTGCGGTGAACCGCGGCGCCGGCCTCCGGCGCCGCTGCATCCAGTGAGCTGAATCAGTTCGGCTGGCGCGGGGAAGCGCCCGCGCCGGTCGCACAAGGGACGAAGCTATGAACGGCCAGAATATCCGCATCCGCCTCAAGGCGTTCGATCACCGCATCCTGGACGCCTCGACGAAGGAAATCGTCTCGACGGCGAAGCGGACAGGCGCGCAGGTTCGCGGGCCGATCCCGCTGCCCACGCTGATCGAGAAGTTCACGGTGAACCGCTCGCCGCACGTCGACAAGAAGTCGCGCGAGCAGTTTGAAATCCGCACCCACAAGCGCGTGCTCGACATTGTCGATCCCACGCCGCAAACGGTGGACGCGCTCATGAAGCTTGATCTCGCCGCCGGCGTGGACGTCGAGATCAAGCTCTAAGGTCAGGAAACGGGCTCCTCTTCATCGTAAAGAGCCTAAAGGACGAGAAACATGCGGTCAGGCGTTATCGCACAGAAGGTCGGCATGACCCGCGTCTTCAACGACGCGGGCGAGCAATTGCCGGTCACGGTCCTCAAGATGGACGGCTGCCAGGTGGTGGCCCATCGGACCAAGGACAAGAACGGCTACACGGCGCTCCAGCTCGGCGTTGGCCGCGCGAAGCCCAAGAACGTCTCGAAGGCGGAGCGTGAGCGCTTCGCCCGCGCGAGCGTCGAGCCGAAGATGAAGATCGCGGAGTTCCGCGTCGCCGAGGACGGAGTGATCCCCGTCGGCGCCGAGATCACCGCCGACCATTTCGTCGTCGGGCAATTTGTCGACGTCACCGGCACCTCCATCGGCAAGGGCTTCGCCGGCCCGATGAAGCGCTGGAACTTCGGCGGTCTGCGCGCCACCCACGGCGTGTCGGTCTCGCACCGTTCGCATGGTTCGACCGGCGGCCGTCAGGACCCCGGCAAGACCTTCAAGAACAAGAAAATGGCCGGCCACATGGGCGTCGAGCGCGTCACCACGCTCAACCTGCGCGTCGTCCAGACCGATCCGGAGCGCGGCCTGATCCTCGTCGAGGGTTCGGTGCCTGGCTTCGCCGGCGGCTGGATCACCGTGCGCGACGCCGTCAAGAAGGCGCTGCCGAAAGACGCTCCGCGTCCCGGCAAGTTCCGCACCGCCGAGAGCGCCGCCGCTCCGGCTGACGAAAACAAGGAGGGTTGAGCCGTGAAGATCGACGTCACGTCTCTCGACGGCGCTTCCGCCGGCTCGATCGAGCTCAGCGATGACGTGTTCGGCCTCGAGCCGCGCACCGACCTCATCGCGCGGATGATCCGCTTTCAGCTCGCCAAGCGCCGCGCCGGCACCCATGCGGTGAAGAACCGCGCCGACATCGCGCGCACCGGCAAGAAAATGTACAAGCAGAAGGGCACCGGCGGCGCTCGCCACGGTTCCGCCCGCGTGCCGCAGTTCCGCGGCGGCGGTCGCGCCTTCGGCCCGCAGGTGCGCAGCCATGCGCATGAACTGCCCAAGAAGGTGCGCGCGCTCGCGCTGCGCCACGCCCTGTCCGCCAAGCTGCGCGACGGCGGCCTCGTGGTGTGGGACCAGGCTTCGTTCGACGCCGGCAAGACCAAGGGCCTGAAGGCCTCGTTCGCGAAGATGGGCCTCACCTCGGCGCTCATCATCGACGGCGCCGCCGTGCAGGAGGGCTTCGCCCGCGCCGCCCGCAACATTCCGCAGATCGACGTGCTGCCGGTCGCCGGCATCAACGTCTACGACATCATTCGCCGCGAGAAGCTCGTGCTGACCAAGGCGGCCGTGGATGCGCTGGAGGCGCGATTCAAATGAGCCAGTCCGCTCGGTTCGCCGATACGCGCCATTTCGACGTCATCGTCGCCCCGGTGATCACCGAAAAGGCGACCATGGCTTCTGACCAGAACAAGGTCGTTTTCAAGGTGCGCAAGGACGCCACCAAGCCGCAGATCAAGGCGGCTGTGGAGCGTCTGTTCGACGTGAAGGTCGAGAGCGTGAACACGCTCGTGCGCAAGGGCAAGAGCAAGGTTTTCCGCGGCGTGCGCGGAACGCAGAGCGACGTGAAAAAAGCGGTCGTGACCCTCGCTGAGGGCCACAAGATCGACGTCACCACCGGTCTGTAAGCGGGGTTCGAGGACACGATCATGGCGCTTAAAACTTTCAAGCCGGTCACCCCGGGCCTCAGGCAGCTGGTCATCGTCGACCGCTCGCAGCTGTGGAAGGGCAAGCCGGTCAAGACCCTGACCGAAGGCAAGTCGTCGGCTGGCGGCCGCAACAACCTCGGACGCATTACGGTGCGCTTCCGTGGCGGCGGTCACAAGCGGACCTACCGCATCATCGACTTCAAGCGTCGCAAGCTTGACGTCGTGGGCAAAGTGGAGCGGATCGAATACGATCCCAACCGCACCGCCTTCATCGCGCTCGTGCGCTACGCCGACAACGAGCTCGCCTACATCCTCGCTCCGCAGCGTCTTGCGGTGGGCGATGAAGTCGTCGCGGGCGCTCAGGTCGACGTGAAGCCCGGCAATGCGATGCCGCTGGCCAACATGCCGGTGGGCACGATCGTGCACAATGTGGAGCTGAAGATCGGCAAGGGCGGCGCGATCGCCCGCTCCGCCGGCTCCTACGCGCAGATCGTCGGCCGCGACCAGGGCTACGTCACGCTGCGCCTGAACTCTGGCGAGCAGCGCCTGGTGCATGGCCAGTGCTTCGCCTCGGTGGGCGCGGTCTCCAACCCCGACCACATGAACACCTCGCTCGGCAAGGCGGGCCGTTCGCGCTGGCTCGGCCGCAAGCCGCATAACCGCGGCGTGACCATGAACCCGATCGACCATCCGCACGGCGGCGGCGAAGGCCGCACTTCGGGCGGCCGTCATCCGGTCACTCCGTGGGGCAAGCCCACGAAGGGCAAGAAGACCCGCAGCAATAAGTCGACGACGAAGTTCATCGTCTCGTCCCGTCACGATCGCAAGAAGAAGGGCTGATCCATGGCGCGTTCGATCTGGAAGGGCCCCTTCGTCGACGGCTATCTGCTCAAGAAAGCAGACGCCGCTCAGGCTTCGGGCCGTAATGAAGTCATCAAGATCTGGAGCCGTCGCTCCACGATCCTGCCGCAGTTCGTGGGCCTCACCTTCGGGGTCTACAACGGGCAGAAGCACATCCCCGTGTCCGTCACCGAGGACATGATCAACCACAAGTTCGGCGAGTTCGCCCCGACGCGCACCTTCCACGGTCACGCGGCGGACAAAAAAGCGAAGAGAGGCTGACGCGATGTCGAAGCCCAAATCCCCGCGCGCGCTCAAGGACAACGAAGCGAAGGCCGTCGCGCGCATGCTGCGCGTCAGCCCGCAGAAGTTGAACCTGCTGGCGCAGCTCATCCGCGGCAAGCCGGTCGAGACCGCGCTCGCCGACCTCGAGTTCTCGCGCAAGCGCATGGCGCTACCGGTGAAGAAGGCGCTCGAGAGCGCCATCGCCAACGCCGAGAACAACCATTCCCTCGACGTCGACGATCTCGTCGTCGCCGAGGCGCATGTGGGCAAGGCGCTTGTCATGAAGCGCTTCCACGCCCGCGCGCGCGGCCGCGCCGGCCGGGTTGAGAAGCCCTTCTCGAACCTGACGATCGTCGTTCGCGAAGTGCAGCCCGAAGCGAAGGCCTGAGGAGAAAACGATGGGTCAGAAAGTCAATCCGATCGGTCTGCGCCTCGGCATCAACCGGACCTGGGATTCCCGCTGGTTCGCCGCCCGCGGCGAATACGGCAAGCTCCTGCATGAAGACATGCGCATCCGCGAAGTCCTCATGAAGGAGCTCAAGCAGGCAGCCGTCTCGAAGATCATCATCGAGCGTCCGCACAAGAAGTGCCGCGTCACCATCCACTCGGCGCGTCCGGGCGTGGTGATCGGCAAGAAGGGCGCGGACATCGACAAGGTCCGCAAGATGGTCGCCAAGCTCACCGATTCCGAGGTGGTGCTGAACATCGTCGAAGTGCGCAAGCCTGAGATCGACGCGACGCTGGTCGCCGAGTCGATCGCCCAGCAGCTCGAGCGCCGCGTCGCTTTCCGTCGCGCCATGAAGCGCGCGGTTCAGTCGGCGATGCGTCTGGGCGCCCAGGGCATCCGCATCAATTGCTCGGGCCGTCTCGGCGGCGCCGAAATCGCGCGCCAGGAATGGTACCGCGAAGGCCGCGTGCCGCTGCATACGCTGCGCGCCGACGTCGATTACGGCGTGGGCACCGCGCATACGGCCTATGGCACGTGCGGCATCAAGGTCTGGATCTTCAAGGGCGAGATCCTTGAGCACGATCCGATGGCGCAGGACAAGCGCATGAACGAGCAGGGCGCCGGCGATGGCGAACGTCGTCCGCGCCGCGAAGGACGCGAGCGCGATGAGCGCGGCCGCGGCCCCCGCGGTCGCGACGCGGCCTAAGCTTCGGCCAAACATTCGAGAGTCTGAATCATGTTGCAACCCAAGCGCACGAAGTTCAGGAAGGCCTTCAAGGGCCGTATCCACGGCAACGCCAAGGGCGGCTTCGAGCTCAACTTCGGCCAGTTCGGCCTGAAGGCTATGGAGCCGGAGCGCATCACGGCCCGCCAGATCGAGGCGGCCCGCCGCGCAATGACCCGCCACATGCGCCGCGCCGGCCGCGTGTGGATCCGCATCTTCCCGGACGTGCCGGTGTCCAAGAAGCCGACCGAAGTCCGCATGGGCAAGGGCAAGGGCGCTCCCGAATACTGGGCTGCGCGCGTTGCTCCTGGCCGCATCATGTTCGAGATCGACGGCGTGTCGGCCGAGCTCGCGCGCGAGGCGATGACGCTTGCGGCCGCGAAGCTGCCGATCAAGACGCGCTTCGTTCAGCGCATCGTTGAATAAGGAGAGGCGAGATGTCTTCCAAGCAGCGCGTCTCTGACCTCAAGGTCATGACCGAAGACCAGCTCAAGGACGAAGTCCTGAAGCTGAAGAAAGAGCAGTTCAACCTCCGTTTCCAGCGCGCCACCGGCCAGCTGGAGAACACCTCCCGCGTTCGCGTCGTCCGTCGTGACGTCGCGCGCGCCCTGACGGTCGCCGCGCAGAAGCGCGCCGAGGCGAAGAAGTAAGGACAAGCGCCATGCCGAAGCGTATTCTCCAGGGCGTCGTCGTCAGCGATAAGCAGGAAAAGACCGTGGTCGTGCGCGTTGAGCGCCGCTTCACGCATCCGCTTCTCAAGAAGACGGTGCGTCGCTCGAAGCACTACCATGCTCACGACGAAAACAAGGCCCATAAGGTCGGCGACACGGTCTTCATTGAGGAGACCAAGCCGATCTCGAAGCTCAAGCGCTGGACAGTGGTCAGCAAAACCGCTTAATCCGGGGCGACGATTCACACGGGGGAGCGAGGATCGCTCCCTTCAGGCGAAGTCCGAAGCCAGACTTCGGAAACCGATCTGAAAAGGAAGGCGCGACGCCATGATTCAGATGCAAACCAACCTCGACGTGGCGGACAATTCCGGCGCGCGCCGCGTGATGTGCATTAAGGTGCTCGGCGGCTCGAAGCGGAAGTACGCCGGCGTCGGCGACATCATCGTGGTGTCGATCAAGGAAGCCATTCCGCGCGGCCGCGTGAAGAAGGGCGACGTCATGAAGGCGGTCGTCGTTCGCACGGCCAAGGACATCAAGCGCGCCGACGGTTCGGTGATCCGCTTCGACTCCAACGCCGCCGTGCTGATCAACAACCAGTCCGAGCCGATCGGCACCCGTATCTTCGGGCCGGTTCCGCGCGAATTGCGCGCCAAGAACCACATGAAGATCATCTCGCTGGCTCCGGAGGTGCTGTAATGGCCGCCAAGATCAAGAAGGGCGACAAGGTCGTCCTCATCGCCGGCCGCGACAAGGGCCGCTCCGGCGAAGTCGTGAAAGTGATTCCGAGCGAGGGCCGCGCCCTCGTGCGCGGGCTCAACATGGTGCGTCGTCACCAGCGCCAGACGCAGAACCAGGAAGGCGGGATCATCTCCAAGGAGGCCCCGGTCGACCTGTCGAACCTCGCGCTGATCGACCCCAAGGACGGCAAGCCGACCCGCGTCGGTTTCAAGATTCTCGAAGACGGCCGCAAGGTCCGCTTCGCCAAGCGTTCCGGAGACCTGATCGATGCCTGAGGCTAAGGACAAGGCCCCCAAGGCCAAGCGCGGCGAAGCGCCGGCGCCCGCGGTGCTGGCCACCGCCGACTCGCTGGGCACGCCCGAGGGCTACACCCCGCGCATGAAGAAGCACTACGAGGACATCGTCCGCGCGGAGATGATCAAGCAGTTCGGCTATAAGAACGCGCTTGAAGTCCCCACGATCGAGAAGATCGTCCTCAACATGGGCGTGGGCGACGCGGTCAACGACACCAAGAAGGTGACGACGGCCGCCGCCGATCTCGCGCTCATCGCTGGCCAGAGGCCGGTGATCACCCGCGCCCGCAAGGCCATTTCGACCTTCAAGGTGCGCGAGAACATGCCGATCGGCGCGAAGGTCACCCTTCGTCGCACGCGCATGTATGAATTTCTGGACCGCCTGGTCACGATTGCGCTGCCGCGCATTCGCGACTTCCGCGGACTGAACCCGAAGTCGTTCGACGGCCGCGGGAACTACGCCATGGGCATCAAGGAGCACATCGTGTTCCCTGAAATCGATTACGACAAGGCTGAGTCCGTTCTTGGCCTCGACGTGATCGTGTGCACCACGGCTAAGACCGACGAAGAGGCGCGCGCGCTGCTGCGCGCGTTCAACTTCCCGTTCCGGCAGTGAGGTCGGGGCAACCTGCCCTCAAACGCGGAATCATGAGGTAACCAATGGCTAAAAAGAGCTCTATCGAGAAAAACAACAAGCGCGCGAAGCTGGCGAAGAAATACGCCGCGCGCCGCGAGCGCCTGAAGGCGATCGCCAACGACAAGTCACTCGACGTCGTCGAGCGCTTTGAGGCGAGCGTTAAGCTGGCTCAGCTGCCGCGCAATTCGTCCACCACGCGCGTGCGCAAGCGCTGCGAGGTGACGGGTCGTCCGCGCGCGTTCTACGGCAAGATGCAGATGTCGCGCATCGCCGTCCGGGAACTGGGCTCGAAGGGCCTGATCCCCGGCCTGTTGAAGTCGAGCTGGTAAGGAGCGGCCATGAACGATCCTCTTGGCGATATGCTCACCCGCATCCGCAATGCGCAGATGCGTCGCAAGAACAAGGTCACGACGCCTGGCTCGCGCCTTCGTCAGCACGTCCTCGACGTGTTGAAGGACGAGGGCTACATCCGCGGTTATTCGACCACGGATTACGGCAATGGCCGCACCGAGTTCGAAATTGAGCTGAAATATCACGAGGGCCTGCCCGTGATCCGGGAGATCGAGCGCGTCTCGAAGCCCGGACGTCGCGTCTACAGCGCCGTCGCCGCCATGCCTCGCGTCGCCAACGGCCTGGGCATCACCATCGTATCGACTCCGAAGGGCGTTATGGCCGACCATTCTGCGCGTGAGCAGAACGTGGGCGGCGAAGTGCTCTGCCGGGTCTTCTGATCGGAAGGCGAAGATTCATGTCTCGTGTCGGTAAGAAACCCGTTCCCGTGCCCACCGGCGTCACCGCCAAGATCGACGGCCAGCAGGTCGCCGTGAAGGGCGCCAAGGGCGAACTCAATTTCGTCGTCCCTGACGAAGTCTCCGTCTCCATGGACGGCGGCCTCATCAAGGTCGACCCGCGCAACGACTCCAAGCGCGCTCGCGCGATGTGGGGCATGTCGCGCGCGATGATCAACAACCTCGTGACCGGCGTGTCCAAGGGTTTCGAGCGCAAGCTCGAGATCACGGGCGTCGGCTACAAGGCCGCGGTCGTCGGCAAGAACCTGCAGATGTCGCTCGGCTACAGCCACGACATCAATTATCCGATCCCGGCGGGCGTTCAGATCGTGACGCCGAAGCCGACCGAGATCACCATCTCGGGCGTCGACAAGCGCCAGATCGGGCAGATCGCCGCCGAAATCCGCGCCATGCGCGGCCCCGAGCCCTATAAGGGCAAGGGCGTGCGCTACGAGGGCGAATTCATCTTCCGCAAGGAAGGCAAGAAGAAGTAACTGGAGAGCGCAATGGCCAACCAATCCCAGGTCGATCGCCGCAAGGCGCGCGTGCGCCGCGCGATCCGCGCCCGCGCCTACGGCAAGCCGCGGCTTTCCGTGCATCGGTCCTCGAAACAGATCTACGCGCAGATCATCGACGACGAGAAGGGCGCCACGCTCGTGGCGGCTTCCTCGCTGGAGAAGGATCAGCGTTCCTCCCTCAAGACCGGGGCGGACACCGCCGCCGCCAAGGCGATCGGCCTTTTGATCGCCAAGCGCGCTGCGGAAAAGGGCATCAAGGACGTGGTCTTCGACCGCGGCTCCTACATGTACCATGGCCGCGTGAAGGCGCTGGCCGAGGGCGCGCGCGAGGGCGGCCTCAACTTCTAATCCGCAGACGCCGCATGGCGCCTGCGCATCCCAGCGAGCGGGCCGCGTGCGGTCCGCGCAAGTGACGGAAGAGAATAATGGCTCGAGAAGGTGAAGGCGGTCGTCGCGAACGCGATCGCGAAGAGCGCGACAGCGAGTTCGTGGATCGTCTGGTCCACATCAACCGCGTCGCGAAAGTGGTGAAGGGCGGCCGTCGCTTCGGCTTTGCGGCCCTCGTCGTCGTCGGCGACCAGAAGGGTCGCGTTGGCTTCGGCCACGGCAAGGCGCGCGAAGTGCCGGAAGCCATCCGCAAGGCCACGGAAGCCGCCAAGCGCGGCCTGATCCGCGTGCCGCTGCGCGAAGGCCGCACGCTGCATCACGACGTGTTCGGCCGTCACGGTTCGGGCCGCGTCGTTCTGCGCGCCGCTCCGGCCGGCACCGGCATCATCGCCGGTGGCCCGATGCGCGCCGTGTTCGAGACGCTCGGCATGCATGACGTCGTCGCCAAGTCGCAGGGGTCGTCCAATCCCTACAACATGGTCCGCGCCACGTTCGACGCGCTCAAGCGCGAAGACTCGCCGCGTACGGTCGCCGCGCGCCGGAGCATGAAGGTTTCGACCCTTCAGTCCCGCCGCCAGGGCGTCGACGCCGACGCCGCGGACGCGTGAGGAGGCTGACCCATGGCTGACAACAGCAAGCCGAAGATCACGCTCGAGCAGGTCTCGAGCCCGATCGGCCGTCCCGCCGCCCAGCGCCAGACGCTGGTGGGCCTCGGCCTCAACAAGATCGGCCGTCGCTCCTCCGTCGAGGACACGCCCGCCGTACGCGGCATGATCGCCAAGGTCGCGCACCTCGTGCGCGTAGTCGACGGCGGCAAGTGAGGAGGGCGCGATGAAACTCAACGACATTCGCGACAACGAAGGCTCCTCCAAGGAGCGTATGCGCGTCGGACGCGGCATTGGTTCGGGCAAGGGCAAGCAGTCCGGCCGCGGCGGCAAGGGCCAGACCGCGCGTTCGGGCGTGCGCATCAAGGGCTTCGAAGGCGGCCAGATGCCGCTGCATCGTCGCCTGCCCAAGCGCGGCTTCAACGCTCCGTTCTCGACCGATTACAACGAGGTCAACCTCGGCCGTCTGCAGCAGGCGGTGGATGCGGGCAAGCTCGATGCGGGCAAGCCCGTGACGCTCGAGGCGCTGATCGCCGCCGGCGTGTGCGCGAAGGCGCGCGACGGCGTCAAGATCCTCGGCAACGGCGAGTTGAAGGCGAAGCTGACCCTCGAGGTCGACGCCGCCTCCAAGGCCGCCGTGGCGGCCATCGAGAAGGCCGGCGGTTCGGTGAAACTGCTCGCCGCGGCTCCCGCCGAAGGCGCCTGAGGCGCGCGCCGCGCACGCTGCGCGGCGGGCGTTCAGGAGAGATACGAGTTCGAGCGGGGCGTGAGGGTCGACCTTTCGCCCCGTTCCCATGTCAAAAGGCCTTCCGTCGGCCCCCGCTCGCTTCGCGCTTTTTCCCCTGCGCAGGCCGGCGAAGCGGGCTAGACTTGGATCTGAACCTGAATTCCGGCGCGCGCGGCGCGCCATCGGAGCGCTCACATGGCATCGGCAGCCGAACAGCTTGCAGCCTCGATCAATTTCTCGGCCATTGCGAAGGCCGACGAACTCAAGAAGCGTATCTGGTTCACGCTTGGCGCGCTCATCGTCTATCGGCTCGGCACCTACATTCCTCTGCCGGGCATCGATCCGGTCGCTTTCGAGCAGAGCTTCACGGGCAAGCAGCAGGGCGTGCTGGAGCTGTTCAACATGTTCGCCGGCGGCGCCGTGCAGCGCATGGCGATCTTCGCGCTCAACATCATGCCCTACATCTCCGCGTCCATCATCATCCAGCTGATGACGTCGGTCGTGCCTTCTCTCGAATCGCTCAAGAAAGAAGGCGAATCCGGGCGCAAGGTCATCAATCAATACACGCGCTATCTCACCGTGGTGCTCGCCGTCTTTCAGGCGTGGGGCATCGCCATCGGCCTGCAGGGGCAGGGCGGGGTGGTCGCCAATCCTGGCCTGTTCTTCCAGATCTCGACCGTGATCACGCTCACCGGCGGCACGTTGTTCCTGATGTGGCTGGGCGAGCAGATCACCGCGCGCGGCATCGGCAACGGCGCGTCACTCATCATTTTCGCGGGCATCGTGGCGGCCTTTCCTTCCGCGATCGTCTCTACCCTTGAGCTGGGGCGCCAGGGCGCGCTGTCGACGGCGCTGATCCTTGTGGTTCTGCTGCTCTCGGTGGTCGTCGTCGCCTTCATCGTCTTCATGGAGCGCGCGCAGCGCCGCCTCCTCATCACCTATCCCAAGCGTCAGGTGGGGCAGAACCAGATCGTGGGCGGGCAGACGTCGTTCCTGCCTCTCAAGCTCAACACGTCGGGCGTGATTCCGCCGATCTTCGCCTCCTCGTTGCTGCTGCTGCCGACGACGCTGGCGAACTTCTCCGCCAGCGGCGGGGCCACGGGCTGGCTCGCCACGTTCAACGCTTATTTCGCGCATGGGCGTCCGCTCTACATGCTCACCTATGTGGCGCTGATCGCTTTCTTCGCCTTCTTCTACACGGCGGTCGTGTTCAACCCGACGGAGACCGCCGACAATCTGAAGAAGCACGGCGGATTCATTCCCGGCATCCGGCCGGGCGAGCGCACGGCGCAGCACATCGACCAGGTGCTCACGCGCATCACGGTGATCGGCGCGACCTATCTGTGCGCGATCTGCCTCTTACCCGAAATACTCATTTCCTACGCGGCGCTTCCGTTCTATTTCGGCGGAACGTCGTTGCTGATCGTGGTCAGCGTGACGATGGATACGGTCGCTCAGGTCCACGGGCACTTGCAGGCGCAGCAATACGAGGGACTGGTGCGCAAGGCGAAGTTGCGGGGGAGGCGTAGATGAGGCTCATTCTTCTCGGACCGCCCGGCGCGGGCAAGGGCACGCAGGCTGCGCGCCTTGTTGAAAAGCACGGCATTCCGCAGCTCTCCACCGGCGACATGCTGCGCGCGGCTGTGAAGGCGGGCACGCCCGTCGGCCTGCAGGCGAAGGCGGTCATGGAATCGGGCGGCCTCGTCTCCGACGAGATCGTGGTTGGCATCATCGCCGACCGCATCCAGGAGGCGGACGCGCGCAAGGGCTTCATCCTCGACGGCTTCCCGCGCACCGTGGCGCAGGCGCAGGCGCTCGACGCCATGCTCGCCAAGAACGCCATGAAGCTCGACGCCATCGTCGAACTGAAGGTGGACGAGAACGCGCTGCTCGCGCGCATCGAGAAGCGCGCCCGCGAGACTCTGGAGGCGGGCGGGACCGTGCGCGCCGACGACAATCCGGAAGCCTTCAAGAAGCGGCTCGACGCCTACCGGGCGCAGACCGCTCCCGTCTCGGGCTATTACGCCGGCAAGGGCGCCCTGAAGACGGTTGACGGCATGGCACCCATCGACGCCGTGACCAAGGCGCTCGACGCGGCGCTCGCCGGCTGAGCATCCCAAACCCGCTTGATCAGGGCTGTGCGAGGCTCCCTTTGAGCCTCGCGCGGCCCTTTCGCCTTTTGGCCGCCGGCAGGCGTCATTTTGCGGCCAAGGCCGCGGACGGCTGGTCATTGAGCCATTGACTCGGGGGCCGGCTTCCCGTACTCACCCCTCCATCCACCGAGACGCGGTCTCCCGGAGCCTTCCTTGGAAGGGTCGGGGAGCTTTTGCGCTTTGGGGTTCCCCGCATGGGCCGGCCTCCACCGGACGCGGGTGTTCGCAACCGCGGCCTCGCGCCGCTGACATGGAGACGGCCTGTGGCCCGTATTGCTGGCGTCAATATTCCCACGAACAAGCGCGTCGTCATCGCGCTTCAGTACATCCACGGCATCGGCGCGAAGAAGGCCGAAGAGATCTGCGAGAAGGTGAGCATCCCGGCCGAGCGCCGCGTCGCCCAGCTCACGGACGCCGAAGTGCTGCAGATCCGCGAAACCATCGACCGCGACTATCTCGTGGAAGGCGACCTGCGCCGCGAAGTGTCGATGAACATCAAGCGCCTTATGGACCTTGGCTGCTATCGCGGCCTGCGTCACCGCAAGCAGCTTCCCGTGCGCGGCCAGCGCACGCACACCAACGCCCGCACCCGCAAGGGCAAGGCGAAGCCGATCGCCGGCAAGAAGAAGTAATTCCCCTGTTCCGGGCGGGCCGCGCGTCGGCTCGCTCAACGCCTGCCGTCACGTGGGCGTCGGATCACGCCGGCTCGCGCACGCGCGGGCCATCGATCACGGATCACCTCAAAGAGATCCCCAGCGCCTGGCGTTACGGGCGCGCCTGAAGGAAAGAAGAGAGAGACATGGCTAAGGAAGCTACCCGCGTCCGCCGTCGCGAACGCAAGAACATCGCCTCTGGCGTCGCCCACGTGAACTCGACGTTCAACAACACGATGATCACGATCTCCGACGCGCAGGGCAACACGATCGCCTGGTCGTCGGCCGGCACGATGGGCTTCAAGGGCTCGCGCAAGTCGACCCCCTACGCCGCGCAGATGGCCGCTGAAGACGCCGCCCGCAAGGCCTCGGAACACGGCATGCGCACGGTGGAAGTGGAAGTCTCTGGCCCGGGTTCGGGCCGCGAATCCGCGCTGCGCGCACTGCAGGCCGCCGGCTTCACGGTGACCTCGATCCGCGACGTGACGCCGATCCCGCACAACGGCTGCCGTCCGCGCAAGCGCCGTCGCGTCTGATCAATCGACGCATCAATCCCGCACGCGGGCCGACGGGCCTGCGCGCGGTTTCTGACGCCCGACATCGCGGGCCAGGGTCGACGGACCGATATGCCCGCGAGTTTAGAAAGGCACGAACGTGATCCAGAAGAACTGGCAAGAACTCATCAAGCCGAACAAGCTCGAGGTGATCCCGGGCGACGATCCGCGCCGCGTGGCGACGGTGATCGCCGAGCCGCTCGAGCGCGGTTACGGCGTGACGCTCGGCAACGCGCTGCGTCGCATCCTTCTGTCCTCGCTGCAGGGCGCGGCCATCACCTCCGTCCATATCGACGGCGTGCTGCATGAGTTCTCCTCGATCCCCGGCGTCCGCGAGGACGTGACGGACATCGTCCTGAACATCAAGGACATCGCCATCAAGATGCAGGGCGAAGGCCCCAAGCGCATGGTGCTGAAGAAGCAGGGCCCGGGCGCCGTGCTCGCCGGCGACATCGCGGTCACCGGCGACGTGCAGGTGCTCAACCCCAGCCTCGTGATCTGCACGCTCGACGAGGGCGCGGAGATCCGCATGGAGTTCACGGTCAACACCGGCAAGGGCTACGCCCCGGCCGAGCGCAACCGCTCCGAGGACTCGCCCATCGGCCTCATTCCGGTGGACAGCATTTATTCGCCGGTCAAGAAGGTCAGCTATCGCGTGGAGAACACCCGCGAAGGCCAGATCCTCGACTATGACAAGCTCACCCTGACGGTGGAGACCAACGGCGCCGTGTCGCCGGAGGATTCGGTGGCTTACGCCGCGCGCATCCTGCAGGACCAGCTCAACGTCTTCGTGAATTTCGAAGAGCCGCGCCGCGAGGAAGCCGCTCCGTCGATCCCCGAGCTCGCCTTCAACCCGGCGCTGCTCAAGAAGGTCGACGAGCTGGAGCTTTCGGTGCGTTCGGCGAACTGCTTGAAGAACGACAACATCGTTTACATCGGCGACCTGATCCAGAAGTCCGAGGCCGAGATGCTGCGCACGCCGAACTTCGGCCGCAAGTCTCTCAACGAGATCAAGGAAGTTCTGGCGCAGATGGGCCTGCACCTGGGCATGGAAGTGCCCGGCTGGCCGCCGGAGAACATCGAAGAGCTCGCCAAGCGCTTCGAAGAGCATTACTGAGACGACGCATAACGCCTCTCCCCAAAGCGGGAGAGGCGCCTAACCAGGACGGTCGACCCTTGGCACGGCGGCCGGAAGAACGAAGGAGAGAGCCATGTATCACGGTCACAAGAAGCGCCGCTTCAACCGCACCGCCGAACACCGCAAGGCGATGTTCGCCAATATGTGCGTCGCGCTCATCAAGCACGAACAGATCGTCACCACGCTGCCCAAGGCGAAGGACCTGCGTCCCGTCGTCGAAAAGCTCGTGACGCTCGGCAAGCGCGGCGACCTGCACGCGCGTCGTCAGGCGATCGCCCAGATCAAGGACGTCGAGATCGTCAAGAAGCTCTTCGACGTGCTCGGGCCCCGCTACAAGGAGCGCAACGGCGGCTACACCCGCGTGCTGAAGGCGGGCTTCCGCTTCGGCGACAACGCGCCGATGGCCGTCATCGAATTCGTCGATCGCGACGTGTCCGCCAAGGGCAAGGATTCCGGCCCCTCGCAGGCGGGTGATGCTGAGGCGGCCTGAGGCCGTCCACGTCTTCCCAATCGATCAAGGCCCGCCTCGTGCGGGCCTTTTTTGTGCGCGCCCCTCTCACAGCGTGGGCAGGATGACGAAGGGCGCGCCGAACGTCGGGGCAAGCGCGCTTTCGTCGGCCTCCGCGATTTGCACCCCGCTCACTGCGCTGCGCGCGGGGCCGCGCAACAGGCTTTCAGCCATGGCCGCCACGGCGTCCGGGGCGCCCGCGAACACCGCCTCCACGTCGCCTGCGCTGCGGTTGCGCACGAAGCCGCGCAGGCCAAGCGCCTGCGCATGCGCCTGTGTCCAGACGCGATAGCCAACGCCCTGCACGCGTCCGCTCACGCGCACGTGAATGACGCGCTCGCCCTGCGCTGCGTGGCTTTCGTCTCGCTCTGAACTCATGACCGCTTATCCTTCCGAGCGCTTAACCGACGCTTCACCACGCGCCGGTCTTTTGTCTTGCAATGTCAATTACGCCTGTTTGGCGCGCCTGGACGAGGATTGCATTCAGGCGACCTTGCGGTAGCCTTAAGGGAAGATGTTCTTGCGTTCATTTTTTTGAGGCGTTCATGTTGCTTTCGCCGCGATTTTCGGCGCGCCGCGCATCCTTTGCGCTCGCATGCTGCGCCAGCCTTCCGCTTGGGGGATGTTTCATCGGCCCCACGGCGAAAGCCACTGACGGCCTTGAGACGAACAAACAGGCCCCGAAGGCCTTCGCGCCTTTCGTGGGCTCGTTCACCTCGACGGGGCTGATCTCGCGCAGCGTCGCCAACAATAACACGCAGAGCGCGTCCTTCTCCCTCCCAAAGGGCGCGGAGGCCGTGCAGGTGAGAACGGGCGTCGGCGAGGTCGACGAGGCCGGCAAGCAGCAGGTGGATGTGACGGTCGAGGGCATGCGCGGCTTCTCGCGCGCCACTGGCCGCATCCAGGGCAATGGCGTCGCCTACAAGGGCGACGCCACGCTCGCCATGCCGGACGGAACGCCCACGGGCGATTACGTGCGTTTCACAAACGCGCCCGGAGCCTCTCTCGACCTCAGCCTCGGCGCGCCGAGCCTCGCCTATTCTTATGTGGGGCAGGGCGGCATCGGGACGCGGGCTGAAGGGTCCAGCGGCGACATGGTGAGTTACGCCTTCGCCATGTTCGGCGGGTCGAAGACCACCGACATGCCCACCACGGGCAAGGCTGATTACGCCGGCACGTTCGAGGGGCGCGAACAGCGCGCGGCCAATGGCTCGGCGAAAATCACGACGCAGGACCTCTCGGGGCAGGTCAGGCTTTCGGCGGATTTCGCGCAGGGGCTGGTGAGCGGTCAGGTCAGCGGCCTCAACGCCCATTCCGCGGCGGGCAAGACGCCCGTCAGCTACAACATCGGCTTCAGCGGCTCGATCAATGGTTCGGGGTTCGCGGGCGCCGCCTTCGTGCAGGAAACCTCCAATAAGCCCGCCTGGCACAACACCGGCGGCGCTTTGCAGGGCGGCTTCTTCGGCCCGAAAGCGGCGGAGACCGCAGGCGCGCTCGCCCTGACCGCGCAGGACGGCCAGCAGAAGCTGCTGGTGACCGGCGCCTTCGGCGCCAAAAAGCAATGACGCGATCACGCCGGCGATTCCAGCTTGATCTATGCTATGGTGACGTTACGTTAGGGGTGTCAATGGCTGACGTCAGGGCGCGTGCATGTGCTCGTCTAGCGCAATCAGGGGCTCGCGTTCGCGGGCGTGTCTCCCGGCGTTCGTCGCTCTGGGCGCGCTCGCTGCGGCCGGCTGTGCGCCTGAGAGCGTCATGCGCACCGGCTCCAGCCTCGCATCCCCGTCGCTCGCCTCTTTCGAAGCGTCCGCCTCCTCCGGCCCAAGCCGCTCCGTCTTCGACTGGCCTGCGGATGTCTCTTCGTCTCCCGCGCCGCGGCCGCCCGAGCTTCGCGCGGAGCTGCGGGAGGATTCGCCGCCCTCCGGTCCCGACCCCGGGGGCGGGGCTTCCGGCGCTGCATTCTCTGCGGAGGGGCTGGTGAGCGCCTATACCGCACAGGTGGAGGATGGCGTCACGCAGAAGGCGGGCGGCGAGATCGGGGCGGGGGCGCGCGCCCTGACGCTGACCGCCGGCCCCCCGGACGCGCAGGGCTTGCGAACAGTGAGCCTCTCAACCGATGGCGAGGGGCCCGCAATCCAGGTCTCCGGTCGCTTCACGTCCGATGGCGAGCTGCTGGAGGGCTCCGGCCAGAGCGAGGGCGCGCGCCTGCGCGTGTCGCGGTCGCTGTCGGCAAGCCTCGGCGTCACGAGCCTCGCCCACGCCTATGTGGGGCTGGCGGTCGCTGAGCGCGCGCAGCCTTCCGGGCTGATGGGCTCCGCCGGCGACGTCGTAGCGTTTTTTGGCGGGCGCAGGACGCAGGACATGCCCGCGAGCGGCGTGGCCGATTACGCCGGCGCCTTCGAGGGCGTGGACGTGAAGATGATCCCCGGCCAATCCTTCCGCGGCGCCACGGAGATCGAGGGCGACGCGTCGCTTCGCGTCGATTTCGGAAAACAGGCTTTCAGCGGACGCATCGACAATGTGCGTGCGCGCGGCGAGCCGGCGAAAAAGGCGGATTTCGGCATCGCCATGCGCGGCTCCTTGCAGGGGAGCGCTTTCGCTGGCGCCGCCGTGCTGACGCGGCCAGGCACGACGGCGCCCCTGTTCAATGTCGCGCAGGCGGGAACGACCCAAGGCGCGTTTTTCGGACCGGGCGCGGCGGAGGCCGCAGGCGTGCTGTCCGCCTTCGCGAGATCCGGCGACGCCTCGCGGCTCGTCGCCGGCGTCTTCGGCGCGAAGCAGAGATAGGCGGCCGTGCGCGTCCGCGTCGCGTTTCTTCTGTGCCTTTTCGGGCTCGGGGCGACGCAATGGCGCGAGGCGCGCGCGCAGGATCGCCAGACGAACGCGCCTTCTCCTGCGCGCGAAGCCGCAGATGCGAGCGAGAATGCGCGCGCGGCCTTCGAGGAGATCGAGCGCCTGATCGACGCCGGTCGCTTCGACGACGCGCGCAAGGGGCTCGCCGCCGTGGCGCGGGCGGATGATTATGCGCAGGTTTATGGCGCCTTCGTTGACGCCCGCCTTGATGAGGCGACGGGACGGCTCACGCGCGCGCGTGACGCCTATCGCCGGATTCTCGCCGACCATCCGGGCCTTGCGCGCGTGCGCGTCCATCTCGCCCGCACGCTCGCGCGACTTGAGGACCACGAGGGCGCGCGGCGCCATTTCGATTTCGTCCTCGGCGCGCCCGATCTCGCCGCACCGCTCGCCGATCGCGTGCGGCAGGACGCGCGCGCGCTTGATGGGGCAAGGCGCTGGAGCGCGCAGGGCTACATCACCCTCGCGCCCACGACGAACATGACGAGCGGCACGTCGCAGGATCGCGTGAAGATCGGCTTTCTCGACTTCACCCCCGCGAAGGCGGGCCGGCGCAAGTCCGGCGTCGGCGCGCTCTACGGCGCGGATCTCGCCTATTCCGCGCCATTTCTGGATGACTGGGGCTGGCTCGCGACGCTCTCCACGATGCATCGCGACCATGCGCATCGCGGTTATGACGACCGCAGCGTGCGCGCGAGCGCGGGCTTGCGGCGCTTGTTGTCGGCTGACGTGGCGACGCTTGAAATGACCGGGCAGCGGCGCTGGTTCGGTGGGACGGAATATCTCTACGCCTTCGGGCCGCAGGCTTCCGCGCGCATGTTCGTGGGCGAGGCCAATCGCGTGACGCTGTCGGGCGGGGCCATCGCGCAGCGCCACGATCAGGACGCCTATCGCGATGGGATGCGTTACTCCGTGAGCGCCCATTGGGATCGCTTCACCATGCCGGGTCAGTTCCTGCGCATGGGCGCGACGTTCGAGCGCGAGAGCGCGCGCAACGCGCATCTGGCTTTTCGTGAATTCGGCGCGCTCATCGGCTATAATTTCGATTTGCCCTGGTCAATGACGGTTTATCCCGAAGCAGGCTTCGCCTGGCGCGATTATGACGGCCCGTTTCCGCTGTTCGGCGCGCAGCGCCGCGACAGGCGAATGACGGGCTCGATCACGCTTGTGAAAAAAGATTTCGCCGTCGCCGGTTTCGCGCCGCGTCTGCAGATCAGCTACACGGACAATCGCTCGAACGTGAAGCTGTATGACTATGATCGTCTGGATTTCAACGTGACGTTGACCCGCGCCTTCTGAGGCCTGCGAACCAAAGCGCGACGCCAGCGTTGACGGGGCGGCGGAACGCGCGGAGGCGCAGCCATGGAGCCGACAAGCCGCCAGACGGCGGGACGCTTTGCGCTGCTGCTGCGCAATCCCGCGAGCGGACGCGCGGGAGAAGACCTTTCCGCCGCGCGCGAGAGGTTCATCGCTGGCGGGCTGCCGCTCATTGACGCGCCAGCGCAGGAAGACGAGGCGCTGCGCGCCGCGCAGGCAGCCGCGTTGATCGTCGTCGCAGGCGGCGACGGCACGTTGCATCGCGCAGCGCCGCTGCTCATGCGCGCGCAGCGCCCTTTCGCGATCCTGCCGCTGGGGACCGCGAATGATCTCGCCCGTTCGCTGGGCGTGCCGGATGACCCGCTTGCGGCTGCTGAACTCGTCTTTGCGGGCCATCTGCGCACCATCGATCTGGGCGAGGTCAACGGCGCGCCGTTCTTCAACGTCGCGAGCGTGGGCGTCAGCGTGGAGCTTGCGCGCGAACTCACGTGGGAGACGAAGCGACGCTTCGGCTCGTTCAGTTATGTGGTGGCCGGCGCCCGCGCGCTGATGCGCGCGCATCGCTTCAGCGTGATCATCGAGAGCGAGACGGGCGTGCGGCGCGCCCGCACGTTCCAGGTGGCGGTGGGCAACGGGCGCTATTACGGCGGCGGCATGAGCGTGCACCACGCCTGCCAGATCGGCGACGGCCGGCTCTATCTCTACAGCCTTGAGATGCGCAGCCTCTGGCGGCTGTTGCTGATGGCGCTGGATTTCCGCGCGGGCGCCCATGGCGCATGGGAGGACGTGCGCACGCAAGAAGGCGTGTGGTTCGTGCTGCGCACGCGCCGTCCGCGCGCCATCAACGCTGACGGAGAGATCGTCGGGCGCACGCCTGCGCATATGCGCCTGCTGCCGGGCGTGTTGCAGGTTTACGCGCCGGCGTCGCCGGAGTGAGGGCCAGGCGTGGTTTCGCGCAGACGCGTGGTTTCGCGCGCAGGATGAATGAGCCACAGGCCCAGCGCATTGCCCGCCGCGACCGCGCCCGCGCAGAGGAGGAAGGCGTCGGAGAATCCTTGCGCGGGCGTCGCGGCCGCAGCGATCGCAAGGCCTGACGCATAGGGCGCGACGACGCCGGCGAGGCCCGCCACGGCATTGCCGATGGAAAGAACGGCGGCGCGCTGCGAGTCGGGCGCGATTTCCGCCATGGCCGCCTGCGCCGGCGCGACGATGGCGTTGGGCAGGACGAGGCCGAAGCAGACCAGCGCGAATTGCGCTGCGGCGGTTTCCGCGAAGCCTGCGGCCGCAAGGCAGGCGGCGCCGCACAGGCCAAGGCCGCAGGGCAGAATTCCACGCGCCTGGCGGCTGGATCCGCGCCGCAGGAGCATGCGTTGCGAGACCCAGCCGACGGCGAGCACGACCAGCGCGCCGCCCAGCCAAGGGATGGCGCTCAACAGGCCCACATGCGCCTCCCGCGCCTCCAGCGCGCTGCGCAGGAAGGCGGGAAACCAGACGATGAGCAGCGAGAGCGTCCAGGCGGAGGCGAACATCGCCGCCCAGAGGCCCATTACGGTGGGATTGAAGATGAGGCGCCGATAGGCGAGCGGTCGGTCGGCCGGCGCGGCTTCGCGCCCAGCGTCGTCGCGCGTCGTCGCCCGCCCATCCCGCACGGCGCGTTCGCTCAGCCCGCCGCCGATCGCCAGCCATGCGGCGGCCCATGCGAGGCCCGCCGCGCACAGCGCCGCGAAGGCTGCGCGCCAGCCGAAGGCCAGAATGATCCAGCTCAGGATCGGCCCCGCCAGAACGATGCCCATGGCCGAGCCCTGCGTGACGATGGCGGTGGGCAAGGTGCGCTGCGCGTCGGGAAACAGTTTGTACGCGCAGTGCAGCGCCGCCGGATAAGCAGGCCCTTCTCCCGCCCCAAGCGCCATGCGTGAGACGAGCAGCGCCGCAAAGCCCCCGCCCGCCGCCATGGGCGCCTGCGCGGCCGACCACGCCACGGCGAACCAGAACAGCACGCCGCGCGAGGGCAGGCGGTTGATGAGAAATCCGGCCGCCAGCGCCGAGACGGAGAAGCACAGGAAGAAAGCCGATCCCACGAGGCCGAAACTGCGCGCGTCCAGCGCGAGATCGCGCATGATGGGCTCCGCAGCCAGCCCGAGGATCGCCCGGTCCGCGTAATTGATGAGCATGAACAAGAACAGCATGGCGACGACAAGCCAGCGGCTGGCCCCTTCGTCTGCGGGCGTGCGTTCGCTCAGCAGCATGCGTTGGCTTTCACCTCGAACAGGCTCGTCCGCTCTCCTGCGCTGGAGGCGTAGAAAGGATGGCGCGCGCGAATGTCGTCGCCGCGTCTTGCGTAATCGATGAGGATGAGGCTCAGCGGCTTCACCAGAGACGGATAGGGGCGTGGCTCGCACATTTTTTCCGCGAAGTATTCGCGCTGATAAAACGCCACATGCTCGCTGCGCACGGAGGCCGCGATCAGGTCTGCGCCAAAATGTTCGGCCGCCATGATCCCAAGTCGCAACGTGACATAGGGCAATTGGGGAAAGGAGCGGGCGCGCGGGTAGTCCGCCACGAAGCGGTTCCCGTCAATCAGCCGAGCGCCGCTGTCGATCCTGTCGCGCAGAATGTCGCCGAAAACCTCGAAAGCAGGGGACCAGGTGTTCGTTCGGGTCACGAGATGCAGGCGAAGGGCGGACGTGAGCACGCCGTCGATGAAGATTCCGAAATTGCTGACGTTCGCGCCTTCGTCGAAGCGGTCCACAAGGCGCTCCTGCGCGAGAGGCTCAATGGCGCGTTCGCGCAGATTGGCCTCATAGCGCAGCCGGTAAATGCGCTCCAGCGATTCGGCCGTCGTGGCCTTTCGATATTAAATGCGTTTGAGCAATTCGGAGACTTTGGCGCAAAAGCCAGGAGGCGTTGAAACATCGCCGGGCATGAAATTGATCCGTTCAAAAGCGGAGGGGCGAAACGCCCTTTCAACAATGGCGGCATTATTGAGACGGGTTAACGCAAAAGCAATGGCGTTGGGGCAAGCTCATAAAGATCGCCCGGGTCGCATCGATGCTTTTTCAAAAAAATTTTTCTGCGCGCATCGACGTGCGCAACGGCCTTAAACATGGAAAGCGCGCCTTGCTCGGGACGGTGGCGGGCGGCGCGACGATTGGTCTGGGGATCGCGGCTGCGCGTGCCGAATTTTTGAGTGGGAAGGCTTTTGCGGTCGCGGCCCATGCGGCCGCCGGCCTGACGGCTGGATTAGCCGTGTTCGCCTATCTGCGCGTAAGGCGCGCCAAATCACGATTGAAAGCAAAGCTTCGCGTGGCGGAGGGCGCTGATCTCGCGCAACGACGCGAGCTCGTGGAGCTCACTCTCAATCATATGAATCAAGGCGTCGCGGTGATCCGGCCCGACGGCCGCTTCTGGCTCTATAATCAGCGCGCCCTCGAATATACGGGCGTCGACCCCGAGGGGCTGCCCTTTCCCGCGACGACCCGCGCGGTGGTCGAGCAGCAGTTCCGCAACGGCGAGTTCGGGCCTGACGGTTCGCTTCTGCCTGAGGATGTGCGCAAATTTTTTCTGACGGGCGAGGGGCGGCCGCCGAAATCCTATGTCCGACGCAGGCCCAATGGCGTGATTCTCGAGATCCGCAGCGATCCCACGCCCGACGGAAGCCTCATCCAGACCTACACCGACATCACCGAGCTTGCGCGCGCCAAGGAGGCGGCCGAGGCGGCGGCGCGCGCCAAATCGAATTTTCTGGCGGTGATGAGCCATGAGATCCGTACGCCGCTCAATGGCGTGCTGGGTGCGGCGCAGGCCATGCGCAACACGCCGCTTGATCCGGTGCAGGAGAAATATCTGCAGACGATCGCCTCGTGCGGGGAGGCCCTGCAGACCCTTATCGACGACATTCTGGATCTGTCGCGTGTCGAATCCGTGGGCGTCCATCTTCAGGAGCGCCCGATCGATCCGCGCGAGGCGCTGCGGCAGGCTTTTCTCGTGACGAAAGCGGCGGGAGAGGCGAAGGGCCTGCGCATGGCGCTGGAGGGGCTTGAGGGCATGCCCGCGCTTATCACGGCGGACGGGGCGCGGTTGCGTCAGGCGGTCATCAATCTTCTGGGCAACGCCGTGAAGTTCACCGCCGCCGGCGGCGTCACGCTCAGCGCGCAGGTTTGCGAGGAGGCTGGCGGGTCATGGCTGCGCATCGTCGTGCGCGACACGGGCGTCGGGGTGGAGCCGGAGGCGCTGGCGCGCCTGTTCGAGCCTTTCGAGCAGGGCGGCGCGGAGGTTCAGGCGCGTTTCGGCGGCGCGGGCCTCGGCCTGTCGATCGTTCGCGCGGTGGTGGAGGCGATGGGCGGGCGCACGCAGGCGCAGAGCGCGCCCGGCGTCGGCAGCGCCTTCGGTTTCGAGATTCCGCTGAAAATCCCCGCCGCGCAGGAGGCGCTCTCGTCCATCGCGCCCGCGCCCGCGCCCGGCCCGCCGCCGGCCGCGCCCTCACGCCGCGTGCTGGTGGCGGAGGACGTGGGCACCAACCAGATGGTGATCGAGGCGCTGCTCGTCTCCCTGGGCCATGAGGCGGTCATCGTGGGGGACGGAGCGCAGGCGCTGGCGCGTCTGGCCGTGGAGCCTTTCGATCTCGTCATGCTCGACATGCGCATGCCGGTGATGGACGGGCTTGAGGCGGCCCGCCGATTGCGCGCGGGCGATGGCCCCGCCGCGCGTCTGCCTGTGGTCGCGCTGACCGCCAACGCCTTTCCGCAGGACCGCGAGGCATGTCGCGCCGCGGGCATGGACGATTTCATCAGCAAGCCATTCGACGGCGCGGAGATCGCCGCCGTCATCGCCCGCCTGTGCCCTGCGCAGGCGGATTGTGTGTCCGCCCCTGCGGAGGGGCCAGACCAGGGAGATCCCATGCCTGAAGTCCAATCTCAGTCGGCGCCCGCGGCCGCGCCCTGCGAGGCGCATCGCTGCGGCGAGCGCGGCGATTCCATCGAGGGATCGAGCCTGCGCCTGTGCGAGGCCCATGCGCGCATGCTTGCGCCCGCCCTGCGCGCGCGGCTGGCGCGCGCGGCGCGCCGGCGAGCCCGCCTGCAGGCCTATTGGGACGACGAGGCCGCCTATGACGCCGTCGTCGCCTCTGGCCGCTATATGAAGCTCGCCCACGCCTCCTGCTGCGCGGAGGAGCACGAGGAGGCGGCGCGTCAGAGCGCTTTGCTCGCGCTGCTGCTGGCCGAGGGGTCCGGCGTCCCGGAGCAGGAAGGGGACCGCGCGCCGCGCCGCATCGCCTGAGCCGCCTTGCGTTGAGCGCCCGCGCCCTTGTGCTATTAAGCGCGCAAGCAGGGCCGAAATCGGCCCCGGCGCAGGGAGGTTGCGATGGCGGGCGTGACGAAAGTGGCGGTTCTCGACGATTATCTCGGGATCGTCCCGCAATATGGCGACTGGGCGAGCCTTGGCCCTCAGACGCAGGTCACGTTCTTCCGCGAGAATCTCGCCACGGTGGACGCCGCCGCGGCGGCGCTTGCGCCCTTCGACGTCCTCAGCCTCATGCGCGAGCGCATGCCGCTGCCCAAGGCCCTGATCGACCGGCTGCCGAACCTGAAGCTCGTCATCACCACCGGCGGCAAGAATCGCTCCATCGACATCGACGCCTGCAAGGCGCGCGGAATCGTCGTGTGCGGCACCCGCAGCCTCGACCCCGCGCCCACGGTGGACGTGGCCTGGGGGCTCATCCTCGCCGCCGCGCGCAATCTGCACCGCGAAGACGCGCTGATGCGGCGCGGAGGCTGGCAGGAGAAGATCGGCTTCACCTTGCACGGCAAGACGCTGGGCGTGATCGGGCTTGGCAATCTCGGCAAACGCATGGCGGTGGTCGGCAAGGCTTTCGGCATGGAGGTGATCGCCTGGAGCCAGAACCTCACCGCTGAACGCGCGGCCGAAGCCGGCGTCACGCGCGTGGAGAAGGACGAACTGTTCCAGCGCGCGGACGTCATGACGATCCATCTCGTGCTCAGCGCGCGCACGCGCGGGCTCATCGGGGCGCGCGAATTCGCCCTGATGAAGCCGACGGCGATCCTCGCCAACACGTCCCGCGGGCCGATCATCGAGGAGGCTGCGTTGCTGCAGGCCCTGCGCGACAGGCGCATCCTCGCCGCCTGCCTTGACGTTTACGACGTGGAGCCGCTGCCCTCGGACCATCCTCTGCGCAGCATGGACAACGCCGTGCTCTCGCCTCATCTGGGCTACGCCACGCAGGGCAATTTCCGCGGCTATTTCGCCGACACGATCGAAGCCGTCGCCGCATGGCGCGAGGGTCGTCCGGTTCCGCGGCGAATCGACGAATAAGCCCGTTCTGCGGGCCCGCGTCGGCGTTTCAACCTCGCGTCGCGCCGTGTCAGAGGGCGAGGCAGGGGCGGGTCGGGGGTGAAAAACGCCCGCTAAACGCATGTTTTCGCATGCGATGTGCAAAAACCCTGCAAAACTGGGGGTTTTTGCTTGCGACGCGTGCGGCGATCGACCGTTTCAGCTAATATTTACGGGCTGATTCGATTCTCTCGGAGATATCACATGGCAAAGAAAGCAGCTCCCGCGAAGGCGGCCAAGAAGCCTGCGGCCAAGAAGGCGGCGCCTGCGAAGGCCGCCGCTTCCAAGACCGCCACGACCGTCACCCTGAAGCATCTCGCCGCCGAGCTCGCTCCGGCGCACGAGCTGTCCAAGAAGCAGGCCGAAGGCGTGCTCACGGGCATGATCGACCTCATGGTGAAGAACCTGAAGAAGGGCCAGCGCATCCGCCTCGTCGGCCTCGGCATCCTGCAGGTGCGCAAGCGCGCCGCCCGCATGGGCCGCAACCCGGCCACCGGCGAAGCGATCAAGATCAAGGCGAGCAAGAAGGTCGCCTTCCGCGCCGCCAAGGAGCTGAAGGAAGCGATCTGAGATCGTCTTTCTCTCCAGCGTAGATCGAGCCCCGCAGCCCTGCTGCGGGGCTTTTCTGTTGGGGCGCTTCCGCCGGCCCGCGCGGGGTTTTCTTCAGGGCGATTGCGCCGGCGCCCCGGGCCTGCCAGAAAGGGCTGCGGGACGGGCCCGGGCCCGCCTGAGGCGCCCTCAGCGGCGCGCGTTCGATCAATGCGTCGGGAGGACGTATGCGTCTGTTCAACTGCGGCTGCGCCTGCGGCTTCGGCTCATCCTTCGCGGCTTTCGCGCCGGCCGACGCCGGCGGAGGCAAGGCTCCAATCTCTAAATCCGGCGGACCTGTTCCCCGCTCCGCGCTCGAGGATCTCGCAGCCGCCAGCCGCATTCTCGCGGATCAGGGCGTGGTGGACGGCTTCGGCCACGTCACGATGCGCCACCCCGATGCGCCTGACCGCTATTTCATGTCGCGCTCGCTCGCGCCCGCGCTGGTGACGGCCGACGACATCATGGAGTTCGATCTCGACAGCGTCGCCTGCGAGGACAAGGGCCGGTCGGGCTTTCTCGAGCGCTTCATCCACGGCCAGATCTACAAGGCCCGCCCGGACGTGATGGCGGTGGTGCACAGCCACTCGCCTTCGGTGATCCCGTTCGGGCTCGTGAACACGCCCATGCGCGCCATGTTCCACAACGCCGCCTTCCTCAGCGAGGGCGTGCCCGTGTTCGACATCGCGCAGGACTTCGGCGCGACCGACATGCTCGTCGGCAACAACGACAAGGGCGTGGCGCTGGCGCGCTGCCTCGGCCAGCATCCGGTCGTGCTGATGCGCGCCCATGGATCGGTGGCGGTGGGGCCGAGCCTGCCCATGGCGGTGTTCCGCGCCGTCTATACGGAGGTCAACGCCCGCGTGCAGACGTCAGCGATCCTGGTGGGCGGCGGCGGCCCGGTGGCCGGCCTCAACGCGCAGGAGGCCGAACTGGCCGACGCGGTCAATCTGGGCGCGGGCCTGCGCGCCTGGGATCTTTGGAAGAAGCGCGTGGGCGCGGCCTGAGCCGGTCCCGCAACAGGAGACGCAACATGTCCAACGCTCTCGGCGGCCTCGGCATGGCCGAACAGACCGACGTCGGCGCGCTCAAGCGCCAGCTCGCGGAATGCATCCGCATGCTGGAGCGCGCGGACATCATCGATTTCAACGGCCATTGCAGCATTCGCATCGGCGACGACCGCATCCTGATCAATCAGGGCAATTGCCAGCGCAGCCGGATCACGGCCGCCGACATCGTCACCATCGACATGGAGGGCCGGCTCATCGAGGGCGCGGGCAATCCGCCGCTCGAGTTCCATCTGCACACGGGCGTCTATCGCGCGCGCAAGGATGTGAAGGCGGTGGTGCACGCCCATCCGAAATGGTCCACCTATCTGTCGATGACGGGCCATGCCTATCTGCCCGTGTTCGCGCAGGGCGTGCTGCCGGGCGACGCGCCCGTGCTCGATACGCCGACCTCGATCAACACGCGCGAGATGGCGGACCGTCTCGCCGCCGTTCTTGGCGACAGGCCGGCCGCGCTGATGAAGTCGCACGGCGCGGTGACGGTGGGGGCGAGCATCGTCGAGGCTTTCGTGCTCGCGGTCTATCTGGAGGAGAACGCCCAGCGCCAATACATGGCGCTGCAGATCGGCAAGCCTTACGTGTTCGACGCCGAAGATCAGCGCATGGCGCGTGAGAAACTGTGGTCGGCGAGCCTGTTCCAGCGCACCTGGGATCATTACAAGGCGAAACTGGAAGGCTAGGCGGCGCATAAGCCCGCTTTTAGAAGGGGGAGGCGCGCGCCTCCCCCTTTTTCGTCACATCTGTTCGAAGATCACCTTGCCGTCGGCGGCCTTGCGCCATTCGTACATCACATAATCCGAGTCGAGACGGTCGCCCTTCTTGTCATAGGAGATGGGGCCGATCACCGTGTCGAAGACCTTGCCGGAATGCATCACCTCGGCGACCTTTTTCGGGTCGAGCGATTTCGCAGCCTCGGCGGCCTGTTTGAGGATCTGCACGGCCGCATAGCTGTAGAGCGTGTAGGATTCCGGGTTGATCTTGCGGTCGAGGAATTTCTGCACAACCGCCTTGGCGTCGGGCCGCTTCGTCGGGTCGGGGCCGTAGGTCATCAGCGTGCCTTCGGCGCCGGGGCCGGCGATGGCGGCGTATTCGGCGGAGGCGATGCCGTCGCCGCCGAGCAGGACGGCCTTCACGCCCTGATCGCGCATCTGGCGCACGATCAGGCCGCCCTCGGTGTGCAGGCCGCCCCACATGACGACCTCGACGCCGAGCTGGCGCAGTTTGGAGACGAGCGCCGAGAAATCCTTCTCGCCGACGTTGACGCCTTCATAGAGAACTTCCTGCGCGCCGAGCGCGTTCATCGCTTTCTTCGTCTCGTCGGCGAGGCCCTTGCCATAGGGCGTCTTGTCGTGGACGACGGCGACTTTCTTGCCCTTCAGCTTTTCGGCGATGTAGCGGCCCGCCACAGCGCCCTGCTGGTCGTCGCGCCCGCAGGTGCGGAACACGTTCCACAATTTGCGTTCGGTGAAGGTGGGATTGGTGGAGGCCGGCGTGATCTGGAGAACGCCGTTCTCGTTGTAAACCTCGGAAGCGGGGATCGACACGCCGGAGTTGAAGTGGCCGATCACGAATTTCACGCCCTCGCCGACGAATTTATTCGCGATCGAGACGCCTTGTTCGGGCCGCGAGGCGTCGTCGCCCAGCACGGCCGTGATCTTCTGGCCGAGGATGCCGCCAGCCGCGTTGATGTCCTCGATCGCCTGTTCGGCGCCGTTCTTCAATTGCGCGCCGAACGCGGCGCTCGATCCGGTGATGGGACCGGCGATGGCGATCTTGACTTGCGCATGGGCGGCGCCCGTGAGCGCCAGACCTGCGGCGACAGCCAAAGCGGGAAGGCGAAGACCCTTCATAGGAAACCCCTCTTTTTGAAAAGGCGTCCATGCCTGGCGGCGTCGACGCCATGCGGATTAAGGCGCAAAACGCGCGCGAAGTCGACAGGGGATTAGAGGGCGCCGTAGCGCTCGCGCAGGCTGCGCGCGCGCGCCGTGCGGAAGCCTGCGGCCGCAAAGCCGCTCAGGATCACAAAGGCGGCCGCGTAATGGCGCAGCAGGTCCGCCGCCTGCGCCGCGCTCGCGCCCGGGGCGGCGGGAAGGGTTGCGAGGGCGGCCGCGATCCGCGTGATCGGCAGGGCGGATTCCGCGAACAGCGCGTAATGCAGAAAGCCGCTGACGCCGGCGAGCAGGGCGCTGGCGGCGAAGCACAGGGGGAAGGGGCGCCAGGCGAGCGCGATCGCGCGCCCGGTCGCGAAGGCGGCGAGGCCGCCCAGCCCTAGCGTGGCGACGAGAAAGCTCCAGGGCGCCGCCGGCCCGTCCACCCACAGGAGTCCGTTCATCCGTGCCCGCCTTCCAGATAGGCCGCGCGAATCTCCGGCCGGGCGAGCAATTCGCGCCCGCCGCCGCTCATCGTGATGCGTCCGTTGACGAGCACATAGGCGCGATGGGCGAGATTGAGCGCGTGATAGGCGTTCTGCTCCACGAGGAAGACGGCGAGCCCCTCGCTTTTGTTCAGCTCGCGCACCACGTCGAAAATCTTGCGCGCGACAAGCGGCGCAAGGCCGAGCGAGGGTTCATCGAGCAGCAGCAGGCGCGGGCGCGACATCAGCGCGCGGGCTATGGCGAGCATCTGCTGCTCGCCGCCCGACAGCGTGCCGCCGCGCTGGTCCCGTCGTTCCTTCAGGCGCGGAAAGATCGCAAACATGCGTTCGAGATCCTGTTCGAACAGGCGCGGATCGCTGAGCGCCGCGCCCATGCGCAGGTTCTCAAGCACGCTCATGCGCGGGAAGATCCGCCGCCCTTCCGGCGATTGCGCAAGCCCGAGACGCGCGATCTCATGGGTGGGCGCGCGCGTGATGTCGCGGCCCTCGAAGCGGATGGCGCCGGCGCTGGCGCGCGGCGCGCCGAAGATCGACATCATCAACGTGGACTTGCCCGCCCCATTGGCGCCGATCAGCGTCACGATCTCGCCTGCGTCCACGTGCAGGTCGACGCCCCGGAGAGCGACGATGGATCCATAGCCGGCCACAAGGCCCTCGATGGACAGAAGCGGCCCGCTCATGACGCGCCGCCTTCCAGAGCGGCGAGCTCCGCCTCGTCGTCCACGCCCAGATAGGCCGCGATCACCTTGGGGTCTTCGCGCACCGCCTGCGGCGTCCCGTCCGCGATCAGCGCGCCATGGTCGAGCACGATCACATGGTCGCTGATGCGCATGACCACGGACATGTCGTGTTCGATGATGAGGATCGAGGCGCCGTGCTCGTCGCGGATCGCTTTCAGAAGGTCGGCGAGTTCGCCGGATTCGCGCGGATTGAGGCCGGCGGCGGGCTCGTCGAGGCAGAGCAGCACAGGGTCGGCGCACATGGCGCGCGCGATCTCCAGCCGCCGCTGATCGCCATAGGGCAGGGCGCCGGCGGGATCGTCCGCGCGTTCGATGAGGCCCACGCGCTCCAGCCACAGACGCGCCTTCTCGCGCGCCTCCTCTTCCGCGCGCCGCCATGCGCGCGCGCCCAGAAGGCCCAGCAGCGAAAAGCCCGACGCGCGCATGAGCGCGTTGTGCTGCGCGACCATGAGGTTCTCAAGCGCCGTCATGCCGGTGAACAGGCGGATGTTCTGGAACGTGCGGGCGACGCCCGCGCGCGCGGCGATCTCGTGGTCGGCCATGCGCTCAAGCAGGAAGATCTCGCCTGAGGCGAAGCGCGCGAAGCGTTTGCCCGTCTGCGTCAGGGCGCGCGCGTCCTGCGCGTCGATATGGCCGCTGCGCGCGAAGGCGAGCCGCCCGGTGGTGGGCTTGTAGAAGCCCGTCACGCAATTGAACACGGTCGTCTTGCCGGCGCCGTTGGGCCCGATGAGCGCGGTGACGTCGCCGCGGCCGACGTCGAAAGAGACATCGTTGACGGCCACAAGTCCGCCGAAGCGCATCGACAGGCGCTCGACGCGCAGGAGCGGGTCCGAGAGCCAGCGGCTCATCCGCGTCCCTCCTTCACAAGCGCCGCCGCCACCGCGCGCTCCTGCGCGAGGAAGATGGTGGGCGTGCGCGCGGAGACGAAGCCGCGCGGCTTCCAGATCATCATCGCCACCATGGCGAGACCGAACAGGAGCATGCGGTATTGGTTGGGATCGAAGTCGGAGCCGAACAGGGTTTTCAGGAAATCAAGCTCGCGCAGAATCTCCGCGCCCCCGATCATGGCGACCGCCGCCAGCGCGACGCCGAGCTGCGAGCCCATGCCGCCCAGCACCACGATGGCGAGGATGGTGGCCGATTCCATGAAGGTGAAGGAATTGGGATTCACGAAACCCTGCCGCACGGCGAAGAAGGAGCCCGCGAGCCCGCCGATCGCCGCGCCCAGCGCGAAGGCGGTGAGCTTGGTGTTGACCGTGTTCACGCCCAGCGCGCGGCAGGCGATTTCATCCTCCCGCAGCGCCTCCCACGCGCGCCCGATCGGCAGGCGGCGCAGGCGCAGCGTGATCCACGCCGTCAGCAGCGCGAGCGCGAGGATGAGATAGAACAGAAAGATCGTGCGGTGGATCGGCGAGAAGCTGAGGCCGAAGGTCGCCGCGAATCCATCCTCGCTCGCCGTGAAGGGTAGGCCGAAGAAGGTGATGCGCGGAATGGAGGAGATGCCCGCCTCGCCATTCGTCAGCTCCACCCAATTGGTGAGCACGATGGAGATGATCTCGCCGAAGGCGAGCGTGACGAGGGCGAGATAATCGCCGCGCAGCCGCAGCACCGGAAAGCCCAGAAGCACACCCCAGAAGGCGGCGAGGATTCCCGCAAGCGGCAGGCATATCCAGAACGACAGGCCCATGCTGGTGGACAAAAGCGCATAGGCATAGGCGCCCACCGCGTAAAAGGCGACGTAACCGAGATCGAGCAGGCCCGCCAGGCCCACGACGATGTTCAGCCCCCAGCCGAGCATCACGAAGATGAGGATCTGCACACCGTAATTGTTGATCCATTTGAGCGAGCCCTGCGGCCCGAGCCAGGCGAGCAGAACGAGCGGATAGGCGACGAGCGCGCCAATCGCCGCCGCGCCTGCAAGCCGCGTCCATCGTCCCGACGCGGCGGGCGCTTCGCGGGGCGCCGTTTGCAGCGTCTGGCCTTGCCGCGTCTCGCCTTGCGGCGCCGGCGCTGCGGCGCGTCTGCGCGCGGCGCGCTCAAGGGCGAAGGCCGCGCCCGCTAGAAGCGCGCCCGCGCCCGCCGACCAGGCGATGAGGCCTGCGTCCGCTCTCGTCGCAAAGACCGCTTGCCCGACCGCGAAAAGCAGCGCCGCCGCGCCCGCAACGCCGCTCGCGCGCGCACGCGCGTCGTCGCACAGACTGGCGATGAGGCGCGCCGCGAAGACGAACACGCCCGCAGCGACGCTCCACGACCAGCGCGGCTCCAGCACGAGCCTGTTGTCCATGTCCGCTTCCGCGCGCAGCGCGAGTATGGGGAAGGACAGGCCGAGAGCGATGAGCGCGGCGAAGCCCGCTTCGCGCAGCCCGGCGGCGAGCCGCGCGGGAGAGCCGTCTGCGGCGTTGGCGCGCATGCTCAGACCTTCTCCACTTCCGGGCGCCCGAGCAGGCCAGAGGGCATGAAGATGAGCACGACGATCAGCACGGAGAAGGCGGCGACGTTCTTGTAGTCGCTCGACACATAGGCCGACCAGAGCACTTCCACGAGGCCGATCAGCAGTCCGCCCAGAACGGCGCCGGGAATGGAGCCGATGCCCCCCAGCACCGCCGCCGTGAAGGCTTTCACGCCGGGCACGAAGCCGTCATCGAACCGCACGACGCCATATTGGATGACGTAGAGCGTGCCGGCCACCGCCGCGAGCGCCGCGCCGGCGACGAAGGTGATGGAGACCGTGCGATCCACGTCCACGCCCAGCAGCGCCGCCATCTTGCGATCCTGTTCGACCGCGCGTTGCGCGCGCCCGAGCGCCGTCTTCTGCACGATGAGCCAGAAGAGCGCGAGCATCGCCCCCGTCACGCCCATGATGAGAATCTGCTTCCAGGCGATGGAGAGCTGCGGCCCGAGCTGGATCACTTCGTTGAACATCGGCGGCAGGGGCTTGTTGCGCGGGCCCTGCGTCACCTGCACGAAGTTCATGAGAAAGATCGACATGCCGATCGCCGAGATCAGCGGCGCGAGCCGGAAGGAGCCGCGCAGCGGCCGGTAGGCGAGCCGTTCGATGGTCCAGTTCCACAGCGAGGTGAGGACCATGGCGCCGATCAGCACCACGAACAGCGCCAGATAGACCGAGGAGGCCCCGAGCATCTGCGTGACCGCGAGAAACAGAATCAGGCCGATGAAGGTGGAGATCATGAACACGTCGCCATGGGCGAAGTTCACCATGCCGATCACGCCGAACACCATCGTGTAACCAATGGCGATCAGCCCATAAATCGAGCCGAGCGTCAGCCCGTTGATCAATTGCTGGAGGAAGGGCTCCATGCGCTGCGTCTCATCCATCCGCCCGCGCCAGCCGCCTGTGGGCCGCGCCGTCGCGGACGCTAGCAAGCCGCGCGAGTCCCGGCAAATCGCAGGCGCGCCGCGCGCCTATGGGGCGGTGAGGAAGGAGACGATGGCGCGCGTGAAATCGTTCGCCGCCTCCAGATTGGACAGATGGGCGGCGTCGAGCGCGACGAGGCGCGCGCCGGCCACATGTTCGGCGATCAGGCCGCCGAGCGCAGGCGGGGTCGAGGGATCGTGCATGCCCACGAGCACCAGAACGCGCGCCCGCACGGCGCGGATCGCGTCGCGCAGGTCGAAATCGCGCAGCGCGGCTGCGGTCGCGGCGTAGGCGGCCGGGTCCACGGCGCGGAACGTCTCGAGGG
>Ga0315903_10001649_pt1 | contig 33990 bp, 27 predicted proteins | sample LakEriMetagenome_7_FD_203524 | JGI IMG/M metagenome (GOLD analysis project Ga0315903, IMG submission 203524) | Freshwater fungal communities from buoy surface, Lake Erie, Ohio, United States - Buoy 2 MA119 | ecosystem: Environmental > Aquatic > Freshwater > Lake | place: USA: Lake Erie, Ohio...
AAAAATCGAGAATCTTTAATCGATATCATGTTGGGTATATTAGTGAAATGTCGGTAAGTGAAGTAGACGTTTTAGTGGGTTGTTTTATGTGGTGCCGCAAATCGGTTATTGACAAGGTAGGAAGTTTTGATGAAACTTACTTTATGTATGGCGAGGATATTGATTTGAGTTATAAGATAAAGCAAGCTGGCTTTGCTAATGTTTATTTCCCTGATACAACCGTGATACATTATAAGGGAGAAAGTACTAAAAAAGGAAGCATGAATTATGTGCGCATGTTCTATCAGGCAATGATAATTTTTGCTAAAAAGCATTTTAAAGGTTCTCAAAAAGGAGCATTCGTTTTATTGATACATGTTGCCATTTATTTACGTGCTTTCATTGCCTTCATTGCTCGAATTATTGGGGTTGTTAGAGTTCCGCTAATTGACTCGTTGATCTTACTTGCATCTTTGTTTATCACGAAGTTGGTTTGGATAAAGAATGTGAAGACAAGTACACATTATTCGAATCAACTATTAATTGGTTTCTTTGTAGCTTATATACTTACTTGGGTGTTGTCGGTTTATTTCAATGGTGGTTACGACAAGCCCTACAAATCAGCTCGAGTCCTAAGAGGCATGTTCATGGGTGGTATAATTACGTTGGCATTTTATGGTTTGTTACCTGAAGAAATAAGATTCTCACGTGGTATTACAGTATTGGGTGCGCTGCTGGGAACTATTCTTCTAATTACTTGGCGCAAAGCATTATTCTATTTAGGTGTGAAAGAAATGGAGGATGAAAGTGAAGTAAACAATAAAGTAATACTTGTGGGAGATGCGCAAGATGAAAATGAGGTTAAGCAACTTTTGTCACAAGCTTATGTGACTAAAAATATCATAGGCTTGGTAAGCCCAAGTATGAACCGCGAGCAATACCAACTAGCAACCTATGATTATTTGCAACCTATTGCCAAAGTATATGAAGCCAATGAAATTATTTTTGTACAACATCAACTAAGCTTTAAGCAAATTATAGATGCCATGCAACTATGCGGAAAGGCTCTTATTTATAAAATACACAGCAAAGGAACAGATAGTATAATTGGTAGCAATTCTAAAGACACAGCAGGGGATTTATATACAACCGAATTAACGTTTCAAATTTCAACACAGCAATCAAAAAGAAATAAGCGATTGGTTGATGTTGTTTGTGCGTTTATATTCCTAGTAGCGAGTCCAATTTTATTTTGGTTCTCAGAGAAAAAAAAATCATACTTTAGCAATCATATTCTTGTATTGGAAGGCGACAAAACTTATGTAGGTTATTCAGATGAACAATTCCCGAAATTAAAACCAAGTTTATTAGATGTATTTCCTATAATTCCCAATTTTAATATCCCATCTGACAATCAAGAGCATTTAAATTGGTTATACGCGAAGAATTATTCGTCTTGGATAGATATAAAAATTATTCGAGCGAAATGGCGAAAAATATAATGTTAGTTATCAGTGACTAAAAGAATAAATTTGCATGTATGACATTTGCCGAATTAAATCTTAATGCCTCATTGCTGAACGCATTACAAGATTTACAAATTACTGAAGCCACTACGATACAGGCAGCAACTTTCGCCAAAGCGATGTCTGGTGCTGATATTTGTGGAATAGCTCAAACAGGCACGGGCAAGACCTTTGCTTATTTACTGCCATTACTGCGATTACATAAATTTTCGAAAGATAAGCACCCACAAATACTCGTCATGGTGCCAACCCGTGAGCTGGCTCTGCAAGTAAAGGAAAGTGCTTTACAACTCAGTAAGTATATGACAATACGGGTGTTGGCGGTATTTGGGGGTGTAAATATATCTTCTCAATTAAACGAAGTAAAAGACGGAGTAGACCTAATTGTAGCTACTCCAGGTAGGTTATTAGATTTAATTTACAGCGGCTCGCTTCGCATGAATTCTATAAAGCGGGTTGTAATAGATGAAATGGATGAAATGCTTAATTTGGGCTTTCGGCCCCAACTTGAACGAGTGCTTGATAGTTTGCCGAGTAAACGACAAAATTTATTATTCTCAGCTACGATTACTGAAGAAGTAGAACTTATAATGCATGATTTTTTTAATACACCAATTCTGGTAGAAGCAGCTCCAAGTGGAACTCCTTTGGAAAATATTACTCAGCAAAAATACGCAGTACCAAATTTTAATACGAAACTAAATTTAGTCAAACATTTATTGCAAGAATCTAGTATGCAAAAAGTGTTATTGTTTGCAGATAGTAAAAGGATGGCCGATGAAATATTTTTAGCCTTATCAAAAGGCGATTCTTATAATATTGGTGTTATTCATTCAAACAAAGATCAACGGAATCGGATACAAACTTTACAAGATTTCAAAGATGGGAAATATAAATTGCTGATTGCAACTGACTTAATAGCGCGCGGTATAGATGTTGCGGAAGTAAGTCACGTAATTAGTTTCGATATGCCAGAAAAAGTTGAGAATTACATTCATCGAATTGGCAGAACAGGCAGGGCAGATGCCAGCGGAAATGCCATTGCATTTTATACCCGATTGGAGGAAGAGAATTTAATTGCCATAGAAAATTTCATGAACTATGAAATTCCGAAAAGTGAAATTCCCCAAGATGTAGAAATTTCTGGTATTCTCACGAGTGATGAACAGCCGAAAGTTTTCATGAAAGAAATTTCAAGTCAACTCCCGAAGTTAGAAAGCAAAGGTGCGGCTTTTCATGAAAAAGCACTGAAAAATGTGGTACATACCAAGCCGCTTTCTTTTAAAGATAAAATGAAACAGAAGTATAAGAAACCTAAAAAGAGGAAACCTAAAATCTAACTTTAATTTCGTCTATCAACACCCCAATATAATTTAGTTTGCAAGGTGTGTAAAAAATTTTGTCCTTCTAAACGCACTAAATTAATTGCAAAATTTTCTTTTTTCACAGCTAATGAAACTCGGCTATCAATGGCTTCTGAACGTGCATCTAATGTACATAAAAATTTTTCAGCTCTACCTTCTACTTCGAATGAGACAATACTATTATCGGAAATAATAAGTGGTCTAACATTTAAGTTATGTGGTGCAACAGGTGTAATTACAAAGCTATTAGCTTGTGGAAATATAATTGGACCACCACAACTTAGCGAATATCCTGTTGATCCTGTTGGGGTTGCTACTATTAAACCATCGGCCCAATAGGTGCATAAAAATTCTCCATTGAGATACGTGTGTATTTTGATTAGCGATGAGCTATCTTTTCTATGAATAGAAAATTCGTTTAAAGCAAATGGGACTTCATCAAAAATAGGAATACTTGAATCTAGGTGAATAAGTGTTCTGGGGTCTAATAGAAATGCATCTTTGTTTAAGGATTCGATGGCGAAGTCAATTTCAGTATCGCTTGTACTCGCCAAAAAACCAAGTCGCCCCAAATTTATTCCAAGTATGGGTATTTGCGAATCGCGCACAAACTTTACAGTATCGAGCATCGTTCCATCTCCACCACAACTTATCACAAATTTCGTTTTGGGTGGCAAAGGACTTTTATCAGAAAAAGTTTCTGTGTTTACAGGAAATTCTATTTTGCCTTTCAATCGATTTAATAAATCATCGAATACAAGTGGGATTCCTTGATGTTTTTCTATTGCATCAAACAAGTGTTTGAATAAAGCAACATCTTCTGGCTCAAAAACTCGGTTATAAATAGCTATTCGCATGAAGTTTATTCTTTGTTGCCGTGTAAAAATAATTCATTTTCGCCCAAATGATTGAAACTATATTCAAATCGGAGTTTCAAATTATAGGCAATTACTAAATCCAATCCTAGACCATAACCATTTATAAATCTGTTGTTTAGAAAGCTATTACCTACATCATTTGAATACACATAACCTAAATCATCATAAGCTTTTGCATATATCTTAATAGGAATATACTTCATCGTGTTAATATAATTCTGCTCAATGGTTCGCTCAATAATTTTATACCTCACACTCGAACGAAACAAACCAAAGTGTGTTCCATCAATTACATAATATTCATAACCTCGCACATAATCATTTTTGAAACCCATAGCACGACTAAATAGGTAAGGATAGTATTTATCTAAAAAGGCTAATCGACCGCGAAATGTAAATGCGGTTGACCATTTCCTCATAACAGGTTGATAATAGTTTAATTCGCAATAGGCAATAAACTGATTGACATCATCTTTTAATATCAAACCTTTATGAGAAACATAAGCTTGCATTTCTATACCATGTGTTGGATAGATTCTAACATCTGTGTTATTAAATTTTACTTGATACTTCAGTTCTAAATAATCAATTTTTTTGCGCCCTAAGCCCAAATAATTAGTATTCAGATTAAACAAATCAGGTGTAATGCTGTAGTTGTTATAGCTTACATTTACTTCGTGGGTTAACGCATAAGCAGGTCGATATGTATAAGTCAATTCTGTTTGAAATCGCTTATAAGGATAATTTAAACTACTGTAAAAAAGTAATTTATTGGAATCTGTTTGATAATTGATTTCTCTACTGGTTTGATAAGTGGCACTAATTCCTATGCCATGTTTTAGTGATTTATCGATATAGGGAATTTTGTAAAATAGATCAAAAAACTTATTGTAACCTACTTGCACAGTGCCTCCTATCCTTTCATTTCTTCCACGAAAATTCATGCGTGTTAATGTCATACCTATATTGGTTCTGTTTAATTTCCCGCCAAATTCATTCCACCAAACATTAAAGTTTCTATCCGCTAATGAAAAAATTGGTTGAGGAATCCAATAAAAGTATTCATGCACTCTAAAGGAAACATCGATTGAATCCTTTTCAACAAGATATACGCGGTATTGCACATTGGTAAACAATTGCAGGTTCAAAATTCTTGATTTGTTGAATTCAAGTATTTCTATCAAATCTTCTTTTTCGATGTGGTAGGCAGCATGTATATTCATTTCACGTTCTATGATTTGAGGCTTAGTCTTTTTATTACCTTCAAAATTTATTGATCGAATTACAAATTTATTTTCAGCCAAAGATTCCATCGAATCCAGATTTAGTAAGCGTGTTTGTGCAACCACGTGGTTGGTGAATAATACCCCAAGATGGATTAAAATAGCAACAATGAATGCATTTAAATATTTCACAAAAAACGAGCCCGCTAATTCAATGAATAGATTTGAATTTCGTTGGGTAGCCGAATATAGACTTTATTTCGTTCTACTCTGACTTGATGTATGTCTAAAAAAGAGGGAAGTTTTATTTTCTTCTCAGTGATGGTTTGAGTATTGTATGCATGCAATGCAATTGCGTCGGTAAAAACCAAGTCGTTCTGAAACAATTGAACTTCTTTCGTTTTAAAACTATATGTATTTGTATAGAAGCCAAATAAGTCAAATTTAAAAATGCCCTGTAATGAGTCAATGATATATAAATTGCGGTTTTGTTCTACCATAAAAATGGGGTCTAATTGTTGGTCTAGTATATTTCTCATAGGAGATGAAAATTGAATATTCAATTTATCATCTATTTTCAGTAAACGAGCTTCTACAGGATCGTAAATCCAGACTTTACCATCTGCTGAGCTTGCCACGCATTTAATATTTTGCAAGTTAATTTGCGGTAATTTTAAAATACTTTTCACAGAAAGCATATTATCTAATACGACTATTTGTCCATAATTGGCATAATAAAGGAGTAGTCGAAGGGGATTTGTGGCATCGATATGGGTAATTTTACCATTTCGAACTTCATTGAACAAGCCAATACTATCTCCTTCTGCATTGTACTTTACAAGTGTGTTATTTGACTTAATCACATACAAATTGCCAATGGCATCTGTGGTAAAGAGTGAGGAATTGCATGGTATAGATTTTTGAAAAATCAACTCATCTTGCCCATAACTAATATGTGTAAACAAACATAGACAAATAAAGCTAAGCCATTTCATTGTTAGCTTATCACTCAATTTTATTGTAACGTTGAATATGAGCCGTTATAAATTAATCGCCAATCCAAACCATCTGTTTCGCTAAAATATAGTCCAGCATCTGTAGCCGCGAAAAGATAATTTCGTTTAAAATCTGTTCGGTAAGTTACTGATTTGCCTTCGACAAACCCAACTTTAGCATACCACGGTAAACCCACACCTGTGCTTTCAAAAGCTGTTCCATTTAAACGATACAAGCCAGAACTATCATAACCAATATAAAACTGATTATTATCGAACGCTTGGTTACCAAATAAGATTTTCTTCTTAGTGGGCATCCCGGTGCATTTAGTCCAATCGATTCCATTTAGGCTATAATAAACACCTTGTCTACCATTATAATCAATAACTAATAAGGTATCGCCTTTATGAGAAATGTACCAATTGGTTGTATCACGTCCCAAACGATTTGTAGTATTTTGAGTAACAGGCGTCCATGGATTTGAGCCTTGTTTTCGCCATATCCTTCCAGAATCTTCTATGATGTACAAGTCGCCATTTTTTAACTGTGTAATTGAAGTAGGGTTGCCTGCGCCTCCAGCCCAATTTGATTCAACATTAAAAGTTTTACCAGCATCTGTGCTCACATATAAATTTCCATTACCAATCAAATCAGCATCGGTATTAGCACATATATAAACTCTTTTTTCTCCTTTGTCGTATAATCCTGTATTCGGTAAATAATATTTGCGAAGTTCATTGATGTAAGGAATTTTATTCAATCCATTTGAGCGTACGAACATTTTGCCGTCATCGGTACTTACATAAACATGTTGTTTAAGATAAATAATATTTGAATCCGCAACAATGATTTGTCGAGTGATGGAGTTGTCCGTATTAAACAAAGAATTATAACTCAAGGCATCATTCGTTTTTTGAACTACACCATTATAACCACCAATGAACAATACATATGGCAATTTAACGGTAGCTGAGTTGTCAACTTGGTTGTATTTTTCGCAAGACGAAAATGCAAAAGGTAACAATGCCAAGATAAGCCAATGGGCTGAAAAATGTTTGAAATTTAATTTCATGCTTACTAATTTTTAAAAAATGACCGAAATAGCTTTTATTTTTCGGCTATCTTTACCCTAAATCAGACGCTAATATACAGGAAATCGTTTGAATTAGATTAAAATTATTAAATTATGAAGCTATCATTTCATGGAGCAGCCCAGACTGTTACAGGTTCGAAACACATTATTCATTTAAAAAATGGAAAAAAAATACTCCTAGATTGTGGTTTATTTCAAGGCTTAGGGGATGAAACATTGGAGCATAATACTCATTTTGGCTTCAATCCGATGGAAATAAGTTATGTGTTTTTATCACATGCTCATATCGATCATAGTGGCTTATTGCCTAAACTTGTAAAGGAAGGTTATCATGGGAAAATATATTGCACGGAAGCGACAAGGGATTTAGCAACCATACTTTTGCAAGATTCTGCTTACATTCAAGAATCTGATGTAGCCTTTGTGAATAAAAGAAGAGCTGCACAAAATTTACCTCCTATTGAACCTTTGTATTCTATTTCAGATGCAAATAAAGTCATCGAGTTTTTTGAAGTAATTCCGTTTAGAACGAAAGTGAAAATTGATGATGAAATAACCTTGGAAATGACAGATGCAGGGCATATTTTAGGCAGTGCCGCGGTGCATGTAAATGTGATAGAAAAAGGGAAAGAAACCCGAATTACTTTTAGCGGTGATGTGGGCAGGTATCGAGATGTAATTTTAAAATCACCTGAAGAATTTGCACAATCAGACTATATCATTTTAGAAAGCACTTATGGAAATTCCTTGCATGAGGATTTTCAAGATACAGATCAAATTTTACTCAAAGAAATACAAGAAACTTGTATTGAGAATAAAGGTAAAGTAATCATACCTGCGTTTAGTGTTGGTCGAACCCAAGAAATAATATTTGCTTTAAACAAGCTAGAGGAACAAGGAGAACTACCAGATGTAAATTATTACGTCGATAGTCCTCTTTCTGTAAAAACTACACAAATTATTAAGCAGCATGCCGAGCTTTATAATAAACGTGTACACGATTTGATGAAAAAAGATAAATATCCTTTTGATTTTAAAAATTTACATTTCATAACGGATGTCGAGGAATCAAAAGTCTTGAACAGAAAAAAGGAACCTCTTGTAATAATTTCTGCTTCTGGCATGGCAGAGGCCGGTAGGGTAAAGCATCATATTGCTAACAATATTGAGAATCCGCGCAATAAAATTTTAATGGTTGGCTATTGTGAACCTCATTCGTTAGGTGCAAAATTGATGCGAGGTGATAAGCAGGTAAAAATTTTCCGTGAGCAATTTGAAGTAAAAGCTCAAATTTCAAGCATTAGAAGTATGAGTGCACATGGTGATTATAATGATTTATGTCAGTTTTTAGCATGTCAAAATCCTGCTTTGGTAAAGTCTTTATTTTTGGTTCATGGTGAGCCAGAAGTCCAAATTGATTTTCAAAAGCGTTTAATTCGAAAAGGGTTTAAACAAGTTGAGATACCTAGGAGACATGAGGTTTTTGAGATAAATTAAGAAAGCATTTTTTTTACTTTAAAATTATCTACTATGAAAAAAATATTACTTCTGCTATTAGTTTATGTTATAACTAACTGTATCGTTGCGCAAAAAACTTATCCAAGTGGAGTAAGTGGTTGCATTGCATGCTGGACCTTCGATGCTTATGAGGGCGTATTAGATTCTATTTTTGATGTAAGTGGTAATCAACATCAGGTTAGTAATAACAATATTACCTCAAGCCCGGGGTGGAAAGGAACAAATCATATAGTAGGGAAGTTTAATGGTGTGAGTAGCTGGTCGGAGGTACTGAATAATAATATGTTGAATCCTAATCGGATTACATGTATTGCTCTCATCAAAAGAGATAGTTATTCTGGAGCCGGTCAATGCAATGCAATAGTTTACGAAGGTTTTGATTACAATTCAGATTTAAGTGTGGCTATGAATTCAGATGAAACAGATGCCAATTGCACTAATGTATTAGGGCAAGTTAAATTAAACGGGACTATCCCTGATTCTGTATTTATATCTCCGGCAAGTAATTATTTTACTACAAACAAATAGTATTTTAGCAATGAGTTACGAAGGCGCTATCATGCAGTTTTATCAAATTGAAATAGACCTTTTGAATTATAATTCATATCAAATCAAGTTATCAGTAAACAATTGGAACTCCATTGGGAAATAAGTTACATAACTTATTCATCGGTGCAACGAAAAATCCACCCTTTAATGATAATCCGTAAAGCTACACCAATTGAAACCATGCACCTGTTAGTGTTGCTATTATAAGTCTATCAAAAGTTAAATGCTTGAGGAATCTTCGATTGTACTTGTAGCAAAATTCGTTCAAGTAGTTTTGCATGTATTCATTTTTTACATGATGATGTAACCCTTTAAGTTTCTTTTTGGCATTGCTGATTGCAATATGCACCCGGGGGAAGGCTTCACAGACTTGCTTTTTATCCCTTATTATTTTCACATGGTGCTCTTTAGCTATATCCTTTAATGGTGTATAACATCTTCGTCCATCTGTCATAACAGTAGCGCTTTGACATACTATTTTTGGTAATTCATAAGCAATATCTTTTTTAGAAAGTGATTGAACTACAGTCATCTTCAAGAATTTGGAATGCGTTTCATTTGTACTAACTGCTACTAAAACCTTTTCATTCCTATCTATTTCCTTAAATGGTTTGTCGGCATCATTTAAACCTACCTTTCGATGACCTGCAAAGAAAGCTTTATTTAGCTCTTTGAATTGATCTAATTGGTATTGTTTATCTCGTTCCCCCATTTGAATTCTAATTTTATGCATCATAAGCCATATTGGTTCGTAACGCTTGTGACCTAAAAGGTTTTGCATCTCTGTCGCAGAAAATTCTTTCTTGGTAAGTACCATTAAGTAAAGGCAAGTAAGCCAAATTCGATAAGGTAGTTTGGAATTTTCCATGACTGTTCCTTTTCTCAATCCAAGTCTATACTCACACGCATTGCATGTCCAACAACGTCTTGTATTTATTCAGCGAAGAGAGCTTGATTCGCATTTTAAACAAGTAATACCTTGACCCTCTCTATGAGTTTTGAAAAAATCAATGCATTTCTGTTCCGTGTCGTAATGCTTTAAAAATTGTGTCAATTTCATACTATTAAAATTTATAACACAAAGTTCAAGCCCAGCTACGTATTGAGTTTACGTAACGGTGTACTTTTACGGATTATCATTCACCCTTTAGCTATTGGTTCAATGAATCAATGGATGAAGTTGTTTACTTCAATAAATCGTTAAGTAATTCAGAAATACAATCTGTATTTGATTATATTTTTAGCCATCCAAATTCAATTAAATAAAGCGAATCTCAAAATACCATTTTATTTTCTTGCGACAATGAAATTTTACATTTGATAGAAGGATTAGAATTAATAAATAAGGTTGATTTTTTCTATGATTATCCGTAAAGTTACCTATTTTCTTTTCCATCTTGTCACTAGTGACGAGACAAGGCTGAAGATTCTCAGCATAAAAATAATTTCATCTACGCTACTTTTATCCAAACTCGCACATGAAGATACTAGCTCCATCACTATAGTCGTATGTGCTCAAACAGTGGATAAAAGTTAAGCTCCGATTTCAATATTTTTATATGCCTCAAATCTTAGGCCGTATCCTACAATAAAACTTTTACTTGCCAGAATATTTTGAAAAAATTAGGTATTATGAAGATGTCATCTGTGTTCATTCACCTCATTTAGGTAGTTTTACGGATAAACATTATTTTTTCAATTAGAATGGAAGTAAAGTATATTCTCATAAAATGAATAGCAACCAAATTGATTTTGAAAGCTTCAACAATCAAATATTGGTAGCAAGATTTATTTTCAAAAATGGAGAACAGTTACCAAGAAAAGTGAATGTGAAATAGTTCTTTTGAATACATTTACATTTATGATTTCATTTTTAAGACGACTAGTCAATACCAAGTTTCATCATATTGATAAAAGCGGCAAGCCATGTGATTTTAAAATTCTTGATGTAGGAGCTGGAAATCAATCGGCTAGTAAAATAAAAAAACTATTCCCCTCTTGTGAATATCATGGTTTAGATTTGAATAGAGATACAAACTATATTAATTTAGACTTTGAGGTAATGAATGCATTCTATGAGCTTGATCTTACTAAACTCGAGTTGTCAATCGTGCCCAATAATTATTTTGACTATATCAATATGTCACATGTTATTGAACATTTAAATAATGGAGACCTTGTATTACCTCTATTAATATCTAAATTGAAATCAGGAGGTTATTTTTATATCGAATATCCAGGCAGGAAAAGTTTGAATTTGCCAACTATGTATGATACTCTTAACTTTTACGATGATTCAACACATGTAAGAGTTTATAGTACAGCTGAGTTAAGGCCTATTTTTGAATCGAATAATTGTCAAATTATTTCGATGGGAACAAGAAGAAATTGGTATTATATTATTGCTTTACCTCTTCGCGCTATATCATCTTTAATACAAGTTGGAAAAATTCGGGGTAATGTATTCTGGGATTTATTAGGGTTTGCAGAATACTTGTATGTGAAAAAAAATTAAAACCTACTCCACACAGTAGTTCTTCAAGCTATTTAAACTCCCATTTACAACATTAAAATCTACTTCCGATAAAATTCCATTTACCCTGCCTTTACAACTATGCTGCCAAATCAGCCAATCTCTGCTTATTCTTGGTTCATGAAGCTGCTCGTAATGCGCTGCCCAAAAGGGATACGCATTAAACGCTTCGCCTAAATTCTTTTCATAAAAATCAACATTTGAATAAATTATAGGTTTAGTTTTATAATGCGCTTCCAATACTTCAGCACAATCTTTTACAACCTTCCTAATTTGGGTATCTGATTGTCGCTTTGTTTCTTCAATATCAATTACAGGGGCTAAATCTCCAGATTGTAACTTAACCTTTGAAATAAAATAGTCAGCTTGCATTTTACCACTTTTATTGGCATGCAAATACAAATATGCGCCTCTCAATAATTTTCGATCAGCAAGCTGATTCCAATTCAATTTGAACTTACGATCCATTTTATTAGTGCCTTCAGTTGCTTTTACAATTGCAAACGATAAACGTTGGCCTTTGTCTTCCATCTCACTCACTAATTCCCAATCAATTTCATGTTGGTAGTGAGATACATCAATGCCATGTGTTTTATAACCCGCTGGAATCGAAATTCCGAAATTAGGATATAGAATAGGTCGTCTCGATAAATAAAAATATTTGTAGCCTACGAATAAAATCAACAAAATAACAATGCTTACGGATATCCATTTTTGCTCAGGTCTCATTTGCTCGCTTTCTAAATTTCAAACAATGCTAGAAAATTATTTCATGAAATTTCAAATATCTTTGACAAATATTCGTTAAACTTCTACATGCGTTCAATTTTACTCTTGTTATTCATACCGATTACCATGTTCGCACAAATACTCGGCGGTGAACGAAGTATGGAGTTTTTACAACTCTCTCAAAGCGCTCATGTTACTGCTATGGGGGGGTATTGTGTCAATGCTTTATCTAGGGACGCATCATTTTTTACTGCAAATCCGGCCTTGCTTAGTGAGGGATCCCATAGCCATTTACAATTGAACTATAATAGCTTTTATGCGAAGAGTAGATTTCTATCTAGCAACTATGTACATCATCTTGCTAAGGCTGAAACCACTTTAGGCTTTGCGATTCAATATCTCAATCATGGTGAAATGAAAGCTACAGATGCTTCCGGTAACGTGTTTGGAAATATCAGAGCCAATGAATACACCATGCAAATGAGTGCTGCCAGAACTTATAAAGGGAAAATTCGATATGGCACGACCTTGAAATTTGCAAATTCACGTTTAGATATTAGAACCGCAAGCGCCTTATTACTTGATTTTGGAGTAACTTATACAGATACACTAAGAAATTGGTATATCGGCGGTGTGTTTAAAAATGCAGGTGTGAGGTTGCGCAATTATGAAAGCGGGGTTTCTCAACCTTTACCTTTTGATTTGCAAATCGGTATTTATAAAAAATTCGATAAAGCGCCTTTTGCTATTTATGTAATTGGTCATCATTTATACACTTGGGATATAAGGTATGATAATCCAGCGGATCAAGTCAACAATCAACTAATTTTTGGTGATACAAGTTCGACTCAAGCTAAAAGCTATTTTGCAGATAAACTTTTTCGACATGTCAATGCAGGCGTGGCGTTGCACTTAGGGAAAAAAATGGAATTTAACTTCGCTTATAATCATTTACGTCGAATGGAGTTGAGCCTTGCTGAAAGACGAGCTATGTCAGGTTTTTCAATGGGATTGACGATTTATTTACCCAAACTTACCTTGACTTATGCCCGCGGAAATTATCATTTATCAGGTGCCCAAAACGAAATAGGATTAAGCATGAAACTCGATAAGCTCTTTGGTATCGATGTTTTAAAAGGGAGATAATTTGTTTATTTCAAATCCTTGCCGCTAAAGCTAAAGGGTAGCAGATTTTTGGCAGTTTTAATTTTATAAATTTTACCACCTTGACCTGTTAAAAACAATATAATACTTTGCCCATTTCTATCCTCACATTCCGATATAAATTGGCGACACATTCCGCAAGGAAAGGCTGGCTTATTAGAATCACCTAGTGGGGCAATATAGCTGATTGCAATTGCATCTATTTTTTGTAACGGGAACTGCGAAATTGCGGAAGCTAATGCACTTCTTTCTGCACAAATACCAACAGGATACGAGGCGTTTTCAATATTTACGCCAGAAACAATTTCCAAATTCTGCATCATTACGGCTGCACCCACTCTAAAATTAGAATAAGGTGCGTATGCTTGATTTGATATCTCTCTGGCACTCATGATGAGCCTGTAATCTAATTCCGACAAGCTTTGGTCGTCAAAATATTCTTCGTAATCAAATTCAAATATTGGCATTGCTTTTTTTTGAACAATTCAAAAGTAAACTAATATTAGCTAAGCACATATCAATTATCAATTTTTTCAACGTATCAAAAAATACATTGCAATAAAAGCTAATTGGGTAAAAAAAGCAAAGCTTCGTTATACTCGAAATTATTTCCATCATTGTTTTTTCTGTATGGATACTTTTAACAAGCTCTAAATATTAACCCTTTACAAATAATAACGCTTTCAATTTCTCACTCACTAATATTGTACTTTAATTCGAAATTTGGCACTCGAAATTCCTTTACAAGCTTGAAACATTTTACAGCTAGTACTCTATAATATTTTTTGATCTCAAAATAGTTCGTGATTTATTTCACCGATAAATGACCGTAAACTCTCGTCGGCTATGTTTTTCTACTTTTCATTACCATTTGGTTTCTCCGTGGTATGTATCAATTACAAGTTATATTATTAAAGTTCTTGATAATCAAATTTCATGACACGCATATTAGATAGTAGTTTTGTCCTATATATGATTTCTAGGCTAAGCGCACCTTATCATTACGCGACTATTCTCATTACTTGTTGTTTCTTGTCTTGTGCAGACGAAAAAGGAAGTAAGTTGAGTTCAAATAAAACTGGTTTTTTTGAAACCACAAGAATTGATATTGAGAAAGTAATTCCAACTTTACAACAACAAGTTGAAGCTTTAAAAGGTGATTCTACCACACAAACTGAAATAGATTGGGTAAAGCAAGCTTATCAAGAAAGTCAGTATCATCCTTTTTGGATTGGCAAAGGTGGTGTTGAAGACTATACAGCTCAATTACTCAGACAAATAGACAGTTTAAAATTCGATGGAATTCAAATGCAAGCATATCAATTAGATTCTTTGCAGCATACCATCCAAAAAATTCAAAGTGAAAAATTAAAGGATGCACTATCATTAGCAACTTTTGAAATGAAGGTTACACAATCTTTGATGCAGGCAACTCATGATATGGTGTTAGGCGAAAACTTCGAAACCTCGCCTAACAAGGATTGGAAGAATAAAAACGATTCTAATTTTCATGCGGTAGAATATCTGAGAAATGCATTGGAGAAGGGCGAAATCAAGGATGTATTTAGCAAGCTAAGACCAAACCATGCATGGTATTCAAAATTTAGAAATGAGTACATAAAACTTCAAAAACTTCAAACTCAGGGAGGCTGGAGTCAAGTGAACGATGTAGATGATACTCTTGTAAATGGTTACAGATCACTGCAGCTACAAGCCTTGCGTGTGCGGCTGCAAAAGGAAATTGGTGAGCCAAGTGACACAAACTCTGATGCTTGGGATGAGAATTTAAGTAAGAGCTTACAAAAATTTCAATTTAAACATCAAATTAAAGCCACTGGTATTTTGGATAGTAACACATTGAAATTTCTAAATAAAGGTATTGATGAAAAATTAAAAACACTTGCCTTGAATATGGAGCGAATGAGATGGATGCGTAAAGATTTTGCCCAACCTTATATTTGGGTAGCTGTACCAAAAATGGAACTTGATTATGTTGAGAATGATTCGGTGCAATTTAATATGCGCGTAGTGGTAGGTAAAAAAAGCCGACCAACGCCTTCTCTTGATTCTAAGATTGAGAATATTGTTTTAAGCCCACCATGGACTGTACCACCTACCATTATGAAAGAAGAAATCGTGCCAGGTATAGCGAGACGGGGCGGTAGTTATTTAGCTCGACGTGGATTGAAAGCTTATCGAGGAGGAAGGCCCGTGAATCCGAGTATGATTAATTCAAAGAATTATAAAACCTTTGCCATTTCACAAGCCCCTGGATATAGAAGTTCATTGGGCGAAGTAAAATTTAACATGATAAATCCTTGGGCCATTTATATGCATGACACGCCACACCGAGAAGATTTTGTAAAATCATTTCGTGCTTATAGCTCAGGTTGTATTCGCGTGCATAAGCCTAAACAATTCGCTGAATTTTTATTGCGAGATACAGTGAATTATTCATACCAAAAAATTGATTCGATTTGTAAAAAACGCTCAACCATTTATATTCCATTTAAAAGAAATGTGAATGTACATATAGTGTATCTTACTAATGCCTTAGATAGTTTAGGTAATGTTATGTACCTGAAAGATGTATATGGTTGGGATCGATGATTTTAGTTATTCAAGTAATCATATAATTCAAGAAAGCATTGTATGTAAAAGGTTTGACGCTTAGAATATATATTGTGATTTAGTATTTCGAGCTTTAAAAATTTGTGCTTTGTATTTTGGTTCTCAAATTTGGCACCTTCGAATTTCTCACTTTCGAGTTTCGTATTCCTCACTTTCGAGTTTCGTATTTTCGAATTTAATATTTTACAACTTAAAATTATTTCCCCTTAATTCTATTACTTTCTTTGCTAGCACCCGATTCACGTTCACGTTGTTTTGCTACTTGATTATTTCCAAATCGATAGCTTAGGTTTAGCTTTATTTGACGGCTTTCCCAATTTCCATTACCCTTAATATACAAGCCTGAAAAGTTACTTGTAGCAAACCATCGTGATGATGCAAAGACATCTGTAGCACCCAAGCGAACAGTTAGCTGTTTATTCAATAATAATTTTTGTAACCCAATATCTAGTGAGCCCATCGGTTTAGTTCTAAAAGTACCGCCCCAATAGGTTGGTCCTGAAAACCATCCTGAAATATTTAAACTATAATCTTTCGGCAATGTAAAATTATTGTCGGCATAGAGCATGTAAGTCCAATATTTATTCCGTAAAATTCTACCTTCAAAATTGGCTTGCAAATCATTGTAATTCGCTGCCACATTCGCATAAATCATCCACCTTTTTTTTACTGGAACAGGAAATGAAATATTGATGCCTGCTACATCCATAGATGCAAAATTTTTCTGTGTGACATAGGTTCTTGAGAACTACAGTTGTGTCGGTTGTTTGCATAAACATGTCGGTAATCCTACTGTAACTGAGTGAGGTAGTAAAAAATTGCATGAATAAATTGGTAAGATCGAAAGAATTTGTGTATTGCGGTCTTAAAAATGCATTACCTTTCTCGTATGTTAATTCATCAAGTTTATTCTCGAATGGATTTTAATCTTGGTAGCTTGGTCTGTCAATTCTTCTATTATAAGTCATGCCCAATGTGTGCTTTGGATTGATTGTATATGAAAAGCCTGCACTTGGAAATAAGTTCAAATAGGAACGCTTCACTATATCGTCTTTACCAACCATGCCGCTGCTTAAATTACCCTTCGAGTTGGTTTGCTCTGCTCGTAAACCTGTTTGCAAAGAGAATCTAGTATTAAATTGTCGCGAATAGTTAATGTTACCAGCTGTTACTAATTCATGATAAATAAAATGGTTATAACGATTATTGTTTAAAATATCAACACTATTAATCACATCGTAAAATTGAAAATCATTATCTGTTTTAACATATGCTGCTTTGGCACCCAAACCAATTTTTCCTTTTAGAAAATTTTGTTCGTAATCAGTTTTAATTGCGTAGATGTCAATACTTGTTGGTGTATTATTTCTAAAAATATTTCTGCTTTGAATAATACTTTCTGTTTTATCCCAATAAGTATTGGGCTGATAGCTATGCGCTTGACTATTGAAAATTCTATAGTCACCATCTATGTTGAAACTTCTGCCAGATGTGTCTTCATATTTATAATTTAGATTGATAGAGCCATTCTTGCGTGAAATGGGCATTTCGTTTGAAGCTATGAGTACTTCACTGTATGGTGAACTTCCATTGCTTATATAAGTTTTGCTTGCACTCGAAAATCTTCCATCTGTTAAAATGCCGTTTAGCATAAAGCCAACTACATTTTTATCATCTACAAAATAGTCCATTCCAAATTTTGCGTTATGTGTTACATCATCATTTATGTTATCTGCTCGGAGGTCGTATCGGATACCATTTTGTTGACGATCTAAATTTTGATCGTTATGATTTTTGCCAAAGTTGATTCCATAATTTCCAGAAATATTGACTTGCTTATTGCTATTATTCAGTTGTATGCCGGCATTGTATTTAGGAAATCGACGACCTTGAGCAAAACCTATATTTGCACTACCATTAGTTCCGAATTTTTTATTTTTCTTTAATTTAATATTTATAATACCCGCATTACCCCATGCATCATACTTTGCAGATGGATTTGTAATTAATTCAATACTTTCAATATCACTCGCTTGCATACTTTTTAATACAGCTGCCAAATCTCGGCTTCCCAAGTAATTAGGTTTCCCATCTATATAGATCAGCACATTGTTTTTGTCTCGCATTTCTATATTGTCATTTTTGTCTACTCGAACGCCTGGGCTTTTACGTAATAAATCTAACGCGTTGCTTCCTGCCGAATTAATACTTTGCTCCACATTGAAAACAGTCTTATCCGCCTTCACTTCTATCATGGGTTTTTTACTCATCATTTTTACTTCTTTGATATTTTTATTAGAAGAAGTCAATTTAATATTCAGTGTAATTGTGCTTGCATTTAGAGTAAGTGGCGCTGAATAATATTTCATGAAGCCAAGATTAATTGTATTAATTAAGTACTCACCTGCATCTATTTTTTCAAAACTATACTCACCCTCATTATTGGTGATATCGCCTTTTATTAAACTAGAATCTGTTGATTTTAAAAGTAAAATGGTTACGTAGGAAAGGGGTTTGCCATCAAAGTCGCTTACCTTGCCTTGAATATTTCCTGCGAATGAATTGATTGAACTTCCGATTATCAATAAGAGTAAAGCTGTACACGTAAATTTCATATATTCTAAATCTTGAGGTTCAAAAGCATATCTTATGTTTTCTGAAGCTAGTGCGAAATTGATGAATGGTAAAATTCAATTACTAAATTAGCGTTATTTACATTCGTCCTTATTTATAGCCATTCATACATTTATCTTATATTTATAAATGCTAGTCTTTACTTTTGTGAAAAATATTTTTAACAACTATGCGGAAACTTTTTTTATCCATGTTTGCATGTTTGGCTGTCATGTCATCACGTGCACAATCGGTCAATATTAAATTCACTGAATACGATTTGCCTAATGGTTTACATGTCATTTTACATGAAGATCATACAATACCAACTGTTGCGATATCCGTATTGTATCATGTGGGTTCTAAAAATGAGGAAGCATCTCGTACAGGATTTGCTCACTTTTTTGAGCATCTTTTATTTGAAGGCTCTGAAAATATTGAGAGAGGCGAGTACATGAAATTGATACAAAATAACGGTGGTGTCATTAATGCGAATACATCTTTCGATAGAACTTTTTATTTTGAAACCTTACCCTCTAATAAATTGGAGCAAGGTTTATGGATGGAGGCAGAAAGAATGTTGCATGCAAAAATTGATGATATCGGATTGGAAACGCAACGTAAGGTGGTGAAGGAAGAGAAAAAGCAACGATACGAAAACACACCATATGGCCATTTGATTGAACAAATATTTAAGAATGCATATACTCAGCATCCATATCAATGGACTCCGATCGGCGAAGCTCAGTATATCGATCAAGCGACATTACCTGAATTTATGGATTTTTATAAAACATTTTATGTACCAAACAATGCGACCTTGTCCGTAGGAGGGGATCTAAATATTGCGCAAGCGAAAGCTTGGATTGAAAAGTATTTTGGAACCATACCAAAAGGAACACTTGAAATACCAAGACCGACTATTGTTGAGCCGCAGCAAACCGAAGAGAAGCGCGTAACCTATTTAGATAAAGTACAATTACCATTGATTTCATTTGCTTATCATACACCCGCACAAGGAAGCTCAGAAGCTTATGCTATTGAAATGGTAGCCAAGATATTATCGCAAGGTAAGAGTTCAAGATTGCAAAAAGAAATTGTAGACAAACAACAAAAAGCTGTTGCGGCAGGCGCATTTAGTTATCCAACCGAAGATCCAGGATTGGCAATTATGTATGGGGTAGGTAACGTAGGCACTAAACCTGAAGAATTAGAGAAAGCGATGGATGATGAAGTCAATAAAATTGTAAATGAAGGTGTTAGTGTAGATGAATTGCAAAAGTGTAAAAATCAAATTGAGAATGAGTTTATTTCTCAGAACCAACGCGTATTAGGCATTGTAGAGAATTTGGCCAACTATCATGTGTATTACGGCGATGCTAACTTAATTAATAAGGAGTTAGATAGATATATGAAAGTAACAGCCGCTGATATGCAAGCAGTTGCCAAAAAATATTTCACTAAGCGTAATCGTTTGGTATTGTATTATTTACCAGACAGTAGTAAAAATTAAAAGGCTCACTTTCTCAATTCACCAACACAAAATATTTACAATATCTAATATTTAAAAAAATGACAAATAATAAATTATTCATATTCTCAGCGCTTTTAGTTGCATCTCTTGCTTCGAATGCACAAACACTTGATAGGAGTATACGACCCAAACCAGGTCCAGCGCCTACTTTACAAATGGGTTCATCGCAATCATTTATCTCCAGCAATGGTATAAAGGTATTTGTTGTAGAAAATCATAAGTTGCCTGTAGTAAGTTATTCCATCGATTTTGATATTCGTCCATCCTTACAGGGTGATATGGCTGGCTTCCAAGATATGCTTGGCGATTTACTTACGGCGGGCACTAAAACTAAAACCAAAGATCAATTCAATGAAGAATTAGATAGATTGGGAGGTTCACTAGATATAGGTAACGACGGGTTATTTATGCAAAGTCTCAAAAAAAATAGCGATAAATTATTGTCGCTTGCCAGTGAAGTACTCACGCAACCTAAATTTTCTCAGGAAGAACTTACTAAAATAAAAAAACAGGCGAAAGCATCCTTAGCCCAAGCTCTTGACGATCCAGAGGCGATGAGCGAAAATATAACTAAAATATTGAATTATGGCAAGAATCATCCTTATGGAGAAATCACCACTGAGGCGAGTGTAGATAAAATTACTTTACAACGTTGCCAACAATTTTTTGAAACTTACTTCAGGCCTAATGTAGCTTATATGGCAATTGTTGGCGACATAACTTTTGAGGAAGCAAAGCAACAAGTCGAAAAACATTTTGCAAAATGGCAGAAAAAGGAGGTGCCTCGTGCTAACTACCCAACCCCTAAAGCACCCACAGGAGCCACTGTAGCTGTAATCAATAAAAGTAGTGCTGTACAAAGCGTGATAGATGTTACTTATCCAATCAACATGAAGCAAGGGCATCCTGATGAAGTAAAATTGAAAGTAGCAAATGGCATTTTAGGTGGCGGAAGTACAGGTCGATTATTTCAAAATTTGCGCGAAACCCATGCATGGACCTATGGCTCCTACTCATCGTTCCGTTCTGATGAATTGCCTAATGCGGGAAAATTTTCTGCCACAGCCAACGCAGCCACCAATGCAAGCGATAGCTCAGTGGCTGAAATTCTTAAAGAAATGAATCGTTTGCGTACAGAACTGGTGCCAGCTGAGCAATTGCAAGGTTACAAAAATTATATGTCAGGCACATTTGCTTTGGGATTAGAGGATCCTAAAACCTTAGCGCGTTATGCAATCAATGAGAAAAAGTACAACATGCCTAAAGACTATTATAAAAACTATTTAAAAAGTGTTGACGCAGTAACTGCACTGGATGTAATGGAAGTTGCAAAGAAGTATATCACCCCTGGTGTTGCAACTATTACCGTTGCAGGCGATAAAAAACAAGTGGCTGAGAAATTGAAGAAATTCGGACCCGTTACTATCTATGACATATATGGTAATGTACAAAAGGATGAAACAATATCAGCTTCACTGGCTAAAATGAGTGCGACTGATGTCATTAAAAAGCATATAGAGGTTACGGGAGGCGAAAAAGCGTGGCTTAAAGTCGGTGATATGAAATCAATATATACAGCTGAAATGATGGGACGTGTCATGGAAATTATCACACAACGCAAAGCGCCAAATAAGATGGCTTTGGATGTAAAAATGGGTGAACAAACTATGCAAAAAATTGTATTTAATGGTAACAAAGGTTACATGACTATGATGGGGCAAAAAAACGATTTTGATGCCGAACAAATTGAAAAATTTAAAGATGAAGCTATTTTAAATGCTGAACTACTTTATTTAGGGAGCGATTACAAAGTGACTTTGCTGGGTACTGAAAATGTAAATGGTGCAACCGCCTATCAAATTGGAATAATGAAACCAAGCGGATCGAAAGCGATTGAATATTTCGATGTAAAGACTGGTTTTAAAGTAAAAACGGAAGAAGAGGAAGATGGACCGCAAGGAAAAACAATGAACAGTCGCTACTACGCTGATTATAAAAAAGGAGCTGGTGATTTATGGTATCCAAATGTAATCAAACAGAATATGGGTCTACAAGTAATAGACCTAAAATTAAAAACGGTAGAAGTAAATACAGGAATTAAGGAGGACGTGTTTGAATAAACTTATTATTGTCCAATAAACTTAGAAGCGCTTGATAATCATAATCAAGCGCTTTTCGTTTTAAGTCACATTTGGCATTCACTGGATTGATATGTTATGCCAATAAAAAAGCCCATCTATCAAATAAATGGACTCTTTGTGACCGCGTTAGGATTCAAACCTAAAACCCCCTCATCCGTAGTGAGGTACTCTATTCAGTTGAGCTACGCAGCCATTTTGGGAGTGCAAATATATGGCTTACTTTTGTGTCAACAAAGAAAAAATTCGAATGACTATTGAATTGTGGAGTTTAGGTAAGCAAGATAAGAGTGAATTGCAATCTGCTATTGAGTTGTACGAGAAAAGACTGAAACATTATACTAAATTCAAAATGGTAACCATTGATAATAGTAAAATAAATAAAAATCAGAGCAAAGAGCTGATTTTAGATCGAGAAGCCGAACTCATTGTTAGCAAATTGAGTGATAAGGATTTGCTCGTTTGCCTAGATGAAAGGGGTATTGCGCTTACTTCGATTAAATTGGCCGAAAAATTAAATCAATGGATGAATTCATCACCTGCTCGTATTATTTTTTTAATAGGTGGAAGTTATGGCATTGCCGAAAGTTTGCATACTAAAGCCCTCTACAAATTAAGTCTTTCAATGCTTACTTTTCCACATCAATTAGTGCGTCTAATCTTCGCTGAGCAACTGTACAGAGCATTTACAATTTTGAAAAACGAAAAATACCATCATGAATAGATATAATTCTAAATTTTCTCTTACTTTTGCCGACCTTCAAATGGGGCGTAAGGCTCATTAAGAAAACTTTACCCTATTCGGCGTGATAGCTCAGTTGGTTAGAGCGCAGCACTCATAATGCTGAGGTCCCGAGTTCAAGTCTCGGTCACGCTACTTCTAAAAGTTCCTATTCAGGAACTTTTTTTATTTTAGCCTAATGATTATACATTCAGGGCTTGAAGGATTTTAAAATAGCTTAAATCCAAATTACGCGTTAGGATTTGAGGAGCGAAAATTCTAGCGCGTTCTACCCATGTGATTTGTTTCGCAGACCCAATCTTGTCCCGACAAATTTGGCGGGAGTAAATGCCAATGGTTATTCTGTTATTACCGATTACACAAATGTAATAGATTAAAATTTCGTTCCTCCATTTAATATAAACATTTTTATCCATCGGTATTTACCATTTTCGTCAAGCGAAACGTATAATATAAAATTAATGTCAAAATGGTATAAGAACAATTTGAGTTACGAAAAATGGGTTTGCCTGTGCCGATGATATTGATGTTAATCACGAAGGAAGCTTACGGCAATAACAACCGGTGTTACAAAATTCCAATCGGTTTAAATCTTTCCAACATTTCTAATACTGAATCTGGATTAAAGAAATTCATCGCCCTAACGCGGCGTGTCGCAAGCTTGATCCAAGAAAGCGACTGCCTTCAAGGCCGAAAAAATATCACGAAAATAATTATCATTTAATCTATTCATTACAAAAATCAAAATGAGGTACGAATTTTGGATTGTTGAATCCCGAAGCGAGGAAGATCCGATTTTTTTCCAAAGCTTGCTTTGGGGTTCATACCCGTGATTTTACTTTGGTAGAATATCATCTATAATTTCTAAAAGCTCGTAGGCTATTTTATAAGTATCTAATTGTATCATAACAAGTTAACAGTAAACTCTGAATAAGGCATTGTTGTACATTTGCGAAATAATGAGTAAAAGAGGTAAAATATTGGTAGCCATGAGTGGTGGTATTGATAGCACCATTGCCGCTCTTATGTTACATGACCAAGGTTATGAAGTGATAGGCATTACTATGAAAACTTGGGATTATGCCACAAGTGGTGCATCAACTTCTAAGAAAGAAACAGGATGCTGTAATCTAGAGAGTTTTAATGATGCGCGGCTAGCTGCAGTTGAGCATGGATTCCCACATTATGTGCTTGATATTCGAGAAGAATTTGGAGGTGCAGTTATTGATAATTTTATTGAAGAGTATATGGCTGGCAGAACGCCAAATCCATGCATTATGTGTAACACTCATATCAAATGGAATGCCTTACTAAAACGCGCGGATGCCTTGGATTGTGAGTTCATTGCAACTGGGCATTACGTAAAAGTGCGTGAAGAGAATAATCGTCGTGTATTATCAAAAGCCAAGGACGATACAAAAGATCAAAGCTATGTATTATGGGGTTTATCACAAGCTTGCTTGTCACGCAGTATTTATCCATTGGGCGACTTATTGAAAACAGAAGTTCGGCAAATGGCTCATGATTATGGTTACCCCGAACTAGCAAAGAAAAGTGAGAGCTATGAAATATGTTTTGTGCCTGATAATGATTACAGAAATTTTTTAAAGAAGAAGGTTACAGGTTTAGAAGATGAAGTAGGTGGCGGGGAGTTTCAATTGCAAGATGGTACAGTGCTAGGCAAGCATAAAGGTTATCCTTTTTATACAATTGGTCAGCGCAAAGGTTTAGATATAGCCTTGGGCAAGCCAATGTATGTCACTCATATTAATCCTGACAAAAATGTAGTTACTTTAGGTGATGAAATTGATTTGGATAAAAAAGAAATGTATGTATCAAGACTCAATATGATTAAATACGTTGCAATAAATGATGGACAAAAAGCGTTGAGTAAAATTAGATACAAATCACAAGCAGTGGAATCGACTCTTTATAACCAAAATGGCAAGGTGAGGGTAGAGTTTCACGAAGCGGTAAAAGGTATAGCACCTGGGCAGTCCGCTGTTTTTTACGAGGGAGAAGATGTAATAGGCGGTGGTATTATTCAAGCCTATGACTAAATTATGATAGATAAACAAGACTATGAAGAACAATAATATATTTTTTTTGATTTACATTTTACTAATCGCAAATGCCTGTAATCGTGAAGTGATAACTACGGAAAATATTGAATTAGGAAAAGAGTATTTTCCAATCGAAACTAATAAGTACGTGGAGTACTTAGTAGATTCAATTGTGTACGATGACTTTAATAAAAAAGTAGATACTATACGTTCGGAAGTGCGTATTATGATAGGCTCAGATTTTGAAGATAACGAAGGAAGAGATTCGAAAAAAAGAATTACTTATTATCGAAAAAATGAGAGTGAGCCTTGGATTGAAGTTCAAAATGGGTATGTAACCTCAAGCAGCATGAATATTGAAGTTCTTGAGAACAACTTACGATTTATTAAAATGGTCTTTCCGGTTAAGGAGAACACAAAATGGTTCGGCAACACATACATTAGTACACAATTTAATCCTGAATTACAATGGTTGAATAATAAAAATTGGGATTATAAATACGAAAATTTAAGTAAGCCATTTAATAATGGAGTATTAACTTTCAACTCAACTGCTTTGATCAATCAAATTAATGATTACACGGGAGATTCAATAAATTCAAATTCATATAGTGATAGAACATTTTCTCAGGAGGTTTATGCAAAAAATGTTGGTTTGATTTATAAAAATTTAGCCTATTGGGTATATCAATCTAATATTGGTTTTCGCAAAGGATTTGTCGTGACTATGCGAGCTAAAAATTATAATTAGCAAACTCTTATAATTGCCAATCTCAATCTAGTATTACAAATTACATTTTACAGCTTCAGTATTTTTGAATTAATTTCGAAGTAATATTTTTTAAAATGATTTATAGCAATTTCAAAATAGCCATTTCTACAATGTTTTTTTTGAGTCTTTGTATAGTTTCAAGTAAAACAAAAGCGGCTCCTTCTTACGCTTTTCGTGTTAAATTTAAAGACAAAAACGGCACACTCACTTTTGCTGATTCTTTGCAGTTCTTGTCAGCAAAGGCATTGCAGCGCCGAAGTAAGCAAGCTATTGATTTGGATAGCACCGATTTGCCAATTGTACCTGCTTACATGGATGCCGTTTTACAAGTAGGCAACATCGAAGGAATACATAATCGCTCTAAATGGTTCAACCAGATTGTAGTCACTACTTATGATTCGTCCAAAGCGATAAGTATTTCAGCCTTACCTATGGTTGCTAGTGTTGAATGGGTTGGATATTATGCTTCAGGTATTTTTAAAACCGAAGAGACAGAAAGCACAAAGTTTGCCTCAGAAAGTGTGGAGCTAAATACCAACAAAATTACTAGGGGTAATTCAGCCTATTATGGAAATGGTTTTCAGCAAGTAGATATTATCGAGGCAGATTGTTTGCATGACATGGGATTTAAAGGCGAAGAGATGAATATTGCTATTTTCGACAATGCTTTCAAAGGAGTGGATACATGCGTGTTTTTTGATTCTATCTTTAGCGAAGGTAGATTAAAAGATCAGTATGATTTTGCACGTGATACCGCTGCGGCATTTGCTATAAGTATCAATGCGAATCATGGATATAAGGTAATGAGCATTTTAGCGAGTGACGTTTCAGGTAGCTTTGTGGGGTCAGCACCAAAGGCTAATTACTACACTTATATAACTGAAGATACCAGATTTGAAATGCCAATCGAAGAGGATAATTGGATTTCTGCGGCAGAAAAATCAGATAGCTTGGGAGTTGATATTATTAATTCATCATTAGGCTATAACAAATTTGATAGCCCTCTTACTGGAAGCAATTATACCTACACAGAAATGGATGGAGTAAGTAGCATGGTGGTGAAGGGCGCAAATATGGCTGTACGTAAAGGTATATTTGTTGTAAATGCTATGGGCAATGAGGCAGCAGGGTCTTGGAAATTTATGATCACGCCTGCAGATGGTGATAGTGTTTATTCTGTTGGGGCTGTTAACGGGTCAGGTATTTGGTGGTCAGCAAGTAGCTATGGTCCTACTTTTGATGGCAGGGTTAAGCCAGATGGCGTCGCTATGGGACAATCAACCACTTTGGTTGGAGGTTGTAATTTAACCGCAGAAAGTGGTACATCTTATGCTTGCCCAGTAATTTGTGGTGGTATTGCTTGCTTGTGGCAATCTCTACCACACTTAAATGCTTGGCAGCTTCGCCAAATTGTGAAAATGTCAAGTGATAAGTATAATTCGCCTGATAATACCTATGGATATGGCTTACCAAATCTTTGTCAAGCATATAATATGGTCACTGGTATTGATGAGGTTAAAAATATAGATTTCCGCTTTGCTTTATTCCCGAATCCTGTTACGAATAGTTGTAAGTTAAAGTCGTATATAGGACATATTAATAATTTTAAATATACATTACTCGATGTTTCTGGTAAGTTAATTTATATGAGTAAAGAGTTATATGGCACAGAATTTGAAATTGAGGTATTAAGAACTTTGCCAACAGGAAACTATGTATTACAATTTGTAGCTGATAAAGAACAATATTCAGTGCAGGTTGCTAAACAGTGATTGAAATAAAATTAGCTCTTTAGGAGCTTAGATTAATATTTTGGTTCAATTATTTTTTGTTGAGTGACAAATATTAACAAGTAAACCCGAAATTCATCTGAAAGATTTTAAGAAATATTATTATTTAAATGCAGAGCCAGAAGTGGTGTTCGCTGCACTGACTCAGGAAGCAACATTAGAAATTTGGACTGGCGATAAAGCCATTATGCCGATTGAAGCCAATGCCGAGTTTTCATTATGGGATGGAAGTATAGTTGGTAGAAATATTTTATTAGATCCCCCAAGAAGATTGGAACAAGAATGGTATTTCGGAGAGCATCCTGTTAAATCAATTGTTACCATCAAATTGCATGCACATAAAAATGGGACGTCTGCAGAATTGCTACATATCAATATACCAGATGATGATTATCTCGATATAGTTTATGGATGGAATCACTATTATTTTGGCGCTTTAATGGATTTTTACAAAGAAGGATAATTCTTATCCAAAGGCGCTAATATTTTCTCTCAACTGAGTAGTTTACTAAATTCTTCAAATGTACTTTAGCCTCATTGTCGGGAAATTTATTCAATAATTCAAAGGCTTCATCAATAAAACCAAGCATTTTAGTTTCCGCGTAAGCGATTCCTCCATGTTCAATAACAGTTTGAATTACATAACTTACTTCACTTTTTTTCTTATTAGGATTTTTAAATATTTGAATTATTTTATTTTTTACTTCTTTCGAACATTTGTTCAACGTGTAAATGAGAGGTAAAGTCATTTTCTTCTCTTTAATATCATTACCTGTTGGCTTTCCAACATCGGCTTTACCATAATCGAATAAGTCATCTTTTATTTGAAATGCAATACCTACTTTTTGTCCAAATTGCTTCATAATATCACTTTTCGCTTCATCGTCAGTACTCGAAAATGTGCCAGCACCGCAAGCAGATGAAATTAAAGAGGCTGTTTTACCATGAATTATTTCAAAATAGATTTCTTCAGTAATATCTAGTTTTCGGGCTTTCTCGATTTGAAGAAGTTCACCTTCACTCATTTCTTTTACGGCAGTCGCCAAAATTTCTAATATTTTAAAATCTTTGTTATTTAACGATAGTAATAGTCCTTTTGACAATAAATAGTCTCCGACAAGAACTGCAATTTTATTTTTCCAAAGCGCATTAATCGAAAAAAAACTTCGTCTTTTATTTGCGTCATCCACCACATCATCATGCACTAAAGTAGCTGTGTGCAAGAGTTCAATCAGTGAAGCTGCTCTATAGGTTCTTTCGTTCACTGGACCACATAGTTTGGCCGAGAGTATAACAAACATAGGTCTTAGTTGCTTCCCTTTCGTTTTTACAATGTACTTCATTATTTTGTCGAGTAATGAAACGTGACTCTGCACAGCTTCGTTGAAAGTTTTTTCAAATGCGATTAAATCTTGGCTTAGATAACTTTTTATTTCTCTCATTAAATTGTCTGAAAATCAGTGAATAGCTAGCAAATTTATTTCAAAAGAAAGGTTTTAAAATTATTTTTTAGAATTGTGTGTATATATTCACGCATTAAATTTTTTATAAAAACGCAATGAGCATGTCAAGAAAAGTGTACTTAATTCTATCGGCCTTGTTATTAATTACCTCATTCTCAGCAATTAAGACATTTGCTCAAAATGAATCTACTACTAATACAGTCTATCGTGGTGTAGGCTACGATGTTATGGATACATCCTTAATTCCATCACGAAGAATGGAGCAACAACGTGATTTCATTTCTAGCCAATATGATTTTCCAGCAAAACCAAGAAATCAATGGGAGCTAGGTATAAGTTTTGGTGCTTTTAACGTATCAGGCGATGTGCGTTCTAAAAATTTATTTACGGCGAAAAACCCTGGTCAAACTTCAGGTTGGGGTGTTCACTTACGTAAAGCTTGGGGTTATATAATTTCAACACGTTTACAATATCTTCATGGCACTGCTTCAGGTTTCAACTGGCAGCCAGCAACTGGATATTGGGGTCATACCAACGGCAATCCTTGGATGGCTAATGGTTATGGTACTGGTGGTGCAAATCCAGCACCAGGATCTACACCTTATTCAGCAGGTAATGTATTTTATAACTACAGAACAAATGTCGATGAATTATCGTTTCAAGTAATTGCTGCTTTAAATAATATCAAATTCCACAAAGCTCGTAATCGCGCAAGCCTTTATGCAATCGCTGGAATGGGCGGAAGCTTATATGATACATGGGTAGATGCTTTAGGTAGAAATGGTCTTTCATACCAAGCTGGGTTCGATAAGATTGTTAATACCAATTATGCAAATGAAAAGCCAAATTGGGCTAGTACTTATCGCACAAGAAAAGCTAAAAACAAAGATTTGAAAAACCTATTCGATGGTACCTATGAATCTCGTGCAGAGCGCCACGATAATCGTTCATGGTTTGGTGATGAACGCACATATCGTACGATCTTGACTGTTGGTTTAGGTATTCAGTTCAAATTAGGACGTCGTGTTTCATTAGCTATAGAAGACAAGTGGTCTTATACAAACGATGATTTAATTGATGGTCAACGTTGGCAAGAGTGGCCTCAACCAGGTTATGGTGGTTCAGCTATGACACGTGATTTTGATACTTACAATTATTTGTCAGTTGGATTGAACATACATTTAGGTGGTAAATCTGTTGAGCCATTATGGTGGATGAATCCATTGGATTATGGTTATACAGCAATGCATCGTCCGACAGGCGGAAGTAATTGTGATACAGACAGCGATTCTGATGGTGTTTCTGATTGTTTCGATCGTTGTCCTGATACTCCGGCAGGGGTAGCAGCTGATACACATGGTTGTCCAATCGATACTGATGGTGATGATGTTCCTGACTTTAAAGATAAGCAATTGATTACACCAACTGAATGTCAACCTTCAAATGAAGATGGTATTGGTGATTGTCCAAATCCTGAGTGTTGCGGTGGTAAATCTCCTGTAGGTTGCGGAGATATTCGCGGTGGATCGGTTATGTTCCCTGCGGGTTCGTCTAAATTAAATCAGACTGCAATGTCTACTTTAACGCAATCAGCATCTGCAATGCGTGCCAATCCAAATTGTCAGGTAGTGGTAATGGGTAATGGCAATGGTACTAAATTAGAGCAACAACGTTCATGGGATCGAGTAAACTCTGTAATTAATTACATGGTTGACAACCAAGGAATTGACCGTGAGCGTTTCATTTTCCAATATGGTCAGAATGGGGCTCCAAATACTGTTGATTATCGTGCTGCAGCCGAAGGGGAAACAGGTCCGACTAACGCACCTCCTCCGCATCCTAATTTAAAAAGAAATTAATTTTTCAATGATAATCCGTAAAGCTACACCAATTGGAACCATGCACCTGTTAGTGGTGCTTTTATAAGTCTAGTAGATGTTAAATGCTTGAAGAATCTTCGATTGTACTTGTAGCAAAATTTGTTCAAATAGTGTTGCATGTATTCATTTTTTACATGATGATGAAAAGTTGAGTTGAGATTTTGCAGCAGGAAAGAAGTGTGCTGCAGAGAATAAATTCTGATAAGGCTTTTCTCGGGAATCACGATTTAGAAAATTTTACCGAAGCCATTTGCAGAGGTCCTAGACCTTCATATTTTAGTTCTGAAACAAATTTTCATTGCGACGTAAGAGTAACTAGAAAATGTTAACGGGAATTGATTTTGCAGTTTGCATTTTCAACTGCAAAATTTGGGTGGAAAATGAAATTGGTAACTTTACGTATAATTATAGATTATTGAAGGAGGTGGATCAATTATGATAGTTGAATAAACTAGAAGTATTAAGACAATGCTTTCACAGAAGTATTTGTGAATTATTTCAACTTTTGTAAAACAAAAGTTCATTATCTGCATTTGAAACACTTAAGATAATACTGAAAAGAGCATTCTCATCTATTTCAATATGGGTTTAAAATGTATTAGCTTAGAATTCTTAGGAATTTCAACTGATTTTACCAAAAAAAATATTTTAAAAGTCTATTTATTTTGGATATGAATATTCTATTTCTATATTTGCAGTAATAAGGAAAACTAAAATCAATTATTTTTTTCAAAAAAATTATTTATGACAAGCAAAAAGTACATTTTATTAGCAGGGTTCATGGCCTTGTTTTCAACAACCGAGCTGCAAGCACAAGACATGACTAGTAGTTCGCGTTCAATGACGCGTGGAGGCAGTTACGATATTAGTGACTCAACGCTCATTCCTAAAAATCGTAAAGGTCAAGCGGCAGATTTTGCAGCTGGACAATATGATTACCCAGCTAAACCTCGCAACCAATGGGAAATTGGAATCAATGGAGGGTTTTTAAATGTTTCAGGTGATGTTCGTAGTAAAACGCCATTTAATCAACCTCAAAATGTAATGAATACATTAGGTTGGGGTTTATCTGTTAGAAAAGCTTGGGGTTATGTATTTTCAACTCGTTTATTTTATAACCGTGGTGTAGCTTCTGGTTACAATCATGAAGGTAGTTATAATTATTGGGGACATAACTCAAATCCATATCTAATTGCTGGTTATAACACTGTAGCGGCTCATCAAAATGTGTTTTATAGCTACAGATCAAGAATTCAAGAATTATCTGGACAATTAGTGATGTCTCTAAACAATTTGAAATTTCATAAAGCACGTTCTCCATTTGGAGCTTATTTTTATGGAGGAGCTGGAGTTATGACTTATAAAACCACAATGGATCTTAAGGATGCTGATGGTGCAAATTATAAATTTGGAAATATTATTCGTCAAAATTCAAGCGCTATTAACAATGTTTACAAGCAACGTAAAGATGTAAATAAGCAACTACTTGCAATGTTTGATGATGATTATGAAACTGATGCTGAAGAGCATGAGAATCGTGGTAAATTTGGCAAGGATAAATCAACAGTTCGCCCAGTTTTCAATATTGGTATTGGTATGCAGTACCGATTATCAAAGCGTTTATCGTTACAATTGGATAACAAGATGACAATCACGATGGATGATTTAATTGATGGATACCGCTGGCAAGAAGCACCTTCAGTTTCGGGTGCAGGCGTTCAAGTGGGTTCTGCTATGACTAGTGATTTTGATAACATCAATTACTTATCTCTTGGCTTAAATGTTAACTTAGGAGGTCGCTCAGTAGACCCATTATGGTGGATGAATCCTATGGATTTTGGTTATAATTCATTGCGTCGTAACGTAACACCAGATAGTAAATGTGATAAAGACGCTGATGGTGATGGCATCTCTGATTGTTTCGATCGTTGTCCTAACACGCCAGGAGGTGTTTCGGTTGATTCTCATGGTTGTCCATTCGATACCGATGGTGATGGCGTTGCTGATTACAAAGACAAGCAATTAATTACACCAACATATTGCCAACCTTCTAATGCTGATGGTGTAGGCAACTGCCCTGATCCTGAATGTTGTGATAAAATAACACCAGCTCCTTCTGGTTGTGGTTCAATTAGTTCTGGTTCGATTAGCTTCGCGCCTGGAACATCTAAATTATCAACAGGTGCAATAAGTCAATTGAATGGATTGTCTGTTAGTATGCGTTCTAATCCTAATTGCAAAGTTGTTGTAATCGGTTGTGGTAATGGTAGCAAAATAGAGCAACAACGTTCATGGGATCGTGTTAACTCTGTAATCAACTACATGGTTGACAAACAAAATATTGATCGTGAGCGTTTCATATTCCAATACGGAACAAGTTGCGACGCAAACTCAGTTGAATATCGTTCAGCAGCTCAAGGTGAAGAAGGCCCATCTAACTTACCACCTCCACATCCAAACTTGAGAAGAAATTAGTATTTTTTGTCTTTCAAATAAAAAAAGTCCCGATTTTATCTCGGGACTTTTTTTAGTAACATAAATATATTTTGATAGTAGCGCTTATTTTTATACTTTTGTGGCCTACAAATTTGAATTTACAAATCGACAATTTCAATAATTTATTGTCGAATCAAAATTATTATTTTATGATAAAAATTTATTACTCTTTTCTAATATTACTAGGTGCACTTTTCACATCTAATATTTCATGGGGACAAGAAGCTAGTAGCAAAAGTAACCGAGGATGGAATACTAATTTGTTAGATTCAAACCTCATACCTGATAATAGAAAGGAACAAGCTGCTGATTTTGC
>Ga0315903_10001652_pt1 | contig 33962 bp, 51 predicted proteins | sample LakEriMetagenome_7_FD_203524 | JGI IMG/M metagenome (GOLD analysis project Ga0315903, IMG submission 203524) | Freshwater fungal communities from buoy surface, Lake Erie, Ohio, United States - Buoy 2 MA119 | ecosystem: Environmental > Aquatic > Freshwater > Lake | place: USA: Lake Erie, Ohio...
GGCCCGCTTGTTGCCGTACATGAGTTGCTTCTGCGCCTTGTTGCCGAAGTTCACGCCGCGCACCTTGTAGCGCTGCTCCTTCAGGCGGTCCACGACGCCCGCGCCGAGGCCGCCCTCGTCGATGACGGTCAGCGCAGGCTTGTACTCTTCGATGGCGTCGATGACGTGCCCGACCACTTCCATCGTGTCTGCGCCGCGCAGCCGCTTGATGGCGATCAGGTCGCGGCCTTGCCGCACCGCGATGACGGTGGCGTCGCTGCCGAACCGCGCCGGGTCCACGCCGATGGCGATGGGCGCCGAGGTGTCCTTGTATTTGGGCCGCTTCATGGCGTCGTCCACGAGGTTGACGGCGATGAACTGGTCGTCGCCTTCCGACGGGAACTGCCCGTAGACTTCGACGTTGGCTTGATAGCTGTCGCTGCCGTACTCGTCGATGATCTGCTGGTAGAGGTTCTTGTCCGTGCCCTCGACATCACGCGCGTCGATGTTGCGTGTGCGCCAGAAGTTGCGCTTGGAGTTGAACGCTTCGTAGAAATAGCCCGTGTTGCGGCGCGGGTTGGAGAAGGCCAGATGGAAGCGGTTGGGCGTGTTTTCGGTGAAGAAGCCGTTGGCGACCGACCAGATGCTGTCGGGGATACCACTGGCTTCGTCGAAGATCAGCATCACACCGTCGAAGTTGTGAACACCTGCATAGCTGTCCGGGTTCTCTTCCGACCACAGCCGGCCTTCGACCGACCAGTAGCGCGTGCCTTTCTTCAGGTCGCGCTCGACGATCTCGGTCAGCCACTTGGCCGGCATGATGCGCGTCGCGGCGACCTCGAACCAGTGGCTGTTCAGCGCCATCGCCAGCCACTTGGTGATTTCAGCCCATGTGACCGAGCGTAGCTGCGCTTCCGAGTTGGCCGAGATGATGGTCGTCGAGCCGATGCGGGTCGAGAGCATCCAGATGGTCAGCCACGAGACCAGTGCCGACTTGCCGATCCCGCGGCCGGAGGCGACCGCTTCGCGGAAAGTGTCATAGTCGATCTTGCCGTTGTTTGAGCGGATGTGGTCGCGGATGTCGGTCAGGATGTCGCGCTGCCATTTGCGCGGGCCGTGGAAGTGCTCCAGCGGCGTGCCCTTCTCGCCCCACGGGAAGGCCAGCAGTACGAAGGCCAGCGGGTCATCCTTGATGGCCGGCGACCACAGCCGCGCCATCAGTTCCATTTCGTCTTGTGCTGAGTAGATCGGCTGCTGCATCAGAACTGCCGGCCGTACTGGCTCAGGCCGCTCATGCTGCCTATACCGCCGAACAGGCCCGCTCCGCGGCCGTAGGCGCTGCCGTAGCCCCCGAAGCTGGCGTTGCCCCTGTAGCGCCCGTACGGGGCTGCTGGCGGCCGTGCGTAGGCACTACGCGCCATGTAGTTCAGCGGGGCCTGCTGCGCCTGCCCCATCGGCGTCGGCTGCTGGTAGGGCAGGAACGGCGTCATGGTGCCGAACGCCGGCATGGGCGGCAGGTCCGCCATCGTCGGCAGCGGCGCCATGTCCTGCGTGCCTTGCAGGCCGCCGGTAGCGTCCGACGGCTGGTCGAACCCACCAAAGTCCGCGCCGGGCGCCGGCGGCGGTGCGCTGGGGCCGGGGCTGAAGGCGTAGCCGTACTGGTAGCCACCCAGCCGCTCGTCAGTGCTGCCGGGACGCTCGTAGGCCGGACCGCCTTGTGGGGGCATGTACCGCAGATAACCGTTAGTCATCGCGTTGCGCATCGACCGTCTCCGTAGGTTGGTTGAGGTCTTCTAGCGCATTTACGGGCGAGTAGATACCCTCGATTACGCGCGTCTGCGCACGCTCCAGCGCGCCGATCACCGAGATTTGCTGGTCCACGTTCACGTCGATCTGCTGCTTGCTGACCCAGCCGTGCTGATGCTTCAGGATTTCCAGCGCCGCCTTACTGTCGCCGTCGGCCGCCGCGTCGTAGAGCGTCTTCGCCGCGCTGTACTCGCCGTCTGCCCGGCCCTTCAGTTCAGCCATCTCCACCAGCGGGTCGAACTCGTGCAGCCGGCGGTACTGCGCCGGGGTCAGGCCAGCGGCCAGCGCAAGGCTGTCGCCCTTCAGGCCATAACGGGCTGCGTTGTAGATCGCCTCCAGTCGCGCCTCTGTCGCTTCCGGTCGCTCTGGCGTGAACGGCAGTGAGTAGAAGGTCATGGCTGCAACATACTCTGCTGCGCCTTGGCTGGCAAGTGGCGCGACAGCGTTCCCGAATACGCCGCCGCGCCACCCCCTCGACATGAACGCGCTGGAGCGTCGCGCCCATGTGGCTCCTATACCGTAAAGCCATCTGCGGTGTCGGGATGGGACAGTAAAAAAATTTTATTACGAAAAAAAATTTTTGCAAAAAATTTTGATGCGGTTTGCTGTTTTGCAAAAAATTGTTTGCGACCCGTGCCCGTGACAATCACACGCCGCTCGGCCCCACCCCCTCCCCCCTCAGCCGAAGGCTGCCCGGCAAACAGAGCCGCGCTCTGGATTTCGGCCGGACCTTTTGGCCTGTGGGTCATGTGGGTCATGGAAAACACATTGGCTGGCTGGCAGTCAGACTCACATCATTGTCTACTTGCAGGGTAGACAAATGAGAACATCGGCCAGCCAGTCAGTCGATCGACGCAACATCCGAAAAGCCACACAACAAATTGTGTTGCAGATTGCCGATCGGCCGAAACTTACCCTCAAATGTGCAGCACATTTTGTTATTTTGTTGTTTAGAACAAACCGTAAACAAATCGGGAAGATTAGTTTGAGGGTAGCTGAGTAGCCAAAATGCGTCGACGCGCTCTAAGGGGCCTTTCCGGGCAATTTAGACGTATACATTTTTGCAACACATTGTGTTGCGTTTGAGCAACTGAACCGGGGGGCGGAATGCGTGGGCGATGGGGGGGGCGGAATGCGTGGGCTGTGGGTCGTGTGGGTCATGTGGTCACTAGTTTTCAATCGCACCCACTAGTAACTCTTATTGCGAACCATTCTCATTAAAAACCAAATCTCCATAAATACAGATTAGCATGACCATTTAACCCACAAGCCCCAAATCACTAGCTTTCTTGCGGGTTTGAGCGTGGTCACCCGTCTACCCTCATAATTACCCACACACGTACCAAAACGCCCACGTTTTCGACCCACTACTGACATCAATGTCAGTACCGTAACACTTTATAATATACGCCCCGAAAACTGTGGGTCATTTAGCCTGACTTGTGGGTCATTCTCACGCCCCGCATTCCGCAACAAAAAGTGTATTGCATCTACCCTCAAAATCTGTATTCTGCGCAGGCCAGACAGGCACAGACAACGGAGCAAAACGACATGACCTATGAAATTTTCGAGACTAGCGGCATTGGTCCAGCCCGCCGCAAGACTGTGCACGCAAGCGCTGACACGCTCGCAGACGCAGTCGCGCTTGCGCGTTCCATGTTCAACGTGATCGACCTTGAAATTGACGCGCTCAACCCGCGCTGCGCTGATTTTTATACCGCCTGCAACCGCGTTATGTCGATCGAGCCGTGGGCTTGATCGACGCCACCACACAGACACAGGAGCAAACGACATGCGCGACAACTGCCTCAACAAGTACGCCACGCCCGGCGAAGCCCGCGCCGCCCGCAAGCTGATCAAGGCGGCGCTGGCCGCTGGCTATACCATCAGCGTCAACGACGGTGAGGAATTTACCGTCAAGCGCTCGACCCGTGAGACCGAAATTGTCGACGCGCTGGCGACCACTGGCGAAGATCGGCTGTTGCTGCGCTTGCCGGTGTCCGGCGATGTCGTTGGCTCGTTCTGGCTGATTTACGGTAACGACCCCAGCGGCGAAGAACTGATTAGCGACCACAGCGACAATCCCGCCTGTGAAGCGCTCTATAAGGCCGCCTATCGCGTGAAAACCACTATCTGACCATCAACCCGCCGCGCGCACGAGCTGCTGCGCGCGGCACCACACAGGAGCAACTGACATGGCATTCAAGATCGAACCTTTCGGCGGCCAGCGTTATAACGGCCACTACGCCGACCACGGCGATATCCGCCAGTACCTCGGCCTTCCCCGCAACGCGAAGCTGCCGCACAATATGTGGACGCAGACCAGCGTGCCGCTGACAGACGGCCGTACGACCATCCTGTCGGTCAAGCCTAGCACGCCCGCCCCTGCTGGCGAACGCCGCTGGCGCAATAAGTCCAGCGCGCACCGCTGCTACGTGATCTGCCCTGACTGCATGCACGCAGTACCCGCCGGGCGCACGCACCAGCACAAGTGCAAGAAACCGCACGCATGAACCGCCGCCTGATCATCGACGCCGCCGCTATCCTGATCGCGCTACCCTGCCTCGTGCTGGCGCTGGCGCTTATCCTGCCGAACTGAAAGGCTTTCGCTATGACCGACCGCAACGCTAATATGCTGCACTACATCACCGCCGGGGAACGGCTTTGGAACGGTGTTATTATCACCGCACCGCTCGCAGCTGCATACAACCGCCTGACAGATAAGATCGCGGCGTATGACCGCGCCGGGCGCAAAACGCCCGAGCACATCCTAAACGGCCGTCACAATCTGCTGAACGGCTATTACAATTGGTGACCGCCGATCGACCGGATCTGGCCGACCGATCGACCGGATCCGCCATACAATCCACTACAGTAGAGGAAACGACACTATGACCGACATCGCACACCCTAATTCGATCGCCGTCCCGGCCGTCATGCTGAAGGCCGCGCTGATCTGCGCATCGACCGAACAAGCCCGTTACTATCTGAACGGCGTTTACGTGGATCCGAAAGGCTTTCTCGTTTCGACCGACGGCCACCGCCTATTCTGCGGCAAGATCGACGTTAGCGACGTTGCGCCGTTCGACGGCTGGATCATCCCCCGCGACGCCGTCAAGCGCGCGCTGACAGGCTTTAAAGCGGATCTTATCGGCATAAGCCCGGCGCACGTCGGCGACATTGCGTGCCGGTCTGTTGACGGATCTTTTCCCGATTGGCGGCACGTTGTGCCGACCGAATTGAGCGGCGCGACCGCACAGTTCAATCCAGCTTACGTTGCCGACATGGGCAAGATCGGGGAGATCCTGTTCGGCCGCGGCAAGCCGGTCCTGCCCGCGCATATCCATCACAACGGCGAAGGCCCGGCTGGCGTTACCTTCCCAACCTGCGCTGATGCTTTCGCCGTCCTTATGCCAATCCGATCGGCGCATACGGATCCGACCGACGCATGGGCTTCCCGATCGGCCATGATCGGCATTGGCTGACAAGCCGAAACAGGCGGCCCTAGCGCCGCCTGTCCGCGCCCGCTGGCCTAGGCGCGCTGATGAGGCAGGCCACACAACCGGAGCAACTGACCATGAACCTATTCATTTACCCGGCGGAGCCTAGCGAGGCCGCCCGCGAACTGTACCTCTATACGCGCAACTGCGCCGCCGCATGGTGCATGGCTGAGGCTGCGTTCCGCAACTATGAACGCAAGCGCGCCAAGGGCCAGTACGACGCCGCCCTAGCCCGTAAGGGCCTGATCTACGCCGTGGAGCAAGCCGCGCGCTTGTACACGCTGGAAAACGGCGCACCCGGCGATAAGTGGCACGCGCTGTTCCTGCCAGCCGACCGCCGCGCGGCGGCTCACCTCATCATGACCGACACCGAAGCCGAATGGGCTTGCGGCAATAGCTGGAGCAACTGACCATGACCGACGCAGACTTTCACGAGCAACGCTTGTACCTCGCCCGCGAGGCCCTGAACGCCTATTGCAACGCGCGCGGCACCATCAACGCGCCCGACGAGGACGTAACCGACCTGATCACCGACCTGTTGCACTTGCTCGACACATACGAAGGGCAAGCCAGCGTCGAACTGGTCCTGTCCATGGTGAAGAGCCACTACGAAGCCGAAACGGACGTCTGACCTATGGCCGACCCCAAACAGCATTACTGCCCGACCGAGGCCGAGCGGCTGCACCGCGAGTACATGCGGCGCGCGAGCGAGGCCCTGCTGCATCAACTGACCGACCGACACCCGCGCATCGTGCAGACCCTGCAACAGCGCGCACAACAAAGGAGCAACTGACATGTACGACCCCTTCTATGACCGCACCGACTGGCGGCGCTGCGATGACCAGCGTCTGACCGCCGCCGCCCGCGAAAGCGGACACGAACTGTGCATCGCGCTGGGCGAACGGCTGGAGGACCTGACCGACATTGATGATCAATTGCAGGACGTGATCGCCGAACGCGATGAACTGGACCGCCGCGTCACGCTGCTGCTGACCGAACTCAATGAACTGCACGAGGCGCTAAAGGGCACCGGGGCCGGGCTGGACTGATGGGCGCGGCGATATTCGCCCTAGTGCTAGGGCTGCTCTGCCTACTCTTGGAGGAATGACCATGACAACCGAAACGACCGAACGTATCCCCGCCGCCGTCCTGACCGAACAGGACGTGCTTATTCTGGCCAGCGAGGCCCTACAGGAGCACGAACGGCTGCGGGCAGCCCTACGGGCCAGCGAAACCCGCCTGCGCACTCTGTGTCGCCAATTTGACGCCGCTAGCGGCTCTACAGGCTTCGCACCGCACCATCTGGCACAAGCCTGCAAGGCTAGGGGGCTGCTGTGACCGCCCCTGACCCGCATTGGCTGCGCGCCATGCCGACCCGCGACTTCAACTGTCGGCTGGTCTACCTGACACCGGCTGGCCATCGCCGCACGGCGCACGTCAAGACCCGCGCGGCACTGGCCGATGCAGCGCTCGACGTGGCCGAGCGGCTGCTGGCGCGCGACCAGCGCCGCAAGGTGGCCCGCGTCGTCTACGCAGAGGCCATCGAGCAATGACGCAGACGCGCGACGAGGCGGCGCTGGAGATCGGCCATCATCTGCTCGACGATGCCGACAAGCTGCGGATGTTCCTAGGCAGCAGCTTCGAAGCAATCTTTCCGATTGCATGGAAAGGCTGCACCTATACTGTAACCCTCAAACTGGAGCAAAACGACCATGAGACTGGATAATTGGCCTCTGCTGTTCATCCTGAGCATTCTGGGCATCGCCGCGTGGCTTGCCTTCACGACACCCGACATCGAGGACATCGAACTGACAGAAGAGGACTGGGGACTATGAGTAAGACAACCAAAGGAGCAAGTGTTATGACTGACAAGATTACCATCAACGGAGTTGACTACGTTCCTGCCAACAGCAAGCCCGCTGGCAACCGCGCAGTGGTCGTTGTGGATCGCGGCTGGATTTTCGCAGGCGATGTGACCCGCGAGAATAGCCGCATCGTGCTGACCAATGCTCTGCACGTATTCAAGTGGGAGAGTGTCGGCTTCGCGGGCATGATTGCCGATCCGAAGAAGGCCAAGGCCGACCTGCGCCCCATTGCCGATGTCGATATGCCTGCCGGTGCGGAAGTCTTCTGCGTTCCGGTCAAGGGGGACTGGGGGCTGTGATGGCCCCCAACACCTTCATGCCGGTCGGCGACGGCGACGGCTACGGCTACGGCGACGGCTACGGCTACGGCGACGGCGACGGCTACGGCTACGGCTACGGCTACGGCTACGGCTACGGCAACGGCAACGGCTACGGCAACGGCTACGGCAACGGCGACGGCGACGGCTACGGCTACGGCTACGGCAACGGCTACGGCTACGGCTACGGCTACGGCAACGGCTACGGCAACGGCTATGGCTACGGCAACGGCGACGGCGACGGCGACGGCAACGGCTATGGCTCTGTCGGCAATTCCGACAAGATTAGGAGGACTGGGGACTATGACTGACGAGCAAACGCCACCCGACTGGGCTTTCGCTAGGGCGCAGGAACTACGCAATAAGCGTGGCTTTACCCACCTAGATGCTTTTGCCGCTTACATTGCAGAACACGGTCGCCGCCGATTGGAAGCAGGGCATCTGGAAGAACGCCGACCGCCCGTCCCTGCTCAAGGAAGTGCTGTATCGCACCGCCGAGCGGGCCGACCGTCTGGCCAGCGTCAACGCAGAACTGGCCGCGCGCCTCGAACAACTGGGCGGCATGACTGACCACTTGCGCAAGGCAATTAGGGAGACGGTTCAATGACGCTGATTGACGATGAAGATTGCCCGGAAGTGGTTTGCGCAAACTGCGGCGACAATCCTCCCACTGGCGTCGATTGCGCCACCGAACTTTGTGAGCTGTGCTTTGAATACATCATGGGGAGTGATGAGGGGTTTGAGCCATGACGCTGATTGAACGACTGCAACGGGAGGAGAATTTTGATGCCAGCAGTACATTTTAGCCAGAAAGAAGATCGCTACTGGGTTCGTGATGGTGACGACATTGCGTGGTTTGACGGCCCACTAGAGGCGCAAGACGCAGCCCGCGCAGCACTAGGAGAAGGCCATGACTGATATGATTATCGGAGCCTGTGTCGGCTTTATCGCTGGCGTTTGGTTTCACCACCTCACGATGCTGGCGATTTTCAAGAAGCTCAAAGCGGAAATTGGAAGTCGAGAGGCTGGAAATTGGGAGGCGCGGAAATGACCTACATCCGCATTGAATGGCTGTCCGCCAGCACAGACTGCGACCAAGCCGGTTGCAGCGGCGGCTACTCCGAAGGCGCACGGGTCTACTTTGATGGCGAACTGGCGCTCGACCTTGAGCCGGAACCCTCCTGCTACGGAAGGACATCTTACGACCAAGAGCAGGTGTTCGGGCTGATCCTAACCAAGCTGGGACACAGCCTTGTGGAGACAAGCTATGAGTGAGGACGAACTGGCCGACTACATCGGGCGGCGCGTGCTGGCCGATGCCGACAAGCTGCGGCTGTTCATGCCGGACTGCTACGCACGTTTCCCGCTGGAGTGGTGCGGGCATCAGTTCGAAGTCCGCGTGATCTACCAAGGCCCAGCCGATGACGCCTAGCCTGCGCCACTGGCTCTGGGTCAACTTCGGCTGGGACATTTACGACTGGAGTCCTGATGACCTTCGTTTCTAACCCCTTCGGTCGCCCGACGACCTATCCCTTCGCCGCGATGGACGTAGGCGAGACCGTCAAGCTGGACGTGCCCACCGCCGCCGACGTTAAACGCATCGCCCGCAATGCCAGCCAGTATGGCCTGCGGCACAACCGCGGCTATCGCTGCAAGACCGACCGCGTCACGCGCATCATGACGGTGACGCGCGTTAGATAAAAGAAAAGCCCCGGCGGAGTGAGGACCGCCGGGGCTTAGGGTTAGTCTACGGAGCAAACGTGACTAGCGGATGCCTACCACTTTCTTGTCGTCCGATGCAACCCCATCCTGTTCAACCATGCGCCGCAACTCGGACTTGCCCCACTTCAGGCGCTCCATCATCGCCCGTTCGGCGAAGACCTGCTTTTTGGTCGGAAAGTCCCGCGAGTGCAGCCGACCGCAGTCCACCCAGTTCGCTTCCTTGAGCGCGTGCAGCACGACCGCCTGCGGCACCTTGGCCACCGACGTTTGCAGATGGTCCGCAATGGTAGCGCATACGCGGTACAGCGGCCCGGCGATCACGCCGCGGTTGAACGGCGCGATCCGGCTGTGGATCATATCGACGATGCTGCTCTCGGTCATGCTCATGCCATGCTCGACCATGTTCAGCTTCCATTCCGTCACCGGCGGCTTGGCCGCAGGGTTGAACGCTGAAACGTCGCGCTGGTGCAACCACGCCGCGATCTTGGCAAAGCCTTCCCGCTTGTACCATGCCCACATCTTGACCGCCTCGTCCTCGTCCATGCGCGGCGCGCGGCTCCAGACGCAGAACCAGCGCCGGTCCTGCGACGGGATCGTGATCGGCACTGCGTCATTGGTGAACGCGATCACCAGCAGACGGTTCAGCATCTCGTACGGGTGCAGGCCCTTGCGGTTGATCGTGATCGTCTCCGGCGGCGCGGCGATGATCGGCTTCAGCTTGTTCGCCAGCGCCCGGCGCTCCTTGGCCTCTGGCTCCTTCAACTCGTTCAGGATCACCACTTCAGCCTGCAAGCCGTAGCCCCACTGGCTGTCCAGCCCCTTCGTCTCGATGATCGACCGGTTGTGCTGGTGTTCGCCGCCGATGGCCCACAGGAATGGTGCCCACATGGTGTCCTTGCCGCTGCCCTCGTCGCCGCCGTGCAGCACTGCGTGGTTGATCTTGATGTTGGGGTGCTGCACCTTGAACGCCATCACGTTCAAGACATGCTCCAGTTCGGCCGGTTCTTCGATCAGCGTGCGGCAGTGGTCCAGCCACGGCGCGATGTCGCGGTCGCTGATGATGTCGCTGCCGGACAGGTCCGGCCGGTGGTTGATCCATGTGTTGCCGTATACCAGCCCATCGCGCGCCACCAGCACGCCCTCGCCCGGCGCGTAGGTCACGCCGACCAGCGCCTTCGCGCCGTACTCCTGCCGGCGCTCGTCGAAGTAGATGCTGGCCTGCACGCGGTTCTTCTTCGCACCGTGCATCGACTTGCACTCGACGTGCCGGAACAGCGCGTTGAAGACGTTGCGCGGCAACTCCCGCCGCGTCACCATGTCGAAATAGCTGTCGTCGGACTGAATGTAGGCGAAGCGCTCGAACCACTCGGCCTTCTCCAGCCGCCCGGCTTCCTTGCGCTCGACTTCCTTCACAATCGCCGACGCCTCGTCGGGAAACGCTTCGGTCGGCATGATCTTGTCGGCCATCATCTTCATGCGCTCGGCGATCAGTTCGTCGCGCAGCCCCGGCGTCACCCGCGGGCCGTCGTTCTCGGCGACCCAGTCGAGGAAGGTGCGGCTGTCGAGGTGCTGGCAGTGGCCGTGGTAGCAGCAGAACGAGCGGTCCAGCGGCTTGTAGCGGGCCTCCAGCGCGCCGTCGGTGTGTTCGGCATGGTTAGGGCAGACGATGCCGCACCAGCCGTCGTTGTTGACGCGTGACAGCACGAGGTTGTTGTCCGACAGCCATTGCAGCACGGTGTCGCCGCCCGTGTCCCGGATCGACACATGCCGAAACTCGGCCGTGTCCGCCTCGGCCGGCACGACGCCCAGCGCGTCGCAAATCTCGCCCAGCGTGTACTCGCGCTCAGGGTGAAACTCGACCAGCCGCGCCGGAAAGTTGTTCCGCCCGCGCTTCAGGTTGATGCTGCCCGGCAGGCGGCAGTTGCGCACAGGATTGTTCGCGCCCGGATCGGTATAGCCTGCGTCGGCGATGACCTTGATCGCGGCGGTGAACTCCTGCTTGGTCGGCTGCGTGCTGAACGCGTAGCCCCACTGGAACGACCCCTCGGACGTTTCCATGATCCACGTCGGTTCGATGAGTGGCGTCTTCGACTTCGTGCCAATGTCATCCAGCATCATGAACAGGACGAAGTCGCAGTACTCGCCGCGAGCGCCCGGCTTGTTGTCCTTGAAGCGGTCGATGATGAACGAGCCGGTGTTGACGTACCACGCCTCGCCATCCTTGATGCGGGCCTTGTCCGGCATGAACGCCGGGAACGTCGCCTTGGGCGCGCCGTCGCCGTGGTAGACGATGTTGCCCCCATCATCCAGCTTCGGCTTCTGCTTCAGCAGCAGCGCGGTCTCGCCTTCAACGTCGGCCAGACCTGTGATGAACTCGATAAACTTAGTGCGATCCTCACTCATCGCGTCTCTCCTACTTCCCGTAACGGGTCATGGTGGCAACTTCCGCGTTCAGCGGCAGGCCCTCGGCCCACGCTGGCGCGGTTGTCATGATCTTGAGCAGCGCAGCGGCCGCGGCTTCAGGGTCGGCAGTCTCCAGCACAACTTCGTCATGAACGTGGAGCACGCAGTCCAACCCTTCCTCTTCCAGCCGCCGCAGCGTGTGGCGCAACAGGTCGTTGGCCACCGCTTGCGTTATGTTCTCGCAGGCCAGACCGCGCCAGAGCCTAGCGCGGGGCCATTCCTTCGCGTCGGCCGCGGGCTTCCACGACGCCTTCGCGTAGGTGATGTTGCCCTCCTCATCGAAGCGGGCGAACGGATAGCATAACACACGTCCGCTCGGCAGGGCATACCAAAGATGCTGTGTGTCGTATAAATATGTGACCCGACCGGCGGAAAACTCCCTGCCGGGATTGCGCATGGCGGCCGAGTAGGCGTGCTCCAGCTTGCCCCAGTAGACCGGCGCCCACGGGTTCGCCCGGCGCCAGCCATCGACCATGCGCCGGCTCTCGTGCTCGGACAGGATCACGTTGTAGATGCGGCCCATCGCGGCGAAGGCACCCACACCGCCGGCGAAACCGCAGGCCAATTCCTGCACCTTCCCGATCTGGCGCTGGTCTTTATCCACAGCTTCGTAATCGACGCGGAACGTCGCCGCAGCGTTGTGCTTGTACACGTCCTCGCCGCGCTCGAAGATGCCCAGCTTGGCCGCGCCGCTGTTGGTGTTCGACGCCCACGGCGTCACCCGCGCTTCGATGGCCGCCCAGTCGGCCACGACCAGATGCTTGCCCGGCGCGGCCATCAGCGCGGGCCGCAGCATACCCTTCAGCACGTCGGTCACGCGGCGGCCGAACTTTGGCACGATCTTGTGCCCGCGGACGATAGCCTCGCGGGCTAGTGCCGGGTCGGCTGCACACTTTCGGGGGAAGTTGTGGACCTGAAGCCCAAACGATGAAGCGCGGCCAGTAGCGCTACCTCCTGCAAATACGAACGCGCCTCTAACTCGGCTATCTTCCTCATCAGCCAGCGCCGCTGCCCTTGCGAACTTCGCCACGGACGAGGCCCAGAGATCATCCGCGCACTGGATAACTTCCGCCACTTCAGCCGGGACTTCATCAGGGTTTTCCTCCGCCAGCGCCAGCAGGTTGGCGCGCACGTTCTTGTCGATGGATAGCTTGGCCTCGCCATCCTTGTAAACCGTGGCCAGTTTCAGCGCCTGCGGTCCGACGCGGTCGAGAACCCACTTGCGCATCTTCGGGCTGCGGACCGACGTGATCGCGCCCTCAGTAACTTCACGAACGATGTCCTGTATGTCGTCAGCTTCCGCTTCTGCGTAGCGCACCGCCGCCAGAGCCAGAGGTTTATCAAGCAGGACGCCGCGGTCATTGATACGCTCATTAACGTGATAGTCGTGCAGTTCATCGGCCGACAACTCCCGCAGCGCCTGACTGATCGCCCGCATGGCACGCACGTCGCTCTCGCAGTACGCTACCATCTCGGCCATCAGGTCGGCGTCCTCGCGGAAGGTGCCATCAGCCTGCGGGATCGACAACAGCCGAATGAGTTGCGCGCCGCGGTGGTCCTTGCGCATACTGGCCCCGGCGAACCGGCCCACGTCCTCAAGGCTGCCCGGCGCGCAGTTGGCGCGGGCCTGCGCTGCGGTGCAGTAGAACTGCTCCAGCTTGAACGGCACTTGCAGGACGTACCAGAATATCAGGCGCTCGAAGGCCGCGTTGTGCGCCCTGATCTGCCCGGTGTGGTTGGCGACGGCTTGCGGGAAAGGCTGCCCCGGCAGCCACGTCCGCACCTCTTCGTCGTCGAACGCGTAGGACATGCAGAGCACGTCGGTGCTCAGGTCCATCGCGTAGTTGTAGACGCCTTTGCTCTTCAGGTCGCAACGCGACCGCGTCTCAAAATCAAGCCAGAGTATAGTCACGGATGCCTCACTTCATCCGCTACTCGCTGGAGCGACGGCGTGGGTGTACCGCCGCCGCTCCAGCTTTCGCGCCCCCTTACGCTACGACGCGACGGCGACGGCGGGGAGCCTCGGTGGCGTCATCCTGCTCGTCGTCAACGTCCGCGGCCGCAGCCACGTCCGCACTATCTGCGTCCAGCGAGGACCAGTCAATGATGTCGAACACCGGCGTGTAGATGCGCCCGTACGACTTGTGCTGGTAGTGCTCCTTCTTGAGCCGCACCAGCGGGACCGGCTTGTCCGGGTTCTTGTCGGCCTGATCGGCGATGGCCAGCGCCAGCGCCTGCACAGCACGCTTGCCGCCCACCGAGGTGGCCGTGTAGCGGGCCTGAAGGCCCTTGTCTTCGCCGTTGGTGCACGCCAGCGTCATGCCGACCTGCATTTCCCAGCCGCGCTTGGCCGTTTCAGGGGCCGGACCGGTTTCCGGCAGCGGCTCATGCACCGGTGCCATCTTCTCGGCCACGACCTGACCGTCGCCCCACGCAATATAGCCGTGGACGAACGAGAACGGGTTGATCGCCCAGACGCTGTCATCTTCCACTTCGGTCTGATCGGCGCCGAAGACCCAGTGTCCGGTCTTGTCCATCTTCAGGATGACCATTCCGCCCGAACCGCCGACTTCTGCCTCAATAGAGCGCAGAGCGGACGACAGGGACTTGACCGACGGCAGGTTGGCACCACCGAACTTCACTACATCAGACATTATTGTACTCCTTCTTCGTTACGTTACTGGATTTTGGCCATAGCCTTCTTGAGCGTCTGACCGATTGGCACCACCGCCGGCCGGGGATCGCTCTCCGGCGCGAGGGTGGAACCGCTTGACACGGCGATCACGAGATCGTCGGGCAAGTTCTGCTTCGCCTTCTTCAGCACCTTTTCGGCCGCTGCGGGCGAGATGATCTTTTCTTCGTACGGCTCGACACCGACCTGCATCAGATAGGCCGCGGCCTTGTCTGCGTCGGTCCACTGGCGCGTCGCGCGTTTGTTGACCAGCTTCCAGCCGGGCACGGCGTTACCTTCTTCGATCAGGCCGTGCGCCAACTGCTGCAAGTCCTTGATGAACGACTCCACCATCGGGATTTGCTCCAGATAGTGCGCGATCTGCTCGACCGGCAGCGCTTCGATCTTGGCCTTGACGATGCGGTCGATAGCGCCGGTCATCAGCGGGCAGACCGGCTTGGCGGCGCACCACTTGCAGTGATCGCCAGCAGCCAGCGGTGCGTTCGGCTTCAGCGCCACCTTGACGGCGCGGGCCAGTTCGTCCTCGAACTGCTTCACGCGCTCCACCGTGGTCGTCCAGCGCTTCACGCTGGGCGGCTGGACGATGATCAGTTCGACTTCGTCAACGTCCTCGAATACCCATGCCGTTGCCGGCGTACGGATAGCAGCCGCAGAGTAGAAGAGTAACTGGGCGTTCTCTTCGACTTCGACCGGGACGCCATCGCCAAACTTCCAATCCAGCACGATAGCGCGACGGCCAAGGCGACCAATAAGGTCCACGCTGCCGAAGACATCAGGCAGAAAATCGCCAAAGCCGACCACGCTTTCGACCGCATACTCCATCTCCGCTTTAGGATCGACCGCGTCCAGCGCCCGCAGCGCGGGCAGCAGCTTGTCGTCGATCAGGTCTTGCGTCAGTTCGATGTCCTGATGCTTGCGCCCGATGAAGCTGCTGGGGTCTGCGTCCTTCAGCAGAACGTCCGCAATCGTGTCGTGCAGCAGGGTGCCGGTGTCGGCGTAGCTGCTGCTGGGCTTGGGCGGCATCTTGTCCACCAGCGCCACGCTGCCGGGGCAGGCGATGACGCGCTTGGCGGTCGAGCCGCCGACAATACGACTATGTTGTGCCATTACTGTACCTCACTTTACTGTCTGAGGCCCTCACCATACACGCAACAAATTTTGACGCAAGGGTTGCAGCGTAAAAAATTTTGCAGTAGTCCACAGGTCATGACTGAGAAGAAAATAGAGGCGTATTTCGTCAAGCGCGTGAAGGCGCTGGGCGGCTACGCGTACAAGTTCCGCAGCGTCACGCAGGCAGGCGTTGCCGACCGCATCGCTTGTATGCCGAACGGCGAGGCGTGGTTCGTGGAACTGAAGAAGCCCGGCGGGCGTCTGTCTGCGTTGCAGCAGATATTCGCCGAAGAGATGCAGCACACCAAGCAGCACTACGCCTGCCTCTGGTCGAAGGACGACGTGGACGCATGGGCCAGCCGCTTCAACTGAGAGACTACCAAAATGACGCGGCCGACTTCCTGTACGAGCGCGACCGGGCGATGATCCTCGCGCCGGTTGGTGCAGGAAAGACCGCGATCACGCTGACTGCGATGCAGGCGATGATCGACGACGGCCACGTCAAGCGCTGGCTGGTCGTCGCGCCCAAGCGTGTCTGCACGGATGTCTGGCCGGTCGAGGCCCCGAAGTGGGCGCCGCGGCTGCGGCTGGCGCTGGCCGTCGGTGCGCCGGCGCAGCGTCAAGCGGCGCTTGTCAGCCGCGTCGATGCGGTCATCATCAACTACGACAACCTCGACAAGCTGGACACGCTGGACGGCTTCGACGGCATTGTGTTCGACGAACTGACTCGGCTGAAGAACCCCAGCGGCAAGCGCTTCAAGGCGCTGGATAAGCTGCTGGCGGGCGTCAAGGTGCGCTGGGGCCTGACCGGATCGTTCACGTCGAACGGCCTTGAGGACGTGTTCGGCCAGTGCAAGATCGTCGATCAGGCGCTGCTGGGCCGTGCCAAGGGCGCCTTCATGCAGCAGTACTTCATCTGCATCAACCGCGACTTCGGCCAGTGGATACCGGCGCCCGGCGCGCTGGAGCAGGTCATGGCCCGCATCCGCCCGGCGACCTACGTGCTGGAGCCGGGCGAGTACAAGGACAAGCTGCCGGGGTTACATGTAACCGAACTGCGCAGCGCCCTGTACGACCGCGAACCGTACGACAAGATGAAGAAGGAGTACGTCGCCCGCTTCGGCGCCGAGCGTGTCATCGCGCAGAACGCCGCGTCGGTGACGACCAAGCTGCAACAGATGGCGTCGGGCTTCGTCTACAACCGCGACGGCGGCGCACCGTCGATCTGGTTCAGCGACCACAAGTTCGACCGGCTGGAAGAACTGCTGGACGAAAACCAACGGGCGAACACCATCGTGGTCTACAACTATCAGGAAGAACTGGCCGAACTGAAGCGGCGCTTCCCGCACGCGCAGACCATCGACGACGATAACGTCATCGAACGCTGGAACCGCGGCGAGGTCGAACTGCTGCTGGTCCATCCGAAGTCGGCCGGGCACGGCCTGAACCTCCAGCACGGCGGCTGCCACATGGTGTTCCTGTCGCTGCCGTGGTCGCTGGAGTTATACGAACAAACCGTCGGGCGGCTGCACCGCAGTGGGCAGCGGCACGACGTTTGGGTCTACGTCATGTTGGCGGAAAAAACCATTGACGAGCGCATCTGGGCGGCGCTGCACGACAAGCGTGCCGTGTCCGACACCGCGATTGAGGAATTGAAAAATGGCTAAGGTTTTATGGCAGACGCTGGCTGTCAATCTGTCGAAGTACAGCGAGGAAGAGTTGCAGCACATGCTGCACGACGAGGTGACGACGCATAAGCGCGCCGCCATCGCCCGCCGTCTGCATCAGCGCGTATGCAAGCTGCGCACCATGCGCGAACGGCGCGAACTGGCAGAAAGGCTGAAGAAGTGATCGACGATCAATCCGACCCCGGCTCGTGGAAGCGGGCGCTGGACATGAAGGCCGACATGGTCAACTCGCCGCCGCACTACAAGGTCGGCGGGATTGAGGCCATCGAATACATTCAGGCCAAGCTGTCACCGGAAGAGTTCGCTGGTTACTGCCGCGGGAATGCGCTGAAGTACCTGAGCCGGGCGGGACACAAGGACGCCACGGATCAGGAGATCGGCAAGGCTATTTGGTATTTGGAGCGCTGGCTGGGCAGTCGTCGTCACACAGACACGCCCAAGTAGAGTTGTGCTGCTCAATCCGCGCGACGGTGGCTGGGCTGTCCAGCTTGGAGTTGTAGCGGATCGGCTGCGCGATCTTGCAGTACGAGTTAGTTACCAGCGGCGGCGTCGTCGAACCGTGCACGCAGCCTGCGGTCGCGGTCAGGGTCAGGAGTAGCAGCGACTTCTTGCGCCAGTTCCACTTGTCGTTGGACTTCATCAGCCATCTCCTTGACGGCTTCATGCCGGCCCTGCTGCCGTAGCTTGTGTTCGTTCCACGCCGCCCATAGGCGGTCAAACAACGACAGCAGGGACGACAGAAGTTTGATCACGCCTTCGGCGTCTCCGACATGAACACAGCGGCGACACCTGCCAGACCTGCGACCGCCGTGGAGATGGCCGCCCACTGCGCGTCCGACAGGCCAAACGCCAGTGCCAGAGCGGAGAAGCCGGCGTAAGTGCTTGGCTCTTTCAGACGACCAAGAAGCCAGTGTACGAGTGACATATCAATTCTCCTTTCGTGTTTGCGCGTGCCGCCTACGGATACGCGCTCCTTGGGAGTTCAAAATGAGGACCGTCAGGGAATGACCGACTAAGCACCTTGGCTGTGATCGGGCCTTTAATGTCGGTCAGCAGCTTCCATGTTCCACCCCAGCGAATAGGGACGTTTTCATGAATGGACGCGGACCGAACAAACTCTGCCAGCTTCAGGTACAGGCCCCAATCCCAGCGCACAGCGCCACCCACCATAGCACCTAAATCGACAGCGTGTCCGGTCAGGTGGCGCGAATTCATGGTCTTCGTCGCGCCCTGCGCCATAAGCTGCTTCTGGCGGGCCAGCGTCCGCAGCCCTTCCAGTACGGTGAAGTCGAGGTCCGACATCGCCGCGGCCTTCTTGACCACGCGCACAAGGTCCGGGTGAACCCCTTCCAGTCGGGACAGCGAACGGGCGCCAAGGACGATGCTCACAGTTCAGCCGCCTTCACCAGAATGCCGACCAGCAGCATGATGATGGTGCCCGCCACGGTCAGACCGATACCCTCCAGCCGCTTCAGCCGAGCGCAGATACTCTCGTAGCGCAGCGTGCAGATTTGCTCGTGGGTGTTCAAACGGGCTTCAGTCTGATCAATCGAAGTCACAATAACACCCTCGCGCGAAATCGTTACGCTGTCGGCTTCGTACCAGTGGTCGCCAATTCTGTCCATAGTGGCAGGAAATACAGTCATTTTAGCAGTTCCGCTATTCAGTCGGCGTGTAATAGTCGGCTGGACGGGTCAGCATCTGGCGCATGTACTGCGCCAGCACGTTGCGGGCCATTGGCGAAAGTGCGTCCGACGCGCGGCTGAGTGTTTCGGCAGTGGGCTGGACGGTGAGCAGATTAGCCGCAGTGCTGGGCTGTGCCAGCGCGGGCGCCAGCCGGCGCATGACGTTCTCGGCCAGCTTGTTGGCGAACTCCTGCTCCACCTGCTGCGCGGCGATGCCGCCGCCATAAACGCCCGGCACGCCGCCCGCCACGCGGGACGCCGCGCGGACCAGCACGTTAGCCATGCCCGGCTCCATCGCTTCCATGACCCGCGACCGCGCGCCAGTGGGCAGCGACATCCGCTGCGACGGCGTCAGGTTTTCAAGACCTGTCTGCGCCACAGCGCGCGTAGCACCGATCTCGCCAGCCAGTTTTTGCGCGGCGGGCAGTTTCGGCCCCATCATTTCGACGTTGATGTCGAACCGGCCGGGACCGAAGAACTTGGCGACGTAGTCCGGGTCTTGGCCGCTCATGACCTTTGCGTACTGCGCTTCGGGAAGCCTCGTAAGCTGTCGTTCAAACTGGCTACGCTCGACGTTGCGCATTCCCTGCGCAAACGTGTCGAGGTACGATTTCCAGCCGCGCCCGCCGGCGGCCATGATAGCGTCGTCGATCAGCGGCTGCGTCTCGCCAATGATCTGCGCAGTGTACGACTGAAGTGCGCTCGGCTCCGTCGGGCCGAGAATGTCAGCCACCACGTTGCCCATGTTCTTGCGAAGTTCGTACAAGCCGGTAGCGTCAATGACGCCGCCGAAGCGCGCGGCGCGGCGCTCCAGATTGTTGGCGAACTCCGTCAACACGCGGAAACGGGCCGGGTTCACAAATTCTGCATCGGCAGCCGAAGCGCGCAGACGACCGACAACCGTGGAGATGTCCAGCGGCTTGAGGCCCTGCGCCCTCAGATTGGCTGCGACTTCTTCGGCCGCGCGCGCTTCCGTACCGAGCGCCAACGACCGCGCCGCGGCCTGACCGCCGCGCTGCTCTAGACCGCCTATAAGGCCGCGCTGGCGATTGATCGCCGCGGGATCAAACACGTCGCCGAGGTCGTCCATCTGCCCCAGCACCGCACCTTGCTCGTCGGCTGCGGTCAGAAAACGCCGAGCGCGGTTAACTTCATCCGCTGCGGCGTCACGCAGACGCGTAGCCTGACGTTCGGCCGGAACAATCGCAGTGCGGCCCAAGTCGGCAAGCGACAGGTTTTCTTCGCGCATCGGCGCAGTGGCGGTGCGGACACCCTTTTTAGCCGCGGCGATGTTGCCCATCGCGGCGGTCTGCGTTTCGCCACCGCGGATAAACGCCTTGGTTTCTTCCTGCGCCGCAGCGCGCGCTTGCGCGACGCGCTCCAGCGGCTTGCTGGCCTTGCTGGCGCCGACGATGCGAGTGGCCGCCGCCAGTTCCGGCGTGAGCAGGCCCTTTTCCGCGAGGAACTCGGCCGTGTTTGCCTTGGTGTTTTTGGGCGCCTTGCGCAACGCATCCGAAACCGCCGCCGCATTGTCGGCGATCAGATTGCGCATGATCTCCGCCGCCCGCGTTTCGCCGAGCCGCCGTGCCAACAGGTCATACGTCCAGCCCATACCGCGTTTGGCAATCGTGCCGACTAGCGGAAGCGCGGCGCCCGTGACAGCGGCATCAACGATATCCTGATCGGTCAGCGCTGCGGCGGTTACGCCGGCACCAGCACCGCCGGCCGCGCGCAGCGCTACACGCCCGCTGCGAGTAGCGGCGACAGGGGCACCGCCAGCAACCGCAGCGCGCGTCGGCGCGCGAACACCAATACCGCCAGATTGAATGGCGCGGCCGGTCTGCTGAAGCACTCGGCCTACAGGTTTTGCGCGCGGCGCAACGCGTGTCAAAACCTGACCGCCCCGTGCTATAGCACCGCCAGCCGCGCCAACTACAGGGGCTGTCGCAGCGATCTCGCCAGTGATTTGCCCGGCGGTAAATGCGTTAGGCGCTACTTCACGAGCGCCGGCGAACTGACGCTGATACGCAGCCTGCTGCTGCGGCGTCAGCAGCTTGCGACCCTGCGGGTCAAAAAACTCGATGATGCCGCCGATGACGCGGGGGATAGCCTCGCCGATACCCGCGCCGAATGCGCCCAGTGCCCCAGACGGCTTGCCGGTTTCCTTCGTCGGCTTAGGGGCGCCCTGCGCCCGCACACGCTTGATCTCAGCGGCCAGCGCCCGCGCCGCGTCTACGTCGCCGGCCTTGTCGGCGTTGATCAGCGCGGTTTCTAGCTGCTTGAGTGTCGGCACGATTAGCCCCCGTACTTCTTGAGCAGGTCGTCAATGTTAGCGCCGCGCTTAGTCTCGCTGCGAGGCGCCGGGCGCGACGCGCTGCCGCCTTCCAGACGTGCCTTGCGCTGTTCCGCGCGCTCCATGCCGCGGCGGATGATACCTTCAAATTCGCGCGCAGCCTTGATGAAGCCAACTTCCGACGACGACCGGCGCATACGTGTCAGCGCCTGCGTGGCTTTCTGGCCTTCGATTTCGGTGATCTGCCCAGTGCCGCGCAGGCTTTCATAAGCCTTCAGGAAGGCGCCGCCTTCAATCTGATCGACCAGCGCGTCAAAGTCAGCGGACTGCGTGCCGGGGATGAAGCGCAGACCGGGGATGCCCGCCCCGACAACGCTTTCAAAGCCGGGGTGCGGCGCGCGGCGCCCGCGCACGATCTTGCCGTCCTTGACGTTCAGGTCGCCGATCATCTGGTCGATCACGGACAGCGTGTTCATCGCGCTGTCGCGCGCCGAACCGTACTTATCCAGAAACTCCACGTCGGTGTCGGCCTGCTTTTCCGCACGCTTCTCTTGGTAAAGTTCGCCGGGCGTCTTGCGTTGCACTCTTGCTTCGGCTTCGACGCGCGACAAAGGCACCTGCGCCGAACCGGGAAGCGGCGACTGCATCGGCGACTTACCTTTGAACTGCCGGCCGGTGTCCTCGTATTCTTCCAGCGCCTGTACTCGCGTCATGCCGGCGTCGCCTTCGCCGGGGCGGTAGACAGCGCTGCGCATACCGGCAGCCGGCTGTTCATCCGGCATGATGCGGATGTTGTTGCTGCGCAGGATTTCCGCCAACTGGGCGTCCTTGCCCGGCCCCGCGGCCGCGCGCATCGCTTCAAGGTTGGACTGCGACACGACGCCGGTGTCCATCATGGTCTGAACAATACCCGCCAAATCCGGCTGCGCCGCGCCGCCAGCCGACATCGTCTGGAACTCAGGGCTATTCTGCATCAGCCGGCTGGCGCGCTTCTGGACCTCCAGAAAATCGCTTTCGCTCAGGTCGCGCAGCATGGGGTCGGATACATTAGCGCCGCGCGCGACAGCGCGGGCAGCCGCGTCAAGCTGCTCTGGCGTAGCCGGAACCGCTTGCGGTGTCGCCTGAGCGCGCAAGTCCGCCGGCGTTGTATTGACATCTCGCGTGGGGCGAAAACCGCCGGCTGGCACAATACCACCCGAAGGCTGCGCGGGCGCGCCCGCAACCGGCGCGGCGGGCCGACGCTTAAGCTGCCGCGTGGTGAGCGGGTAGACGCCTTGCGCGCCTTTTTCGGCGGAGAACCCGCCGGTCACAGCAACACCGTAGTTGCCGTTTTCGTCCATAACTACTTCGGTTTCTAGCGGACCGTATGTAGCCCTAAAGTTGTCGCTCAGGCTACCGACCATCTTAAGCAGTTCGTTTCTGCTAAAATTTTCAGGTGGCAGATTAGCGGCAAAAAATTCCGCAAACTGGGGCGCGTCACGCTGCATATCGCGCAGCAGCAGCACATAACCCTGCGCATTCATAGTCTGGCCGGCTCGTTTAGTGTAAAAGTCGAACAGCTTTCCGGCCTGATCAATCTCGGCCGCCGAAGCCTCGCGGCTTTCCTTGGCCTGCGCGAGTTGCATTTCCTGCGCGGCTTTCGCAGCCTGCCGTTCCGCCGCGCGCTGCTGCGACATCATGTTCATCATCTGCGCGTTGCGCTGGATGGCCGTGCCGAGAAAGTCGGTCTGCGGGGCGCGGGCCTGAAGGGCGATCATCTGGTTGGCCATTAGAAGATACTCGGATTGGCGCGCATGGCGGATGTCACGTCAGGGACCAGCGACGCAGACGGAGCGCCGCGGTTGAAGTAGTTCAACTGGGCCTGATACAGCGGGTAGTTCATCGCCGCCTGACCGATACCGCTGAGAGCACCAGACAGCGCGTTGGCGCTACCGACGTAGCCCGACGCGCGGGCCGCGCCAGCGTTCATCAGGTTCTGCGCCTGCGCCTGCCCCGCCTGCCCGGCCGCGCCGGTCAGCGTATTCGCCGCGGACTGGCCCGACCCCATCAACGACTGAAGCGGGTTCAGACGTGCAGCGCGTTCGACCTGATAGCGGTTGAAGGCGTTCTGGTACTCTTGGCTGGCCAAGTCCTGCCCGAAGCGCTGGATGCCCTTCATGGTCGCGCCCGACAGCAGACCGCCGCGTGCCGCCGCCGACCGCTCCAGCGCTTTCATTCCTTCGGCCTGCCGGAAAGCGTAGCCGGGGTCTTGCTGGAACTGCTCGGTGCCGAACGGCTTGGCGAGGCTGCCGTAGCCAGCCGCCGTCTGGTCGCCACCGATGCCGAGCAACTGCATGATCTGCTGCTGGGCGGTCAGGCCAGCCTGCCGGAACGGTTCCTGAAGTTCGATCTGCCGCTGGAACATGCGCTCCTGTGCGGCGAGGGCTTCCTGCGCGGCGCGCTCCTGCGCGCTGGCGGCCTTCTTCGCGCCGCTCGACGCGACCAGACCACCACCAATGGATGCGACACCCCCGATAATTGCGCCGGCGACTGGCATCAGTCCAACTCCATCATAAAGATACGGTGCGGGGCACCGAAGGTTTCTATCACTTCTCCGGTCGGCTGCATACCCCCTTGCCGCGCGAAGCGCTCGACGTGGCGGGCCTGCGGCGGGACGCGGGTCCAAAGCATCTTGGCGCCGTGGCGCCGGGCGAAGTCAATTCCTTGCGACCGGGCGGCGTTACCCCATTCGCCGCGGCCCGACCGAAGGATGAACGTATGCACCTCGTACGTTCGTGGCGCGGTCCACAGCAGTGCAAACCCGCCATGTTCACCCATCAAAAACCAGTGCTCCGGGCGCTCGACCAGCGCCGACAAGTCCAGTTCACCGGCTTCCGGCGCACCGACATACGGACGGACATCGGGGTGGTTGACCACCCAATTGACCAGCGCCGCGTCGTGGGTGCGCTGCAAGTGCATCAGGTGATCTCGCGGCCTGATGCACGGATGTTGACCGACAGCGAGGCGCTGGCCAGCGTAGAGATGAAGCCGTTCGGGGCCAAGGCGTGCCCGACGATCTCCGGGAAGGTATACGTCTCGTTCGGTTGCAGCGTCTTGGTCTTCACGATCAGGTTCTGCGTACCGGCCGTGTCGGCGGCCGTCACCAGATTGACGCTGATCGACGCTGCCGAGGTGCTGTAGTTGGTGGCGGTGAACTTGTCGATGATCGTGGTCACGTTGGTCGCGGTGTACTGCGTGGACTGCGTGTTCTCCGCGATCTTCGACGGAATGAGCACTTTGACGGTAACAGTCATGGTTCAGGCCCTTAGTTGTATTCGGCTTGTAGCGTTATGTCCGCCGAAGCCAAAATTGTCGAGGTGCCGACGCGCCGAATGCCGATATTGATGATCGCGTCGGTAATGCCCAGCGTCGGCTGCGACACCAGCCACGCCCGCGACGACGACAGCGCCAGCCAAGTGCCGGTCGCGGAACTGCTGCCGTCGAGAACCCCCGACACAACCGTGACGTAGCACTCGTAGTTGGTGGCCTGCGCGCCCGGCACGCACCAGTCTTCCAGAAAGATGTAGCCGCCACCGTTCTGGCTGTAGTTGGCCGTGCCATCTGACTTTAGCTGGTACGCCGCGGAAGCAGTGCCCAGCGCATTGAAAGCGTAGATGTACTGCGCGCTAAGGGTAATCGTAACGGCCGACGCGCCCCCGCCAGCGCCAATCAGCGAGAGGACCGCGCCGCTCATCAGGACAGCCCCGCCCCGCTGATGACCCAGACCGTAGCGGCCACCTTGACGACCGTGGCCAGACCGTAGCCCGCCAGCGTGCGAGAGCCGGTGTTCGTGGTGCCAGCCTGCCGCAGCGTGTCGGACGTGATGGCGATGGTCTGCGAGGAGCCGCTGTTGTTGTAGATCACAACGGTCGCGCCAATCGGGAACGCCACCGAGGCGTTAGCCGGAATGGTGATGCCGCCGGTCGTGATCGAGATGTGCTTGCCGTTGTCGTTCAGCGTCAGCGCGTAGGCGCCGGTCTGGGCGTTCTGCGGGGCGCCGCGGTAGCCGACGCTGTCCGTGCCGATGGTGCCGGTGGCGACAATCGCCACGTCCTGCTCCAGCGAGGTGATGTCGGTGTTGGCGCCCGATGCGGCCGCGCCGAGGTTGGTGCGGGCGTTGGCAGCCGTCGTGGCGCCCGTGCCGCCGTTGGCGACGGCGACGGTGCCGGTCACGTTGGTGGCCGTGCCGGTGATGCTGCCGGCGAAAGTCACGCCGCTGCCGATGGTGCCGCCGGTGATGCTGACGTTGTCAGCGTTCTGCGTGGCCATCGACCCAGACATGGCGATGTTGTCCACAGTCCAGATGAGCGCGTCGGCCGAGGTGCGCAGGACGACCTTGTACGACACGCCGGGCGCGTACCAAATGTCGGCCTCGCCGCGCGCGTCAAGGATGACCGGGTTGGCGTTCGGCGTGGTGCCGCCCGCAGTAGTGTAAGTCGCCAGCGGCGTGGTCGTGCCGGCCTGATAGGTGTAGACCTTGCCGCCAGCCAGCGGAGCGCCGTTAGCGTCGAGGAACTGGGCCTTGGGCGGTGGAGAAAGGATTGCCATATCAGTAAGGCCCCCCGGCATTGATGTTGTTGGTCACGGTCAGGATGACCGACGGAATAGCAGGGTGGAAGGCGCTGGCGGCGCTGGAGTTCAGGTACACGCCGGTGTCGTCCACGGCCCACATCAGTTCAAAGTAGTCACCAGCGTTCATGGATAGCAGATAATTCCATGCAGCAATAGTGGCGAAGTTGTTGCCCTTGGTGCGCACCTGCCCAGCGCTGTCAGGCACGTCCGTGCCGTTCTTGCGCAGCCAAATCCACAATAGATGGTCGGTCGCTATCGTGGTGTCGATCTGCGCCGAGAACTGGATGTTGTAGATGTTCGCGGTATCGACGTAGACGCGCGACGTGGGCGTGCCGAGCGTGACGCCGAGGCTCAGGTCGGTCGTGTTGAACGTCATCGCGTAGGCCGTGTTAACCAGCGCGGCAGTCTGATCCGTCGTGTCGTAGAACGAGCCGTAGCGATGCCGCGGCAACTGCGGTGTGTGCGCAGGCGCGAGGTTAAGCCCCTGCAACTCCTGCATCACCTGATGCTCGGACAAGTTGTTGTCGGTTGGCGGCCCAAGCTGCACCTCGTCCAGCGTGACCGGGTTGTTGCCGCCGCCGGTCAGCGTGAACAGGTTGAAGAAGAACCGATACCAGTCACGGGTCATCAGGCCCGTGCGCTGGTCGATGACGCCGACACGGGACGCGGGTATCTTGGTTATGTTGACCGGTTCAGCCATTTGTCCCGCTCAGGAGCAGTTCGGCGCCAATGATGCTGATCTTGACCGGGTCGGTGCCTGACACCTCGTAGACGCGGTCGCGCAGCTTGAGCGTCATGCCGAGACGACGCCACAGCGCGCGGCGGCTGTACTGGCCGATACGCCCGATGGAAGTCCAGTGCTCGTTCGACCATGTATGGCCGCCGTCGTCCGACCAGCGCAGCATAACCTGCGGGTCCGCGCCCTGCACGACCGGCGTGGTGCCGGGCACCTCGAACAGTTGATCTTGAAAGTCTAGTTCAAGCGTGTAGTCTGGGCTGCTCTGCGTGTCGCCAAACGCCAGCCCGTTCAGGCCGACACCGACTTCCAGATTGAGTTGCAGCGAGTGCTGCGTCGTACGACGCAGGTTGTTCGCGCCGGTCGGCAGCGCACGCCACGACCGCAGCCACTTCTGCGGAGTGCCGTTGTCAGCATAGGTCGTCAGGTCGAACGTGTAGATGTTGCCGTTCTGGTAGTCGCCGATGATGATGTTGCCGTTGAAGTTGCACTGGCAGTTGCCGCGGTGGCGGGTGAACTCGCCCGCGTCGAAATACGCCCGCTCGTGCCATGCGCCGGTCGCGGCGTCATAGACCCACGTCGTGTTGCCGCTGGGGAAGTTCAGCACGTAGAAGGCGTGGCCGTCCTGCTGGTAGGTGTAGGCCACCGCGTCGGTCATGTCCGAGTACTGCTGGATTTGCCACTCGATAGCGTGCGTCGAGATGCGCTGGCCGACGTAACCGCCAGCGCGGTAGACGATGCCCTGACCGCGGGCGTCGCGGCCCAGCCAGAACACGCTGTTGTCCAGCTTGGCAATCGAATAGGGAGCGACGCAGCCGATCTCGTTGTAGGCGCCTTGGATGCGCGCCAGCGGGAAATCGGCTGCGCCGGCGTTGTACCAGACTTCGGTGCTGTCCGTCCCGAAGACCCATACTTCGCGGTGGTCCACGATGATGCCGACCACGCCGTCGGGCGAACCTTCAGCGCTGGCAAAGTCCAGAGGGTCGATTTGTGTGCCGTCCAGCAGCGACGTGACCCAAAGTTTCTGGCTATCCGGCTGGTTGAACACGAAGTAGCCGTCGAGGTAGCCGACCGTCACCGCGCCGGGGAAATCCGGGTCCGTGACCTGCACGTAGGTGTCAGTGGACTCCGTGTAGACGTAAGCGTTCGGGTTCGACACGAAAACGATCTGGTCGCCATTGTCGGCGATGGACACCTGACCGGTGCCGGAGATCGAACCCAGCAGACGCGGCGTGCCGGTCAGCGAGGACAGCTTGTAGACCTCTTGGCCTGACACGACGTAGAAGTCGTCGCCCTGCGTCTGGTGCGCCCACAGCCCGCGAATGGGGCCGGTGCCGACGGTCTGCTGAAACTTCAGGCCCGGCGCGCGGTTCAGGAACGCGGGCATCTGGCCGCCTTCCGGCACGACCTCTGGGAAGAGGTTGATCATGCGGTTGTCGGCGGCGTTGACGCTGCGGGCGACATACGCCGACCCAAGGATCGGCGTCTGCATCAGTAGTTGCCCGCGTAGACGTTAAAGCGCTGGCGACTGGCGATCAGGCTGTACGGCATGGCCATGATGTCGTCGGGGTTGTTGATCCGCTTGAGGTTGCGCTTGCTGGTCATGGCGATGCGCTGGACCTGCGGCGACGGCTCGACGCCGAACTCCGGGGCCAGTTCGCAGGCCAGATTGTAGCGGAACGCCCGCAGGTAGCCCGGCGGGAAGTGAAGCGATGTCGCCAGCGTGACCGGTGCGGTCAGTTCTTCGACCGAGATGAAGTGCCACTCCAGCGCCCGGATGGGCTTCGGATAGACGAACATTTCGATGTCGGGGTAGGTGTTGTTGACGAAGATGACCTGCGGGTACGTCGAAGTCACGGTCTTGACCGCGATGCCGTTGTACTGCTGCTGGTTGATGAACTTGATGCCGTAGCTGACGCCGGTGGTGGCGTCACGGAAGTAGGTGCTATCGTCCAGCAGCACCGGGCGGTTGCCGACGAAGTCGCCAGACGGCCCCAGCGTGCGACGGATTTCGGCGGCGGGCCAAGTGAAGACCTGATCTTGCGTGGAAAAAACCGACAGCCGTTCTGTGTTCCAGCTATCAATCATCTGCTGCATCGCCACCAAGGCGTCCTGCGACGTGTCAGCGGACGGCGTTTCGCCTTCGGCCAGTACGCCGATCAGGCGCAGAGAGCCGTTAATGATGTCGCCCGCGCTGGCCATGACTTAGTCTTCCTGCTCTGCCCGGCGAGGGCCGCGGCGCTTGGAGTTCTTTTCCACCGTGGCGGCAGGATCAGCAATGCGTTCCCACCCGTACATTTCGTCGTAATCCGCTTCAGCGTCCGAAGTTGCTACTTTGGCGCCGTGGATAGGGTGTACCATGTAAATGACAGCCATGACAAACCTCTTGAAAACTGCGCCCGGCCGAAGCCGGGCGCAGACTTTGTTAGGCGACGCGGTACAGCGTCCAAGCCCCGGCGGCCGACTTGCGCGCGATCATCATCGCGCCAGTGGTCACGGGGATGGTCATGGTCAGCGAACCGGTGACAGTCCAGCCGGTGCCAGCCGCGATAACGGCGGTGCCCGACGAGGTGCCGAGGTTGACCACGCGGAAGGTGAACGAAGTGCCCACCTTGTCCGCGTTGGTCAGAGCAGCCTCAAGGTCAGTGACCGTCGGCAGAGTGTAGGTCTGCTGGGAGGTCACACCGTTGTTTGCAAGGATCAGACCGTTGAGAACCTGAGCCGCGGTCAGCGTGGCCGTAGCCGTAACCGAAACCGGGGCCGGGATCGCGTCGATCAGGGGTTCGTCGAGGTTGCCATCACCGATCTGATAGCCGCCGCCGCCATTGGGAAGAGACATAGTATTTCTCCTTGATCAGAATTGGCCCCCGGAAGTCCGGGGGCCGTAGTTTTGATTAACCCCAGAGACGGCAAGCCATCTGCGGACGGATGGTGCTGTAGCCGTACAGAACGTCGATACGGCAGGGCATACGGTCGTTGTTGATGTCGTACTGACGGACAACGCGCAGGCTGATGCCGTTGTGCACCTGACGCGACGCCATATCGACGCCCTGCGGGAGCAGAAGGTCGGCGGTGGCGAAGGTGATCGCGTCCTTGTGGTACACGAGGTTCTGCGGGTACTGCGTGCTGGCAGCGCCGACGAACACGATGGCCTTGCTGTTGCCCGGCAGCGCGTCCACGGTGGCAAGCGCGTGGCCGGCCGAATAGATCGGAGCCACGGTGATATTGCCGGCGCCGGCGCCGCTCAGGGTCACGTCCGCCAGAGCGACGAACTGGAACAGCGAACCGGTGCTTTCACGGGTCTGCGGGTTCACCATGAAGCAGTCAGCCACGGTGAACACGTCGCCCGCACGGACGGTGGCGTTAGCACCAGCACCGGTGATGGCGATGGTGGTGGCACCTTCCGTGGTGACGGCCGCCGAGGTCGAACCGCCGGTCGCGGTGCGCGAACCGGTGGTAAACTGCTTGATCGACTGCGACATGTTGACTTCTTCGAAGCCAAGCACGCCGGTGCCCATCAGGCCGTTCTTGAACTGCTTGCTGATGACATCAGTCGGGTTGAACAGCCCCTTCAGGCCTTCGACCAGACCAGCGTTGGCCGCCGGGTTGACGGTGGCGTAGCGCGGCGACATCACGGCAGCGTTTTCGTTCAGCTTCTGCTGGGCCGAAAGCAGCACAGCCGAAGTGGACGGCACAGTGCCGGGGGTGCCGACCGAGTTGCCGACGGTGCGGAAAGCGTTGGCAACGTCCGCGTCGATGCTGGCAGCAAGCTGCGAGATACGCGGCTTGAGCACGCGCTCGGCGAAGTCGTCAAGCTGCATGGTCAGTTCGGCGGTGGTGAAGTTCACACCGATGTGCTTCTGGTTGTTGACCGTCAGCGTGGTGAACTGCTCGTTGTCGTCCTGCACCTGAAGGGCAGCACCGTCGGTCACGAGAGCGCGGTCCGGCAGACGGATGCGCAGGGTCGAGCCGATCTTGGCGCCTTCGACGGCGAAGCTGTCGTCGTACTGGCGGTTGACGTTGCGGGTGAGCACGAGGTTGTTCTCCAGAATTTCCAGAGCCTTCCGCGTGATCATGTCAATAGTAAGAAGTGAGTTGGCCATGTTCGTGGTCCCAAATTAGCGGTTGCGTTGTGCCTCGTACTTCTTGATCTGCCGTAGCCTTTCCGCTTCGATCCATTCCGACGTGCTCATCGACTTGGTCGAGCGAGGGTCGGTGGTGTCGTACACGGGTGCGCCAGAAGCGCGCGGCGTAACAGGTGCAATCGGTGCCGGGGCGGTTGAAGTCTTTCTAACCGGCGGATTGGAGGACAGTGAAGCCTCAATCTTTCCGATTTCCTTCGCCTGCAAGATCGGGTGCAATCTGGCGATACGATCCGCTTCCTTGGGGTTGGAACCGAGCCAATAGAGGACATCGGGGCCAACATCCGAGGCTTGGATGCTCTGGGCCATGTATTCCGTGACGGGAAGGTTGGGGTTGTACGCGACTTGGTCGAAGTCATCGTACTTGTCCCGCGCCGTCTCTTCACGGTCGTGGTACTGTTCGAGCAAAGCCTGCTGTTGCCGTGCGGCTTCCCGCTGGGACAGCAATTCTTCCGCCTTACGTTCGGCCAAAGCCTCTGCGTACTGGTCGTAAGTATCAAACTGCTCCGGGGATAGATCGGCCGCCGGCGTAGCCTTGAGCCTTGCTTCCATCTCCGCAAGCCGCTGAGCCTGCTCTCGTTCCCACTTGCGCTGTTCTCTCGCAAGCCGCTTGCCGACGATGGCGTCCAGTTCTTCCTGAGTGAAGGATTTGGGCGCGTCCTGATCGACAGGCTGTTCTTCCGGCGTTGCGGTTTCAACGGGTTCTGGAGCCGCCGTGGTTTCCAGTTCCGGCGCGGGCACTTCCGCTTCAATGGGGACGGTATCGTCCATGTGGTTTTGACCCTTTCAAGTCACCTGATGTTCCGCACCAGTACGGTTGTCGGTCAGCGTACAATAAAGTTTGTACGCTGGCAATATCTAGGCCCAGACCCGAAACGGCTGTTCGGGCGGCACGATGATGATCGGCTGAAGTTCAGCAAGCTGCTCTTCAGTCAGGTCATATGACCGCACGTTGACGTGCCATTCCGGGTAGTCGATCTCGACTGGCGGATCGACGCTGTAGTCCCACTTCACGATAGGCCCGATAACGTCGAGGCTCACGAACGGGGCGGGAACCAGCACAGTGGCCTCGCCCATAATCGGTTCGCCGTCTTCGTCCTCGCCCGTCTGGACAGGAACGGTTTCGTTGTAGGCCAAGCCAGCAGCGATCAGGGCTGCGTTCATCGTGGCTTCGTCGGGGGCGCGGAGATATAGGTCCATGTTGGTGTCTCCTTAGGCCGTCAGGGCTTGGCCCTGCGCCTGCGTTAGGCGCGTTGGGTAATAGCGGATTGAGCGCAGCCAGCCGTTCCAGAATGCCGCGCTCCCGGCGGCGTTACCGATGAACATCCGGTCTACGGTCGGGATCGTCCCGCTTGTGTCAGTCCCAACTTGCGACCCGTTGCGGAAGAATGCGAAGTCGTTGACCTTGTATGCGTAGGCCAGCTTTTCGGTCGCGTTGGCGGTGTAGGCTGTGTTAATGTCAACCTGCGTGACGCCGCCAACAACCGTCCGTCCGGTAACAAGATTAGACAGCGGGCCGATCAGATGCCGGTTGTTAATCCCGCCATCACTAACATCGACAGCCAACACGGTGACGCCCACGCTCGTTGGCTTAAAGGTCACAGCCTCGACGAGGATCGTCCCCTCGCTCTGGTTATACCAACTCGCAAAGTTCGGCGCGTTGATCGCCGCCACATCCGCCGTCCGCGTAACCTGCGAGGCCACCGTGGGGATGTAGCTGGTGGCAAAGGCACCGGCTTCGAGTTGTGCGCCGTAGATGAAGATGCCGCTGGTGCCGTCTCCGGTGTAGCTGGTGTTAGTGCCGGTATCGATAAGGAAAATGCGGCAATTCGCGGTTGTTTGGCCGCCGATTGTAGTGAACGTTAGTGTGCAGCGATACCAACCGTTACCGGCGTTTGTAATCGTCGCAGTCGCAGCGTTGGTCGAAACAACCGTTCCGTTTGAAAGGTCAAAATTGCCTATGGCGTTGCTACCGGCGCCGTCCTGCAAAGACGCGCGAGTGCGTTCGCCAGCCTTCAGAAAGACGGAATAGGTGTAGGTTGTAGAGGATGAAGCGGTCTGGCTTTGCAGTACAAAATGCGTGTCACTGGCAGTTGTATCTTCAACCAGTTTGTCCGCCGTCACCGTCCCATCGGGGGCCGTTGTAGCGTTCGCAGTCACACTAGAGCGCAACTTCGACCACGCCGCGTTATCAAACTCTTGCGACCGCAGCAGCAAGTTCACCCGCTGCTCCTCGATCAGCAGGCCGCGCGGGGCCAGCGTCACGGGGTCGTAGTCAAAGCGCGGGGGGAACACGCCGCCCACGTTGCGGGTGTAGTCGGTCGCTGCCGAGGCTTGTTCGAGCTGTGCGCCCCAGATGAGGATGCCAGAGCCGTTGCCGAGGTAGCTTTCCAGACCGCCCGCCGTCGCTGAAATCACCCCGGTCTTGTTAATGCCGACAATTGCACGGGCAAACGCAACCGAAGACCCAGTTGTGACAGTTACGGCACAGCGATACCATCCATTGCCGACCGATGTGATGGCAGTGCCAGAAACCGCGTAGCCCGTCCCGGCTGCGCCCGAAGTGGCAAGTGTTCCGTTCGACAGGTTAAAGACAGCGACTGCGTACAGGCTGCCGCTAGAGATGTCGGAGACCCCGACAGTGACAAAGCCCAGCGTTGAGGCTTTGGCAAACACTGACACGGTGTAGCTGGTGTTTGCGGCAATCGCAGGCGTGGCGGCTTGATAGGCGTAATGAATGTTCGACACAGCGGTGTCCAACAGCGTATCCGCCGTCGAGGTGCCGTCCGGGGCCACGTTCCAGCCGCCGACAACTTCGCGGACGGAGACATTATCAATCGAAAGCGAAGCTGCGGCAGCGCCGCAAACAAAGCCGAGAGTGTTGTTCCCACCTACAGCAGTCAGGTATTCAACATAGGTTCCGTTTGCAGAGCGAGTTGCTCCATTGACATCGCTGCCGCCGCTAAACTGAACCTGCACAGATGCCGCCGAATAGGCGCTGACCGTGTATTCAACGCGATACAGGCGGCCCGCAACAAGCGCGATCGGCTGGCTTAGGATGCTGCCAGAACCAGCAGGCGAACGAACCGCAAGACCGCCAGTAATTGTCCACCCGCCGCCCTTGGTCCAAACAGTGTCAGTTGCAAAATCACCATTCGTGACCAGTTCCGACCCCAGCGACGCCGCCGCAGGGTTCTGGTTCGGCACCACGGTTGCGTTCGTCTTGGTCCACGCCGCGTTGTCAAACTCCTGCGTAAACGTCAGCAAGTTCCGGCTCTGGGGCGTCGAGGCGATGTTGCCCGACGAGTTCACGAAGGTCGCCGCAGAGGTGCGGGTGAAGTCGATCAACTGAT
>Ga0315903_10001655_pt1 | contig 33951 bp, 31 predicted proteins | sample LakEriMetagenome_7_FD_203524 | JGI IMG/M metagenome (GOLD analysis project Ga0315903, IMG submission 203524) | Freshwater fungal communities from buoy surface, Lake Erie, Ohio, United States - Buoy 2 MA119 | ecosystem: Environmental > Aquatic > Freshwater > Lake | place: USA: Lake Erie, Ohio...
AAAGGCTGGCTTTACCACTGTGCGCAATGTGGGCGCAGGCCACCGAAATGACATTGGGCTGAAACAAGCCATTGAAAATGCTTATGCAACTGGCCCACGCATTGTCCCTGCGGGCTATGCTTTGGGAGCAACCGGCGGTCATTGTGACTCGACGTTCCTCCCGCCAAGTCTTGAGAAAGCCGAAAAGGAAGAGGGGATTGCCGATAGCGAGGATGAATTGCGGTATCAGGTGCGCCGCCAGCGGAAATATGGCGCGGAAGTCATCAAGGTCTGCGCCACAGGTGGCGTGTTTTCGCGTAATACAGAGCCCGGACAGCAGCAGCTTTCCGAACGCGAATTACGCGTAATAGCAGAAGAAGCGCATCAATGGGGCTTACGTGTTGCGGCACATGCCCATGGCGGAGAAGGTATTAAAGCGGCCATTAAGGCTGGAATCGACACCATTGAACATGCAAGCCTTGTCGACGATGAAGGCATAAAGCTTGCCGCCGCGCGCGTTCGTCCTGTCTGGTTCTCGATGGATATCTTCAACACTGACTATACGCAGGCCGAAGGCGCGAAAAACGGGGTGTTAGAAGACAATCTACGTAAAGACCGCGAAGTGGCACAGATCCAGCGAGACAATTTCCGTAAAGCGCACAAGGCAGGCGTGAAGATGGTCTTTGCCTCCGACGCAGGCGTGATGCCACACGGCCTTGTCGGCGGACAGTTCAAGGTCATGGTCGAATATGGGATGACCCCGATCGAGGCCATTCAGGCCGCAACCCGTAACGCCGCCCAAGCGCTTGGCCGTGAGAAGGATGTCGGCGCAATTGCCGTTGGCCGTTTTGCCGATATCATCGCCGTAGACGGCGACCCATTGGCCGATGTGCGGGAATTGGAGTCGGTCGACGCAGTTATAAAGGGCGGTAAAATCGTCCGGTAAAGGCGCGTAAGGCAATCTATCATAGCGCATTGATTGCGTCATGACGGTTGTGTAAACTGTCTCAACAGCGGTCTCAAATCCGTCCGCGAATGAACATCAGGGGTTTTGAAACATGATCACTATCATCGCAACCACAATGCTCAGCATGGCCGCCATGAAGGGCGACCCGATGGACAACGCGCGCAAGGCATTCAACAACTGCATGATTGAAGTCCACAATGTAGCCGTCGCGGAGAAAGCCACCCCAAGCACGTTCGTCAAGAGATCCGATGAGGCATGCCCGACGGAACGCGCAGCCTATAAGGCGATATTGGCGAAGTCCGAGCGATCCTTTGGCTCAAGCCAAGCCGAAGCAGAAAAGTTTGCCGCCGAAGAGATTCAAATGCTGGTCGACTCGATTGTCACAAGCTTTAACGAAAATGTCGAAAATGGCGCAAAGCTCACGCCCGAGAAGTAAATCGCTTGGGCAGGGGAGCTGGCGGACAGGGTGGGATTCGAACCCACGGTGAGCTTCCACCCACGACGGTTTTCAAGACCGTTGCCTTAAACCACTCGGCCACCTGTCCGCTTATGTTGCGTCCCCTAGCCAGTGCGCTTTGCGATGGCAAGCGTAGATGATGCGCGCTTTTGCCAAAGCGTACGATGAAATGATTGCCTCTTGGGACCAAAACAATTCACAGCCTTGATAGGTTGTGGCATTATGTCGCAATCAAACAAGAGGTAGTCCAGTGCGCTTTTACCGTAAAATTGTGATGACTATGGCGATTTGCGCGAGTGCTTCGGTGCTAGGTACGGCATGTATGGCACAGGAGGATGCCGCCGTGGTTTCTGAGGAAACCAATAATGCACAGCAAGCCGGTTTCCGCTCTTATCTGGAAATAGTGCGGCAGCGCGCCCTGCGGGAGGGTGTGACGCAGGCAACGCTCGACCGTGTGCTGCCGTCGCTGTCCTATAATGATCGTGTGGTCCGGCTTGACCGGCAGCAACCCGAAGGGGCATCTAGCGCACCGGTGCCAAACTTTGCCCCATATAAAGCGCGCCATGTCGATGCATCACGCATCAGCCGGGGCCGCGCCAAATATGCAGAACTTCGTCCGTTGCTGAAGCGCATCGAGGATGAGACTGGTGTACCTGAAGAGATCATGATTGCCATTTACGGACATGAAACCAATTACGGGTCCTTCATGGGCAATTTCAACGCGCCCCAAGCCTTAGCCTCTTTAGCATATGAAGGGCGTCGCCGGGCCTTGTTTGAAGGCGAGTTGATCGCGGCGCTCAAGATGATCGACAAAGGTGTGCCGCAATATGCGATCACCGGAAGCTGGGCAGGGGCGTTAGGCAAGCCTCAATTTCTGCCGTCCGTGTATCTGCGGCTGGCCCGTGATGGCGACGGTGACGGCTATGCCGACATTTGGCGCAGCGAAGTCGATGCCATGACATCAATCGCCAATTATTTCGTCAATGCAGGTTGGCGTCGGGGTGAGGATTGGGGTTTTGCGGTCACTGTACCGGCATCCTTTAATCGCGGTGGCATGCGATCGCGTATGACATCACCGCGATGCCCGCGCGTCTTTGCACGGCACAGCCAATGGCGGACAATCGCCGAATGGCGGCAATTGGGTATAGCACCGCAGCGGGGATTTTGGCCGAATGACAATATGATGGCGACGTTGATTGAACCCGATGGTGTCGGCAATACGGCCTATCTTCTTGGCGGGAATTACCGCGTCATTTTGGATTATAACTGTTCGAATTTCTATGCGCTGTCGGTTGGATTGTTGGCGGATGAAGTGCGCAATTAGGGTTTCCGGTTGATCTTGCTGACCGCTATACGCAGCCAGTAAAATCGCCTAACGGATGGTGAACGCGCCCAGCCTTGCCGACGGTGATAGGCGATGACGGAAAAGTAAAATCTATGCCCCATTATTCGAATCCAATAATCATCCAGATGCATTGGACGCCACAGTGACCGCGCGCGGCCGGTTTATATCTATTGAGGGCGGGGAAGGCGTAGGCAAGTCGACTCAGATTGCTGCGCTTGCCGCTTTTATCGAGCAAAAAGGTTTTGAAGTTGTCTTAACGCGCGAACCAGGTGGGACTGAAGGCGCGGAAACCATCCGGCAGTTGGTGCTGGGTGGAAGCGCAGAACGATGGATGCCACGCGCAGAAGCCTTGCTGTTCGCCGCAGCACGCAGCGACCATGTAGAACGGCTCATCGAGCCAGCCTTGGCTAGCGGCAAGTGGGTCATTTCCGACCGTTTCGTCGACAGCAGCCGCGCATATCAAGGCGCGGGCTCCGGCCTGTCTGATGCCGATATCATGACGCTCCACCAGATCGGCAGTCGGGGCATGTTGCCTGATCGTACCTTAGTACTGCGATTGGACACCAAAGAGGCCGTAAGCCGCGCTGCGGCGCGCGACCAGAACCAGCCTGACCGTATTCAGGGCCGCGCCGAGATATTCCATTCCGAAGTCGATGTGGCCTTTGTGAGCTTTGCCGAGCGCGAACCGCGAGTGCGACTTATCGATGCATCGGGCACAGCAGATGCTGTAACGGCGCGGTTACTGAACGAAATTAGCGACCTGTTGGAGCCTGCATGAACAATTATGTAGGACATGATAAGGCATGGAAGCAGTTCGCGACCGCCTGCGACAGCAATAAGATCCACCATGGCTGGATTTTGGCTGGCCCACGGGGCATTGGCAAATCTGCCTTTGCATTGCGGGCTGCGGCCATGCTGGTTGACCCGGAAAATGCTTATGCAGGCATGATTGCGCGCGGGTCACATCCCGATATCCTTTCCGTGAAGCGGCTACCTAAGGAACCGTTGAAGGAGGATGAGGACATTGATGATGTTACCGAATTCAAGCGCAGCATCACAGTCGATCAAATACGTGGACTACAGCAGTCGCTGACCACGCGCCCTGGGTTAAGTAACAGACGCGCGATCATTATTGATGCTGCGGACGACCTAGAGCGGGGCGGGGCCAACGCACTACTAAAGTCGCTGGAGGAACCGCCCGTTGGCACATATTTTTTCCTCATCAGCCATGCCAGTGACCGGTTGTTGCCGACCATTCGCTCGCGGTGCCAAATCCTTCGGTTTGAGGCATTGAGCGACGCCGACATGGCCAGCGTGCTACAACGCGCGGCACCAGAGGTCGGCGCGGACGAACTTCAGGCGCTTATCCGCTTAGGCAATGGCACTCCGGGGCAAGCGCTTGATTTTCTTGGCCTTGACCTTCAGGAAATTGAGGACGCCATGTTGTCTATCCTACGTACGGGCGACCGCGACAACGCCTTGCGCAATGGCTTGGCAGACAAATTAGCGTTAAAGGCTGCGCAACCGCGTTATGAGGCTTTCTTACGCCGTGCGCCGTCCCTGATCGCGGAATACACGCGTAAACTCGATGCCGCGCAAGTAAGCAACGGTGTCACCGCTTGGGAGGACGCAAGCGAGCTTGCCGCGCGGGCCATTGCCTTAAGTTTAGATAAACAAAGCGTCGTCTTCCAAATGGGAAGCTTGCTGGCATCAATTCAAGCGCATACAGCGCGCCCATAGGCAACATTAAGAGTATCCATGTCCGAACCTTTCTACATCACCACCGCAATCGCTTATCCCAATGGCAAGCCGCATATTGGCCATGCCTATGAGGCAATAGCCACCGATGCCATTGCACGTTTTCAGCGGCTGAATGGCCGCGACGTCTGCTTCGTCACCGGTACAGATGAGCATGGCCTAAAAATGGACCAAACGGCACGCGGCCTGGGTAAAGAAACGCGCGCGCTTGCGGATGAAATGTCATCTTATTTCAAGCAAATGTGTGCAACGCTTAATATATCTGCGGACCATTTTTGTCGTACAACAGCCGATCATCATCACAAAGCGAGCCAGGCGATTTGGAAACGGCTTGAAGCCAGCGGCGATCTCTATCTGGACCGTTATGAGGGTTGGTACTCTGTCCGCGACGAAGCCTATTATGACGAGGCTGAGCTGATCGACGGGGAAGGGGGACAAAAGCTGTCGCCCCAAGGAACACCTGTTGAATGGACAGTTGAAGAAAGCTGGTTTTTCCGGCTCTCCAAATATGAAAAGCCCTTGTTGGATTATTACGCCGCCAATCCAGAATTTATCCGCCCTGACAGCCGTAAAAATGAAACGGTTAAATTTGTTGAAGGCGGATTGAAGGACTTGTCCGTTTCGCGCACCAGCTTTGACTGGGGGGTAAAGGTTCCGGGCAGCGAGAACCATGTCATGTATGTCTGGCTCGATGCACTGACCACCTATATTTCCGCCATTGGCTTTCCAGATGACACCGAAGAATGGCACAAATACTGGCCAGCAAGCGTCCACATCATCGGCAAGGACATTGTCCGGTTCCACACCGTATATTGGCCCGCATTCCTGATGTCGGCAGGGTTACCCTTACCAAAAATGGTGTTCGGCCATGGCTTTTTGCTGTCGCGCGGGGAGAAAATGTCGAAATCCTTGGGCAATGTCGTTGACCCTATGGAACTGGCTGAATTGTTTGGCGTCGATGCCTTGCGCTATTTCCTGCTGCGCGAAGTCAGCTTTGGCCAAGACGGCAGCTACAGTCCAGAAGCTATTGTAACGCGTGTAAATGCCGACTTGGCGAACAGCTTCGGCAATTTGGCGCAGCGGACATTGTCTCTAATTTTCAAAAACTGCGAGGGCTATCTTCCGGCTATTCACGCGCATCATGCAGATGACAAAGCCTTGCTGGAATTGGTCGGCAACGCTGTTTCGATACAAATTCCAGCACATTTTGATGACCTCGCCATGTCGCAGGCTTTGGAAGCTTGGATGCAGGCTGTGTTTGCATGTAATGCGTATGTCGACGTGCAGGCACCATGGGCGCTCAAGAAAACCGATCCCGAGCGGATGGAGACCGTATTGGCGACGTTATTCATCTGCATCGCGCAATTGGCCATAGCCGTGCAGCCAATCATTCCCGGGTCAGCCACTAAGCTGCTCGATCAAATGGGTGTGCCACAGGATGTACGTAATTTTGCAAATGCAGGGTCGCATTGGTATTCGCCACTTGCCGAAGGTGGTTTCCAGATTGCCCAGCCCCACGGGCTATTCCCGCGGCTAGAATTGCCCGTGGAGGAGGGGGCTGCCGCCTGATGTTCGTCGATTCCCACTGCCACCTGAATTACAAAGGCTTAGTTGAACAACAGGCCGAAATACTCGCGCGTGCGCGGGACAACGGGGTGTCGGCGATGCTCAACATTTCTACACGCGAGCGTGAGTGGGATGATGTTATCGGCCTTGCTGAACAAGAGTCCGATGTGTGGGCGTCCGTCGGCATTCACCCACATGAGGCCGATCAGCATGTCGGCATGGACTGCGCAAAACTTGTTGCAAAATCCGCCCATCCGCGCGTCGTTGCCATTGGCGAGACGGGTCTCGATTATTACTACGACAAAAGCGACCGTACGCAACAAATCACAGGCTTTCGCGAACATATTAAGGCGTCACGGCAAACGGGCCTGCCAATCATCATCCACACCCGCGATGCAGAAGCCGATACAGCGGCGATACTGACCGAAGAAATGCGGGAAGGGGCGTTCACTGGCGTTATTCATTGCTTTACCGCCAGCGCCGATTTTGCCCGAATTGCTTTAGATTTGGGCCTGTATATCTCGCTGTCCGGCATTGTGACTTTTAAGAATGCCAAAGACCTTCAAGATGTTGCGAAATGGTTGCCCGCAGATCGATTGCTGGTGGAAACTGACGCGCCGTTCCTCGCCCCCATTCCACATCGAGGCAGAACTGGCGAACCAGCTTTTGTAGCCTATACCGCGCGTTTTGTAGCGCAGTTGCGTGACGTTCCGCCGGAAACGCTGGCGCAGCACACTTCAGATAATTTCTACGATCTGTTTACAAAGGCAAGTCGATGAACATCATGGAAGACGGCCCATCACTCATTTGGGGCGTTATTTGCATATTGTTGCTTGTCAGCTCGCTGGCGGCGCGGCGCTTATCCTTAGGCGAAGTTGCAAAGGCTGCACTCGCTTGGATCGCTATTTTTGCGGCCTTATTTGCCATTTTCAGCTTTCGTTTTGAATTTATAGGCATCTGGGAACGCGTGAAAGCCGATATATCGGGGACTGCAGGACAAAGCATCAGCAGCGAAGCCATAGAGTTACGGCGGCAAGATGATGGCCATTATTGGCTCTTGGTCGACATAAATGGAAAAGCCGTTCGCTTCATGGTCGACAGCGGCGCGACTATGACCGCGATTAATTCCACAACAGCGAAAAAAGTGGGCGTTGAAGCCGACGGCTATCCAATCATCCTCAGCACAGCAAACGGACGGGTCGCCGCCAAGCGTGGAAATGTTCGGTCATTGGTCGTGGGGCCACACAGAATTGAAAACCACGCGGTGGTCGTGTCGGAGAGTTTTGGCGACGTCAATCTATTGGGCATGAACTTTCTTAACAGCATGCAAAGTTGGCGCGTGGAAGCGAATGTCATGATACTTCAACCATGAGTATTCCGGTTGCATTTCGTCAACACGCGCAGCTGATATGACACATTATTTAACATAATATATATTATCGAACTTATTGATATGGCAAACGGATGACTGCAGATATTACCCCTCTTACCGATATAATGGCCCGCTTGCGTGATCGTGACACGGGCTGTCCTTGGGATATTGAGCAAAACTTTGCATCTATTGCACCTTACACGATTGAAGAAGCGTATGAGGTAGCAGACGCAATAGAGCGAAATGATCTGGACGCGCTAAAAGACGAGCTGGGCGATCTTCTTCTACAAGTCGTATTTCACAGCCAGATGGCAAGCGAACAAAGCGCCTTCAACTTACAAGACGTTGTTAATGGTATTTGCGAAAAAATGGTGCGCCGCCATCCGCACGTGTTTGGCGATGCCTCAGCCGAAAGCCATGAAGTCCCAGACAATTGGGAAACCATAAAGGCCGCGGAACGCAGTGGCGATGAAGACAACAGCGCGTTGGCAGGTGTGGCCCTCGCCCTTCCCGCTTTATTGCGTGCCCAAAAAATTCAAAAACGCGCCGCACGCACCGGTTTCGATTGGCCAGATCAATCAGGCGCCCGAGATAAAATAATTGAAGAATTAGATGAAGTTAATGAAGCAACTTCCGCTGAACATGTGGCGGAAGAAATAGGCGATTTACTCTTCGCGGTCGTCAACTTCGCGCGCTTTCATAAGGTAGACGCAGAAAGCGCGTTGAAGCAGGCGAGCGCGAAATTCGAACGACGGTTTCGCGACATGGAACTGTCTGCCGGCGACGCTTTTGAGGCGTTATCCTTAGATGAAAAGGAAGAACTTTGGCAGCAAGCTAAAGCGAAAGAACAACATTAAAACGAAGATTTAAGCGCCGACCTGTTCAAACTTCTTTTCAAACTGCCCCCATAATTGCCGGCTCAATGATACATCGACCGAGACAATGTCGCCGTCAACATACTGGCTGCTCACTACGCCGCGACCATGCAACCACGCTAAAGCCGCGCCATTATCCGCGCGCAATATGACAGTGCGCAGATCATTTCCTTTGGCAATAAGCGCAGTGAGATGGCCCTTAAACACATCTATACCCTCACCTGTCTCCGCCGATATCATCAAGATATCATCGTCGCGCGCAGCGATGCCAGCTAGCTCCGCCCGCCGTTCATCATCCAAAAGATCCAACTTGTTCCAGATTTCCACCATCCGCGGCTGATTTACACCTTGCGCATCGTCCAGAACGCCCAGATCTCGCAAAATCTGCAAAACATCCTCACGCTGTGCATCGCTCTCGGGATGTGAAATGTCGCGTACATGGACGATAATGTCAGCCGATATCACTTCTTCCAATGTTGCGCGAAACGCCGCGATCAATTGTGTGGGCAAGTCAGAAACAAAGCCAACTGTGTCGGATAGAATCGCTTTTTCCACCCCCGGAAGCGTAATTTGGCGCATCGTTGGGTCCAACGTCGCGAACAACATATCTTCGGCAAGAACGGTCGCGCGCGTCAACCGATTGAACAGCGTCGATTTACCCGCGTTGGTATAGCCTACCAAAGCGATCACGGGCCAAGGCGCACGTTTACGCCGGGCGCGATGCAACGAACGGGTCCTTTTCACTTCTTCCAATTCACGCCGCAGCCGTGCCATGCGATCCCGGATCATGCGACGGTCAGCCTCAATCTGCGTTTCACCCGGACCACCGAGAAAGCCGAAACCACCGCGCTGCCTCTCCAAGTGAGTCCAGCTACGGACCAAGCGCCCCGCTTGATAGTCAAGATGCGCTAACTCGACCTGCAATCGCCCTTCTGCGGTGGCGGCGCGCTCCCCAAAAATTTCAAGGATCAAGCCGGTCCTATCGATCGTCTTCAATCCAGTCCGCTCTTCCAGATTGCGCTGCTGAATTGCGGTCAGCGAAGCATCCACAATCAGAAGATCGGCCTCAAGGCCCCGACCCATCTCGGCTATTTCTTCCACCTGGCCACCGCCGAGCAGCGTCACGGCGCGCGGTGAACGCACGCGATAATGCTTTTTGCGGACAACATTCAGGCCAATGGCAAGTGCAAGCCCCTCGGCTTCTGCAAGGCGCGCCTCCGGTCCCACAGAGGCCCGTCCAGGCAACTCAGGATAAATGACCAAAGCGCGCGCGCCCCGCGCGAACTCGTCGGTTTCGCTGCGTTCAAACCCGCTCAAATATCGCTCTCGTCAACGCCCTGATTATAATCCGCAAGGTTCACGGGATTCGCTGGCTGGATAGTGGAAATGGCATGCTTATACACAAGCTGTGTCGTGGCATCGCGTTCCAGCATGACCGAAAAAAGATCATACGCAACAATAGCGCCCTGAAGCATCACGCCATTGACAAGAAACGTCGTAACAGATTCATTCTTGTCACACATAGCGTGCAGAAAAACATCCTGCAGCATGCCGGGACGGTGCGTGGTGCGCGACATCATATCATCAAATAACGAACGGTCAGGCGATGTCGACGGCATGATTGTCGATATAGAATGTTTATAGACAAGCTGCGACATGCCATCTCGGCGTAACAGCACCGAGAAGTTGTCAAACCACGTTACAACACCTTGAAGTTTTACGCCCTTAACCAAAAACATGGTCACAGGGGTCTTCGATTTTCTGAGGGAGTTCAGAAACAGGTCTTGAAGCCCGTTATTTTTTTCAGTCATTGTGATTATCCGTTTATATTTATCGTTACGCCAAGTTTCACTGCGCGCCGAGCATTCAGCTTAATAACTAGACATTGTTACGGTTACACGAATGCAGCCAAATTCGCAATTGTGCTCAGGACTCTGCGTCGTCGGTAAAATCCAGTGCGTTTTTGCGGACAGAAATACCCAATAGCTTTAGCTTCCGATGCAGCGCAGAGCGCTCCATGCCAACAAAAGCGGCCGTTTTTGAAATGTTGCCGGAAAAACGTTTGATCTGCACCCGCAAATATTCGCGTTCAAATGCCTCGCGCGCCTCACGCAATGGCGCCCCCATCAGGGCCGTCACATTATGCTCTGCGCCTTCATAGCTGTTAATGACCTCTGACGGCAACATATCCGCCTCAATGGTCGCAACGCCCTCTGCTGGAGCCAATATGATGGTGCGTTCAATGATGTTGCGCAATTGTCGGACATTGCCTGGCCATTCGCAGGCCTGAAGCGCTGCCATCGCGTCCCCTGAGAAGTTTGGCGGGGAAATGCGGTGCTCAGATGCAAAGCGCGCGGCATAATGGTTAACGAGGTCGGGAATATCTTCGCGCCGCCCCGACAAGGGTGGAATTTCGACCGGAACTACATTTAACCTGTAAAACAAATCTTCGCGAAACCGGCCTTCGGCGATTTCAATTGCCAAATCGCGCGCTGTTGCCGACACAAAGCGAACGTCAACGCGTATTTGCCGATCGCCGCCCACACGAACAAAGCTTTGGTCCGTTAACACGCGCAGGATTTTGCCTTGGGTGGTACGCGGCATGTCCGCAACTTCATCGAGAAACAATGTCCCGCCATGCGCTTTCTCCAACATGCCCGCCTGCATCAGATGGCCATCCTGTTCGATGCCAAACAAGACTTCGTCAAATCGCTCAGGAGATAGTTGTGCGGCGCTCACGGACACAAAGGGGGCCCCTGCCCGTGGGCTCCAGCTATGGAGCAAACGCGCTGCGACTTCTTTGCCAACCCCTGCCGGCCCAGTGATCAGCATTCGGCTTCCGGTGCCTGCGACTTTCTTAAGCGTTGCGCGCACTGTGTTAATTGACACCGATGAACCCGTCAGTTCCTCCGAATGTCCTACCCGCGCCTTAAGATCTGCATTTTCTGCGCGCAGCCGTTCCGTTTCGGTTGCCTTAGACACAAGGTGCAACAATTTACTGGCTTCAAAGGGCTTTTCTATAAAATCAGCCGCGCCTTGTCCGATGGCGGCAACAGCCGTGTCGATATTGCCATGTCCGGAGAACACAATGACTGGAATCTGCGGGTCGCGCATTTTGATAGCGCGCAACAATTCAATCCCGTCCATCGATGACCCACGTAACCAGACGTCGAGCAATATCAACGATGGCAAGCGTTCATCCAGCGCAGCTAAGGCCTCTTCTGCCGACGCTGCCGTCCTTGTGCCATAGCCTTCATCATTGAGCACTCCGGAAACCAAGTCCCGAATGTCTTGTTCATCGTCTACAATCAGTATGTCGAGTGCCATAATTAGCCTTTAGCCTCATCTGAATTGGAAAGCGGTGGGGAAGAATGTGTTTTCGCGACCTTGGATGCCACGAATTGCGGATTAAATTTCAACGTGACTATCGCACCGACGGGATCATTGTCTGACAATGATATCTCCCCGAAATGTTCTTCAATAATCTTCTTCACGATCGCCAGTCCAAGGCCTGACCCAGTGGCGCGGTTAGTGATATAGGGTTCCATAATCCGTTGGCGGTCTGACGGCAGGCCAATGCCGTTATCTGCAATGCGGATCACCAACGCCTCCTGATTCATTAACAAATCAACTGATATAACACCATTAATTGGTTCTGATTTTCGTTTTTCTTCAATGGATTCAGCCGCATTTTTTAGGATATTTGTAATCGCCTGTCCAAGCTGTCGCCTGTCAGAAATCAGAGTGGGGACCGCGCCGCTCTGATTATAATTAAATGTGATTTCGGGGTGCGCGACCTCAAACATAAATACAGCATGACCGACGATATCGTGCACATTCTCGGAACGGAACAATGGCTTGGGCATGCGTGCAAAGGATGAGAATTCATCGACAATGTTGCGCAAATCACCAACCTGTCGGACAATAGTACTGGTCAATTGTTCGAATATCGCCTGATCCTGGGGGATAGTCTTGCCAAACCTGCGTTGCAGGCGTTCTGCTGCCAGTTGGATCGGGGTCAGCGGATTCTTGATTTCATGCGCAATACGGCGCGCAACGTCCGACCATGCCGCCCTGCGCTGATCTGCCAGTTGCTGACTAATATCTTCAAAGGTTACCACACTACCCTGCTCACGTGGGGAGACAGTGACAGCTACCGTAAGCGGCTCCGGTCCGTCGCCCAATTGCACCACGCCGCGCGGGCTTTCATTGGCTAATGCTGCCAGTGCGGGCGCGACGTTTGCAAAGCTCTGCCCAACGATTGTCTCATATGTATTCTTCAGCAGCTTTTCCGCGGTAGAGTTAGCAAGTTGCACAACGCCATTACCGTCAACAGACACAACGCCGGCAGATACAGATTCCAAAACGGCCTCGATAAACAGACGTCGTTCACCAAGTTGATGATTGGTTGCTAATAACACGCTTGTCTGTTGCTGCAGGCGCTCTGTCATACGGTTGAATGATTGCGAGAGAAACGCAACTTCATCGTTGCGATATTGGTCAATGGAAACACGCGCAGATAAATCTCCGTCCGCAATCAATTGTGCCGCGTTCACGAGATTATTGACCGGGCGCACAAGGCGGTCGGCGACCCGCAAGGCGACCCACAAAGTGATCCCGATAATCATCAAAGATACAAAATAGAGCGCGAGATTGAATTGGATTTGCAGCGCGCGTGATCGACTGACCATATTGTCATAGTCTTGCAACACCGATTGCGCTTTCTCGCCAAGCGCAAAGGATGGAACAGATAGGGCACGGCTAGCGTATAAATAGCTTCGCGGTGTATCGAACAATATCGTCACAGCTTCAATTCTGTCAGCACGGTTGGCAATAACCATCCCCTCGCCTGCATTCAGCTTCTTCAAAATATCGGGAGAGATCCAATCCTGCTTCCGGTCATCATTTTCAGTCGCGACGGCTTCTGTCCTTTGAATTCCGTCGGCACCTACCGATACAATAGCGGACTCGCTCAACCGCCTGCGGAACACCTGTTCGAGATAATAGCTCAAAAAAGCAGGATCATCGGCGTTGGTTTGGCTTAATGCATTTCGGAAGTCACCGGCCATAGTAACGGTTTCGTCGCCGACATCCCTGGCGTTTACCTCATAATAGCCTTTTGCCAATTCCCCTGCATTTTCCAGCATCCCGCGTGCAGAACCTGAAAACCAAAATTGGACGCCGCTTTGAAACAGCAATGATGCGAAGATAACGAGAAGAACCGTAGGCACGGCAGTGATAGCCGAAAAAATCGCGACCAATCGGACATGCAAAAGTTGCTTACTGCCAATGCTGCTACTCTCTGCGCGCTTGAGTGCGACGCGGCGGCCAAATAACACAAGAAGTAAGGTAGCTGGCAGCAGGTTGCTGACGAGCATCGTTGCCGATGCCGCAGGCGCCAGAGGCTCAGATTGTGGCCCCTGCCCGACTAACAATATAGCAGTGATAACGCCCATAACGATCAACATCGCGGCGCTGGCAATTTCCAGAAACTTTATCGACTGGCTTTTGCCGAGGAGATCGGTGCCCCGTTCAAAAAGACGACGGACAGCGGAAGGTGGAGCACGCTCTTCTTCAGGGTCCATTGTTGCCATAAAGACACTGTGGCATTCCTTGCGTTGCCTGAAAAGCACAAAATAGTGGCATTCATGCAACGTATCGCGTTAAATCCTCGATTTAACGGCCACCGGAGGGGCCAATACCATAATCCGTCAATTTTTTGCGCAAGGTATTGCGGTTTATGCCCAGTAATGCCGCCGCCTTTAACTGGTTACCCTTCACTTGTTTCATGACGTGCTGAAGCAACGGGATTTCAAACTGCGCAAGTGCGCGAGGATATAATTTTTCGCGTATTGAACCGCGCTGGCGCTGATCCCTCAGGAACTGGGCCACCGCGGCTTCAAAACTTGCCCCTTGAATGGGCGGTTCCGTATCCTGCGCCGGCTCAACAAATTGCATAATCGTGGCGTCCGTGATGGTATCTTCGCGACACAATAAAGCGAGGCGGTAGATAAGGTTTTTCAGCTCACGAATATTGCCGCGCCACGGCATTGCCATCAAATGACCGATGGCATTGTCATCAATTTTCCGCATTGGCAGGCCATCTTTCGCTGCCATGATCAAGAAATGTTGCGCAAGCAGCCCAATGTCCTCCGTCCGGTCGCGCAATGGCGGCATTTCGATAGGAACGACGTTCAGTCGATAGAATAAATCTTCGCGAAATCCGCCTTTTTCGATCAATGCTGGCAAATTCTGGTTGGTCGCGGCAACGATGCGTACATCTAGACGAATACTCGCTTTGCCTCCGATACGGCTAATCACGCCGCTTTGTAAGGCGCGCAATAGTCGTGTCTGTGCGTGCATGGGCATGTCGCCAATTTCGTCGAGGAACAAAGTGCCGCCCTGGGCTTGTTCAAACCGACCAATCGACTGGCCCACGGCTCCTGTAAATGCGCCTTTTTCATGACCAAACAGCTCGGCTTCGATGAGCTCGCTTGGTATAGCAGCCATGTTGACCGCTACGAATGGCCCGGTCTTGCGATGGCCAAGATTGTGGATGGCTTCGGCCACCAATTCTTTGCCCGTTCCGCTTTCGCCCGAGATCAGAACCGATAAATCATTACGCAAAAGCCTTGCGACCATGCGGTAAACATCCTGCATCGCGGCGCTTCGCCCGATCATCGGAAGATTGGCCTCGGTGAGCGACTCAAAAGGATCTTGTGCTGCGGAATGCCGCCTTTCGATACCTTGCTTCACGGCCAAGACAAGGTCGTTCAGATCAAACGGCTTAGGAAAATACTCAAACGCATCAATCTCGCTAGCGCGCACCGCCGTTTCCAGGGTGTTTTGCGCGGACATGATGATGACCGGCATGTCAGGTGATCGTTCCATCGCCTCTTTCAAGGTGGCGAGACCATCACTGTCCTTCAACAACACGTCCGTCAGCATCAAATCAAAATGCCCATTGGCCAATAGAGTGTCGCGTGCTGCCACGGAATCACATAAAAATGTTTCAATATTCTCAGCCTGAAGCGCGGCGCTCACCACAAGACCAATGGATGCGTCGTCCTCAACAATGAGTATCCGTGGCGGTGTCATACGTTCGTTTTCCCTAATGCAACCGGCAGCAACAGCCGGAACGTCGTTTGCCCCTGCACTGCATCGCGTTCGAACAATACGCGGCTGTTCATCTGTTGCACGAGCTTGCGTACAATGGCGAGGCCAAGCCCCTGCCCATCGCGTTTGGTGGTCACAAAAGGCGAAAACAGTTCGTCTGCAATATGTTCGGGCACGCCCGGGCCATTGTCGGAAATGGAGATCTCAACGGGTAACTTAATAGACCGTCTGTCAACGTCAGCGTCTCTCAACGCCCCGCTCATCACATAACGGGTCGAAATACCTATAACACCATCTAGCCGCCCTTGCAGCGCATCTGTCGCGTTCTGCAATAGATTGATGAGAATTTGGACCATCCCGTCGGCATCAATCATAACATCCGGCAAGGAGGGATCATAGTTGATCGAAATTTCCGGCATACCCCGGTTAGCGGCACGCAGCGAGCGGATGGCACGTTCGATGAGCAAGTGAATGTTGGCAGGTGCAAGTTCCGCCGGTTCAGAACGCCCTAGCTTTTGCATTTGATCCAACAACCGCGCAATGCGGTCGACCTCATTGACAATCAGTTCGGTTAAAGCGCGGTTTTTATCATCGACGATCCGGGCCAACAACTGGGCAGCGCCTTTAATACCCGCCAATGGATTTTTGATTTCATGCCCTAATATGGCAGGTGCGCCCATCGCTTGCTGCTGCCCGCTGTCGCGCTGATCACCGACATGCTCACGGCCGCCATTGCGAGGCGATATGACAGCGACCCGCCAATCAGGTTCCTTGGAAAGCGATGAAAGATTTACATCAACCGTAATGATGCCATGGGGCGTTTTAAGCTCCATGTCTTGCGCCGAAACGTCGCTGTCGGCGGACAATAATGCAGCATTCATCCGCTCGCTTTCAAACACGAGCGCTTCGTCAATACGCTGCCCCTCTAACCAACGTCGGCTTCGTCCAAAAAAGGACTCGCTGGCGTCATTGGCGTAAGCGATGATATGTTCAGGCGATATCAACAGCACCGGAACCGACAGACTCGCTAGCATCTGTCCATAATCGGGGCGATGCATGGCAGGCGACATCAATCAGGCGGCCGATTTAATCAGAAAAGGCTCATAAAAGCGCGTCAATTCGTCCATCACCACGGCTGGATCATCGATACGGTTCATAAAATTTCTGAACTCTGCTGAACCGTTCAGCCCCTTGGTATACCAGCCAATATGTTTGCGCGCGATACGCACCCCGACTTCGCTGCCATAATGGTCAAGCATGGCGCGATAATGTTTCATGATAAGGTTAAATTGGGTATCGATGTTCGGGTCGTCAATGCTCTGTCCCGTGCGGAACCAGTGCATCATCTGGCCAAGCAACCATGGTTTACCATATGCGCCGCGGCCAACCATTACGCCGTCTGCACCGCTTTGCGCCAAAGCAGTCTGGGCATCTTCAATTGTGCAAATGTCGCCATTTACAATCACTGGCAAGGACACCGCATCTTTCACCTTGCGCACAAATGCCCAGTCAGCAGAGCCCTTATACATCTGGTTCCGTGTGCGGCCATGCACAGTGATCATCTTTGCACCTAAATCTTCGGCAATGCGCGCAAGCTCCGGTGCATTCAGGCTTCCATGGTCCCAACCCATGCGCATTTTGACAGTCACAGGCACCGAAACTGCCTTCACAGTTGCTTCAATCAAACTCGCCGCCAAAGGCAAATCGCGCATCAGCGCGGAGCCAGCGTCGCCGTTGACAACTTTTTTAACCGGACACCCCATGTTAATATCGATGATCGCCGCACCGCGCTCTTCATTCAGCTTGGCCGCTTCACCCATTTCATTAGGTGTACATCCGGCAAGCTGCATCGACACCGGTTCCTCAATTGCGTCCCATTCGCATTTTTGGATGCTTTGCCGCGTCTCACGGATCATCGCTTGGCTCGCGATCATCTCGGTCACGTTAAGACCGGAGCCAAATTCACGTACAATTTTGCGGAACGGCATATCGGTCACGCCCGTCATAGGCGCCAATATGACGGGACAATCGATTTTGATATCACCGATATGGATGGGTTTAAGTTGCATCTTCAAACACTGCCTAAAATTTAGGCAGTCCGTTACCCGCTTTCAGCTTGGCGGGCAAGTCCGGTGTCGCTAGAGCGCGGAAATGGCATATCGTCCAACAACCGTTGCGCTTATCGTTGCCGCTGGCTCAGGTAGCCGTGCGGGCGGCGCACAGCCAAAGCAGTTTCGCCTTGTGCGGGGCAAACCCATGCTATGGCACAGCTATGCGGCATTGGCGGCGCACCCAGACATTGACCAAGTCTATGTAGCCATTGGCGCTGGGCAAGAAACCGAGGCTGCGGCGGTACTGGCAGGTCTTAACGATCCGATTATTGTCCAAGGCGGCGCAACGCGGCGGGAAAGTGTGCATTTGGGGTTAAAGGCGATTGCGGCACATAAAGCAGTCGATCAGGTGTTGATCCATGACGCTGCACGGCCTTTCCTCTCATCCAAGGTCATTGACGACTTATTAGACGCGCTGTTGCACGCACCCGGGGCAGTCCCAGCATTGCCTGTTGTCGATAGCCTTTCGCGCGGCACGGATATCTTGTCTGAGACCGTCGAACGCGACAATTTATGGCGCATTCAAACACCGCAGGCTTTCGCCTTTCAGAACATTTATGCTGCCCACCAAACTTGGACGGGGGCGGAACCAACCGACGACGCGCGGATGCTCATGGCTCAGGGAAGCGATGTGCGCATCGTACCCGGCGCAGAAGCGCTCAATAAATTTACCTTCTCAAGTGATTTTGCTGGAAACAATATGCCCTCATTCCGAAGCGGAAATGGTTTTGACGTCCACCGTCTCGTCACAGGCGCCGAATTATGGCTATGCGGCGTGCAGATACCCCATGACAAAGGCCTTGAGGGCCATAGCGACGCGGATGTTGCCATGCATGCGTTGACCGACGCCATATTGGGGGCCATTGCCAAGGGTGACATTGGCGATCACTTCCCGCCTAGCGATCCGCAATGGCGCGGTGCATCTTCCGATCGATTCCTAGCGCACGCCACGGAGCTGGCACGCGCAGACGGATTTGAACTGTCAAATGCCGACGTTACCATTATCTGCGAACAGCCAAAGATAGGGCCCTTCAGGGCGAAAATGCGCGAACGGCTAGCAGAAATAATGTCTGTTGATGTCGATAGGATATCGGTAAAGGCAACAACAACCGAAATGCTTGGTTTTACTGGCCGCGGCGAAGGCATCGCTGCGCAAGCCACCGCAACTTTTGAGAAAATCTGAATATGGAAACCGTTTTACCTGCCGAGATTGCCAAGCTGGCCGCGCGCGTCGTTGCCGAGAATAAGGCGGCGGGCCGCATGATTGCAATCGCGGAAAGCTGCACTGGTGGCCTTGTCTCAGCCGCGATCACCGAGGTTCCGGGTAGCAGCGCCGTCTTGGGTTATGGCTTTGTTACCTATAGCAACGACGCGAAGATCAAGCTTCTGGGCGTAAATGAAGACATCATCGACGCCTTTGGCGCGGTGTCCGTCGGCGTTGCTTGGGCGATGGCGCAAGGCGCGCTGAAAAAAAGCGGCGCAGACATCGCCGTTGCGATTAGCGGTGTGGCTGGCCCCGATGGCGGCAGCCCCAGCAAACCCGTTGGCACCGTGGTTTTTGCAGTAGCCGTCAAGGGACAAAATCCGGAAGAGGTTATGGGTGACCAAAAGGCCTTTGGCGCAGACAAAAGTCGCGCTGATATTCGCGCCTTTGCAACGCTTCATGCGTTGGAGTTATTGCTTCCGCCCGCGCCATAAAGCGCATCCGCACGTTCAACAAATGCCGTAGTCATCTTGCGGAGTGCGGAATCAAAAAACTGACCGGCCAGCGCCTCAAAAACGCGGTTACGGAAAGAGAAATCGACAGTAAATTCGACAATTGAGCCGCCGCCTTCGACATCCTCGAACGTCCAGGCGTTGTGCAGGTGCTTCATGGGCCCATCGAGATAATCAACGATGATCGATGACTTAGGGGTCTTCACCACGCGGCTGCTGAACGTTTCCCTTAGCGACTTGAACCCGACAATCATATCCGCGTGCATTTCGCTTTCTTCGTCCTTGCGGATGCGAATCGCACTGACCCAAGGCAGAAATTCCGGATAGCGACGGACATCCGCTACCAGATCATACATTTGCGCGGCATTATGTGGCAGGCTGCGGCGTTCGTGATGATGCGGCATCTGTGCGTTGAAACCTTAGCGCGCCTTGGCAAGTTGCGCCGCACGAGCGTCGCGCATCTTGGCAAAATCATCACCCGCATGATAGCTGGACCGCGTTAGCGGGCTAGCCGCGACAAGCAAAAAGCCCTTAGCCCGCGCAATCGCGGCATACGCGTCAAATGCGCTTGGCGTCACGAAATCCATGACTTTTGCATGCTTGGGGGTTGGTTGTAGATATTGACCCATAGTCAGGAAATCGATGTCCGCGCTACGCATGTCGTCCATCACCTGATGCACCTCCATCCGTTCTTCACCTAGTCCAAGCATCACGCCAGACTTGGTAAATATCGATGGATCATGTCGCTTCACCGTTTCCAACAAACGTAGCGAAGCATAATAACGCGCGCCGGGTCGAATGGTTGGGTACAGACGCGGAACAGTCTCCAGATTGTGATTATACACATCAGGACGCGCCGTAACTATCGCTTCAATCGCCGCCTGCGCCTTGTTACGAAAATCGGGCGTTAGGATTTCGATTGTGGTGTTGGGCGTAGTGCGCCGCAATGCCTCAATCACTTTCACAAACTGACTTGCGCCACCATCTGGCAGATCGTCCCGGTCAACCGATGTAATAACAATATGCTCAAGGCCCATTTTTGCCGCAGCAATTGCCACATGTTCCGGCTCAAGCGTGTCAACCGCCCGCGGCATGCCCGTTTTCACGTTACAAAATGCGCAGGCCCTTGTGCAAACATCACCAAGGATCATCACAGTGGCGTGTTTTTTAGTCCAGCATTCGCCAATATTGGGACACGCAGCTTCTTCGCACACCGTGTTTAAATTAAGGTCGCGCATCAAACGGCGCGTTTCATTAAACTCGACGCCCGTCGGCGCTTTAACCCTAATCCAGTCAGGTTTGCGTTCCCTAACTGGACGTTCGGTCATATTTATTGGAGCGTTCATTATGCCCGAATAGACGTGGCGCGCCATCTTGCCAACTGCAACTTGCCTGCTATGGGTTGCAAAATCCGCAAAGGGGCAAAGATGATCGTTGATACCCTCACTTCGCCGGTGATCCTGTTTTTTGTACTTGGTTTTGTGGCCGCTACGCTCAAATCCGACCTGACTATTCCCGAGGCGTTCGCCAAAGCGATGTCCATCTATTTGATGGCAGCCATCGGATTAAAGGGCGGGGTTGAGGTATCTAAGAGCGGTATCACTGCCGAGATCATGGTTGCCGCCGCTGCTGGCCTGGCTTTGAGCTTCCTTTTACCTCTTATCGCTTTTGCGTTGTTACGCGGCATCGGCAAATTGTCGAAAGTCGATGCAGGTGCAGTTTCCGCACATTATGGTTCGGTCAGCGTCGTCACCTTTGTAACCGCTATAGAATTGTTTACGGGCGAAGGCTTAAGCCCAGCGGGATATATGGTCGCCGTTCTGGCATTAATGGAAACACCTGCCATTATTACAGGCCTAATGCTCGCCCGCCGGGGTGAAGCGACGTCTGGTGAAAGCAACGGAACGCCATGGCACGAGGTTCTTACCAATGCCTCGGTGATCCTGCTGGTTGGCAGCTTCATCATTGGTGCAATTGCCGGAAGCGATGGGTTTGCAGCGGTAAAGCCACTATTTGATACTGGCTTCCGTGGTGTGCTGTGCCTGTTCCTGCTGGATATGGGTTTGATTGCGGCACGGCGTCTGATGCAATCGCGCAAGATGACGTTGCGCTTGGTATGCCTTGCTATCTTGCTACCTCTGGTCAACGGCACCATTGGTACCGTGGTTGGCACTGTTATCGGTCTCGATATTGCTTCAGCAGCAGCTTTGGGCATATTGGCGGCGAGTGCATCCTACATCGCAGTGCCCGCGGCGATGCGACTTGCCTTGCCCCAAGCTGATCCGGGGATATATCTCAGCATGTCACTCGGCGTAACGTTCCCGTTCAATATCATCTTTGGCATCAGTATCTTCGCTGCGCTCGCCCAAGCTTTAGGATAGCCTAATGGTTCAAACAGTCCCCCGCAAACGTATTGAAATTCTGGTCGATACGCCTCTTGTTCCGCGTATTGTCAGCAAGTTGAAAGCCGTGGACATTTCCGGATGGAGTGTCATTCATGTGGACTCTGGCGGTGGACGTGCAGGCGAATGGCAGCATGATGATGTAACTGGCGCCAGTGCGAAAACTATCGTGCTTGCCATCGCGTCAGACACAAAGACAGAACGGTTAATCGAAGCAATTGCGCCTTTGCTCGATAGTTATGGCATGTTGTTAACTGTAGGCGACGTTCAAGTTGTTCGAGGAGAGCGATTCTAATGCCTGAGTTTGGCGTCCTGGTTGAAGGATATCGTCGCTTCAAATCGGATGCTTATGTTCGGCAAAAGGCGCGATATGACGCGCTCGCCAGCGATGGACAATCCCCGCCGATCATGATCATTTCCTGTTGTGATAGTCGGGTCGATCCTGCGACAGTGTTTGACACCACGCCGGGGCAGGTTTTCGCCTTGCGTAACGTGGCAAACTTGGTCCCCCCATATGAAACCGGCGGCGGATTACATGGCGTATCGGCAGCTATCGAATTTGGCGTATTGGGACTTGAGGTTCGTCATATTGTCGTTCTGGGCCACGCCCAATGCGGCGGTATCAAGGCATCATTAGAGGGCGGCGATCTAGGCGAAGTCGGGTATAGCTTCATTGATGGTTGGGTCGACATTGTTCGCCCTGCCCGCGACAAGGTGCTTGCGTCTGCATCCAAAGACCCGCAACGAGATTTGGAACTGGAGGCAATACGCGTCAGTCTTGCCAACCTGCGTAGCTTTCCCTTTATTGCTGCACGCGAACAATCGCGGCAGTTGAAGCTGCACGGCGCCTATTTCGGAATAGCCGACGGTAATCTTTACGTTCTCAATAATGAGAACGACAGTTTTGAGGCACAATGAACAAGCCCGATAGCTTCCCCGTTTATTATGATGATCTCGCGTTAAGTTTTGAAGAAGCATGGGGCATAATCGCGGCAGGCGTAAACAATCGCAACAGCCCGTCACATATGCCAGCGGTGGGCACGGTCGATGCATTTGGCGTCCCACAATTGCGGATCATGATATTGCGCGATGTATCGCGAGATGCCCGAACACTCCGGTTCCATACGGATTCGCGTTCAATTAAGGCAGAACAAATCCGCCAAAACCCTGCTACCAGCGTGTTGATCTATGACCCGGCGGCGAAGATTCAAATTCGCATGTCGGGAAAAACACATTTTACGGCCACGGGCAACTTGGCGGACACGGCATGGTCAACTTCAACCCCATTTGCGCGGCGTTGTTACATGGCCGAAACAGCACCGGGAACGCCTTGCGTGAAACCTTCGTCAGGCTTGCCTGAATGGATAGAGGGCAAGCAACCAGAGGAAGAGCAATTGGTCGATTATCGCGCTAATTTCGCGGTCGTTTCAATTAAAATTGAAACAATCGAATGGCTGTATCTTGCCAATGCCGGCCACCGCCGCGCCCTCTGGCAATGGAACGCGTCCCAAAATGCATGGGCGGGTAGCTGGCTTATCCCATAAGGTCGCGTACTTTGACCGATAAACCTTGATCTTTACCGTGGGCCGTTCCGCGCCCCCTACCTCGTCACCTCAAAATAGGTTGCCGCTGTTGATGACGAGGTATGGGATTTAAAGCCATCATTACCGCGTCATCTTCTTATAAGTTGCACGATGTGGACGCGTGGCTTCCTCTCCAAGGCGGGCAATCTTGTCTTCTTCATAGGATTCAAAATTGCCTTCAAACCATTCAACATGGCTATCGCCTTCAAAAGCCAGAATGTGCGTGGCCAAACGGTCAAGGAAGAAGCGGTCATGGCTGATAACCACGGCACAACCGGCGAAGCTTTCAAGCGCTTCTTCAAGCGCAGATAGAGTTTCCACGTCTAAGTCGTTGGTCGGTTCATCGAGCAGAAGCACGTTACCGCCCTGTTTCAACATTTTTGCCATGTGCACACGGTTACGTTCACCGCCGGACAGCAGGCCAACCTTTTTCTGTTGGTCGGTACCTTTGAAGTTAAAAGCGCCAACATAGGCGCGAGTAGGCGTTTCATGCTTACCAAGCTTCATAAAGTCAGCGCCGCCAGAAATTTCTTCCCACACATTTTTGTTGGGATCCAAATCATCACGGCTTTGGTCGACAAAGCCAAGCTTCACGGTTTCGCCAATTTCGACTTCACCGGAATCGGGCACTTCCTGACCTGTGATCAGACGGAAAAGCGTTGACTTACCCGCGCCGTTCGGTCCGATAACACCAACAATGCCGCCTTGCGGAATGGTGAAGGACAGATTTTCGAACAATAATTTATCACCATATGCCTTGGTGACATTCTTTACCTCGATAACCTTGCTGCCAAGACGCTCGGGGATTTGAATGACGATCTGTGCCTTGCCAGGTGCGCGGTTTTCCTGTGCCTCAACCAATTGGTCGAAGGATTTGATACGCGCTTTGGATTTGGTCTGTCGGGCCTTCGGGCTTTGCCGGATCCACTCCAGCTCGTCCTTAATCGCTTTTTGACGGCCCGCATCTTCACGCGATTCCTGCTCTAGCCGCTTGCCCTTCTTTTCCAGATAGGTCGAATAATTGCCTTCATAGACAAAGTAGCGGCCGCGATCGAGTTCTAGTATCCAGCTTACAACATTGTCGAGGAAGTAGCGGTCATGGGTGACGAGGATGACATTGCCCTTATAGTCGACCAAATGCTTTTCCAGCCACGCCACCGATTCTGCATCAAGGTGGTTGGTCGGTTCGTCGAGCAGCAATATGTCAGGCTTTTCCAACAACAGCCGTGTGAGCGCGATCCGGCGCTTTTCACCGCCGGACAAGCTAGTCACCGGGCTATCACCTGGTGGGCACCGCAGCGCGTCCATCGCAAGTTCAAGCTGGCTATCCAGCGACCAACCATCGACGGCATCAATCTTTTCCTGAAGCGAGCCCATTTCTTCCATCAATGCATCGAAATCGGCGTCTTCGGGCGGGTCGCCCATAATCATCGAAATTTCGTTAAAGCGGTCGACCAAGTCCGCCACTGGACGGACGCCGTCCATTACGTTTTCACGCACAGTCTTGTTCGGATCAAGTTCTGGCTCCTGCGCCAGATAACCGACGCGAATATGCTCGCCGGGCCACGCTTCACCGGTAAATTCGGTGTCCATGCCCGCCATGATCTTCATCAGCGTTGACTTACCTGTGCCGTTAGGCCCGACGATGCCAATCTTTGCATCCGGATAGAATTGCAGATTGATATTGTTGAGAACCGGCTTGCTCGCGCCGGGGAAGGTTTTGGTCATTCCCTTCATTACGAAGCTATATTGCGCTGCCATGGGGATAAGTTCCTGTGCTGTATTACTATGATTTGGCCGCTTCCCTAGCTATCTGCACCTTTCCTCGCAAGGTGGGATTGCAAAACAGCGCGATGCGATTAAGCCTTCACCGTATGAAAAAAAATATCACTCTGTTCGCCGCAGCTTCCACGCTGTTCCTTAACCCCGCCGTCACCGTCGCCGCGCCAATGGCCGGAAAGTCGACGTCGGTTGCCGAATTACGCGACACAGCGCTGCAATCCGATAATATTGCTTATGACATCGTAGAGGGCCTCACGACCGAAATTGGCCAAAGACAGGCTGGTACGGAGGCTGAGGCACGCGCGCGGATATGGTCGGCAAACAAATTAAAGGCATTGGGTTTCGACAATGTCCGGGTTGAAGAATATCAGATGCCCACATGGGTACGCGGCGAAGAGGCCGCGCAAATTACTGCGCCGTTCCCGCAAAAGCTCGCCGTTACAGCAATGGGCAATAGCGGTAGCACAGGCGAAGTGGGATTGGATGCCGAGGTTATCTATTTTCCTACGATAGATGACTTGCGCGCTGCACCGGATGGCAGCCTGAAAGGCAAAATTGCCTTTGTTAGCCACAATATGAAGGCCACCCAGGACGGCAGTAGCTATGGCGCATTTGGCCCTGCCCGCTTTGTCGGACCGAACATTGCCGCTAAGAAGGGCGCCGCAGCCATCGTTATTCGTTCAGTTGGCACCGACTATCACCGCAATCCGCACACGGGGAACACCAATTTTGAACCTGGTGTCGCGCCCATTCCGGCAGGTGCATTGTCGATTCCTGATGCGGAGAACCTTGAACGGATGATTGCGCGCGGGAAGCCTGTGCGTATGAAGTTGAAGCTTACCCCGCAGAATATCGGCATGCAGACCTCAGGCAATGTGCTGGCCGAAGTGAAGGGATCGGACCCGAAATTACCGATCATCGTTATCGCATGTCATCTGGATAGCTGGGACCTTGGCACGGGTGCGATTGATGACGCGGCAGGTTGTGGCATCATTGGCGCGGCCGCCAAGTATTTGCAGTCCATGGGTCAACCAAAGCGCACCGTGCGGTTGCTTTGGGCTGGCGCAGAGGAAGTCGGCATTTGGGGTGGCCGCGATTATGCTGAAAAGCACGTGAACGAGCCGCATGCTCTGGCCATGGAATCCGACTTTGGCGCAGGCAAGGTCTGGGCAGTCGACTTCCGCTTGCCTGAAAGCGCGAATGCTGTCCGCGCGCAGATTGTTTCGGCGCTCGCGCCCTTGGGCGTGGTTACCCGCCGCGAATTAGCTGGCGGCGGCGCGGATATTGGAGCAATCATCGCTGCGCAGAAATTAGGTATCGTCGATTTGCAGCAAGATGGAACAAAATATTTCGATTTGCACCACACGCCCGACGACACTTTGGACAAGATCGATAAAGCTGAATTGCGCCAAAACGTTGCCGCATGGGTCGCGACCTTAACCTATCTCGCCAATTATGAAGGCGAATTAAAGCCGGAAGCGGCACAGTGAGGCGCGCTCTGGTATTAGCATTTGCAGTCGCAATACTTAGCGCTTGCAATGATACACCAGCAGCCCCCGATGCTGCACCGGCAGAAGGACATATGCCTGAGGCCTCGCAACAGGATGAAGTATCCAAAGAAAAGCTGACAATCGAACAAGCCGCTGAAGAGGCCACCCAGTTGATTGAAGCGGACGCTAAGGCCGAAATGGAGGCATTACTGCCATCCGTAGCGGAACCCGCCCAGTAAAAGACGTCAGCTTTCTATTATATTTCAGAAAGTGGTCGGGGAGACAGGATTCGAACCTGCGACCCTCTGGTCCCAAACCAGATGCGCTACCAGGCTGCGCTACTCCCCGACATGGGATCACTGGTATAACAATGTCCGCGCGGCTGGCTGCCTGCCAACTTCGCATTGCGACGCTGGTGGGCCCGGAGGGACTCGAACCCCCGACCTAGCCGTTATGAGCGGCCAGCTCTAACCAACTGAGCTACAGGCCCTGACCGGCTCGCCAACTACAAGCGGGCCGATAGCCGAACTTTAGGAGAATGCGCAAGTCTTTATCTGACATAAACGCGGTAAAATTGAAAACAGAACCAAAGTGTCCAAATGCACCAAACGCACATAGGCCTCGCGACAATGGCAAAGCCTAGCAATCGTGATCGCCCGATCGCGCCTATAAATGCATCAGTTTTGGGGCCCCACATTATGGGACAATTGCATTGCCGCATAATTATATTATAAGCATTGGGCTAAATAGAAATGGAAATTACCAAATCATGGCCAATACGAACCTTGACGCGATAGATATGAAGCTTTTGGCAGAATTGCAGGCCGACGGTCGCATAACCAATGTGGAGCTCGCTACAAAGGTCGGCTTGACCGCCCCACCTTGTTTACGCCGTATGCGCGCGCTTGAACAATCGGGTACAATTAAATCCTACCATGCCGATGTCGACGCAAGCGCGCTGGGCTACACCATTACAGTTTTTGCGATGGTCAGCCTAAAAAGCCAGGCTGAGGATGACCTGAAAGCATTTGAACAACATGTCCGCGCATTACCCGATGTGCGTGAGTGCCACATGCTCAATGGCGAAATTGACTTTATTTTGAAAATCGTCGCCCGCGATCTTCAGTCATTTCAGGAATTTCTGACCTCAAAACTGACATCGGCACCCAATGTCAGCAGCGTCAAAACGTCGCTAACGATCCGCACGGCCAAGGACGAGCCCGGCGTCCCTATTCCTCAGGCATAAAAAAGGGCCCGATTGCGCGGGCCCTTTTTAATTTATCTGACAAAATCTCAGGTAGCTGGCGTTGCGGCAGCAGGCGTTGCTGCGGCATTTGCCCGATGGTCGATGAACATCAGCCAATATTCGGCAATCGCCTTACGGTTCGCGCCAGTGATCATAGCGAAGTCAGCCTTCGCACCTGCATAATCGCCAAGCATCGTTTTTGACATGGCCAAACGGAAACGGGTGCGATCGGTCTGGTCGCCACCATCCTTGTCCAGAACCGGCGACTTGCTCAAAGCTGATTCATACAACTCTTTGGCGGTCTTGTAATCCTTGTGCGAAAAGAAGGAGTCGCCTGTAAGCGAGGCTAACATGCCTCTCGGGCTAGCCTTAGCAGGAGCTATAGTGCCCGCGAGAGTGCGCGTGTCCTCCGCAAGACGGGCCTTCGCTTCGTTAAAGCGCTCGCTGAACGTCACATTGTTGCGCGAAATCAAGCCCTTTGCGAAGCCTTCGTCCAGCAAAGAGACAGCCTCTGCCGGGTAACGTACACCGATATAACTGAGGCTATCGAGATAGGCGGCATATTCCTGTTGAAAGCGGATGCCATCGGTCGCGCGCATTAAACGCATGATGTCGAGCGTTTCTTCTGGATTGAATTCGCGCGAACGATCAAAAAATGCGAGCGCATCATGCCAATAATCCGGATTGTTCTCAGCTATGAGCAAATCTTTGTAGAAATTAGCCGCGCCGGCGTAATTTTTCGCCTTGGCCGACAGGATGGCCGCACGAACGATATAGGTCTTGTTCACGTCTCCGGCAGCCTTGCTGGCGGCAATAGCTTTGCTTATCCACAAAAGCGCGTCTGCATCCTTGCTCTGCTGCGACATGGCGTTGGAAATAAGGAATTCGATGTTGTTGGCGCGGTGCCCCAGATTAAAGGCGTCGATCATATATTTTTCGGCATCGACAAAACGCTTGCCATCGTACGCAATAGCCCCCTTACGAAACGTGTATTCTTTCTTCAAATCAGCTGGGGTTGTGGCAGACGCAATCAACAAATCAATGCCCTGCTCCTGAAACGCCAGATCCTTCAAGGGCGCGCCGATGTTAATGGCTAGAATGCCTGCTTCGTAACGATCATCATCATTGCCAATGGCAGCAACAACCTTTGGAAACTCTGCTTTAGCGGCTGCTGCGTCCTTCGCTTTGCTCAACAAATTCAACACCGGCATATAAGCCGCAATAAAAGGCTTTGAGTAATTTCTCTTGGGTGCGGCTGCCGCTTCCTTACCCTTTTTTTCTTTCTTTGGCTTTTCATTGGACTGCGCAAATGCGGCAGGAGCAGCAGACACCGCTACCAACGAAAGAGCGAGGGCAAATTTTGAAACCAGTTTCATGTAACTCTCCGCATAATTATTAAGCCTTGGGGCTTCTACAGCTTGGTTTATAGGACCTTGCTATCGTCTGTGCAATTACCATAGCGCGATTGCATAAATTCCCGTTGAACGAACCGGAGCAAAAAACAAGTGGGTGAAAGCAGTGCAGTCATCATTGGTGCACGCGGTGGCATTGGGGCCGCGCTGGCAGATGTTTTGGAACAAGACCCCAATTATGCGCAAGTCATCCGGTTGCACCGTAAGAGCAACCTACCCGTCAATATATTAGACGAGGCCAGCCTTACTGCCGCTGCCGCTGCTCTGTCGGGCACATATCCGCCTATTAATCTGATCGTTGTGGCAACTGGACTGCTGCATTCGGAGCAAAAAGGCCCTGAGAAGAGCCTTCGCGAACTCGACCTAGATTGGATGATAGAAAATTTCCGCATCAACGCGGTCGGGCCTGCGCTCGTTGCAAAACATTTCCTGCCCATCATGGCAAAGCAAGGCCCAATATGCTTTGCTGCTTTGTCGGCACGGGTGGGTAGCATCTCCGACAATCGCTTGGGTGGGTGGCACAGCTATCGTGCATCAAAATCCGCGCTCAATATGTTGATCCGCAATATCGCGATCGAATGGCATCGCAAAAATCCGCAATCTATTATCGTCGGCCTACATCCCGGCACCGTCGAGACGGCGCTGAGTGCTCCGTTCAAGGGCAATCCTGCGCATGAACGTTTTACGCCTGCCCGGTCTGCTGCTGACATGCTCAGCGTGCTCCATGGACTAAAACCGGAACAAAGCGGGCAAATTTTTGCATATGATGGAAGCCTGATTACGCCATGATAAAGGGCGTAGCGTGAATCTGTGGATAAGCTGGTGAAAAAATTGGAAATGGGCCAGTCGCATGTGGCCATTTCGGCGCGTTGGGTCTAGGGTTGAGCTATTATAAAAATATAAGGATTATCGCGGCGTGACCGACGACACTATTATCTTGGACCCATCGGACATTTCACCTGTCGACATTGTCGATGAAATGAAGTCGAGCTACCTCGATTATGCAATGTCGGTCATCGTATCGCGCGCCCTTCCCGACGTACGCGATGGCTTAAAGCCTGTTCACCGCCGGATTTTGTTCGCCAGCCAAGAAGGCGGATTTGTCGCCGGGCGACCCTATCGCAAATCGGCGAAGATCGTCGGCGATGTGATGGGCAATTATCACCCGCATGGCGACAGCGCGATTTACGATGCGCTGGCGCGCATGACTCAGGATTGGTCGATGCGCGTGCCATTGATCGATGGTCAGGGTAACTTCGGGTCGATGGATCCCGATCCACCAGCATCGATGCGCTACACCGAAGCGCGGCTTAACAAGGTCGCCAACGCGCTTTTGGATGATCTGGATAAGGACACGGTGGATTTCCAGCCTAATTATGACGGCAGCCGTGAAGAGCCGCAGGTTCTCCCTGCGCGCTTCCCGAACCTTTTGGTGAATGGCGCGGGCGGTATTGCCGTGGGCATGGCGACCAACATCCCGCCACATAATTTGGGCGAAGTCATCAAAGCGTGCTTGGCCTATATTGATAATCCGGCCATCACAATTGATGAACTCATCGAAATCGTCCCTGCCCCCGATTTTCCAACTGGTCCATTGATCCTCGGCACGGGCGGCGCACGGGCAGCCTATCGTGAGGGCAAGGGTTCCATCATGCAGCGCGCGCGGCATGAAATCGAAGAAGGAAAAGGCGATCGCCGCTCTATCGTCCTCACCAGTATTCCATTTCAAGTAGGCAAATCTGCCCTTGTCGAAAAAATTGCCGAAGCCGCGAAGGACAAGCGCATTGAAGGCGTGTCAGACATTCGTGATGAATCGAGCCGCAAGGGCGTGCGCATTGTCATCGATCTAAAGCGCGATGCAACCACCGACGTCGTCCTAAATCAATTGTGGCGCCATACACAGGCGCAGTCGAGCTTCCCCGCCAATATGCTCGCCATTCGTGGCGGCCGCCCCGAAGTCTTGAACCTGCGTGATATCATCGAATCTTTCATTCGGTTCCGTGAAGAGGTGATTACCCGCCGGACGAAGTTTGAGCTGAACAAGGCCCGCGAGCGCGCGCATTTGTTGCTTGGTCTTGTCGTTGCAGTTACCAATTTGGACGAAGTCGTGCGGATCATCCGTGGTTCCGCCAGCCCCGCCGAAGCGCGCGCGGCATTGATTGCGCGCAAATGGCCTATCGCTGAAATCGCATCCTACATCAAATTGGTAGAAGCGGTCGAAACCGAGATTACAGGTGATAGCTACCAATTGTCGGAGCTGCAGGTTCGCGCCATTCTTGAGCTACGCTTGCACCGCCTGACAGCGCTTGGCCGTGACGAAATTGGCAAGGAACTTCAGGGCCTTGCAGAAAATATTGCAGAATATCTCGCAATCTTGGGCGATCGGGTAAAGCTATATGCCGTGTTGCGCGACGAGCTCGTTGCGATTGACGCCGAATTCTCCACCCCGCGCTTATGCGAGATAACCGCAAGCTGGGATGGCTTGGACGACGAAGACCTTATGGAGCGGGAGGAAATGGTCGTTACCGTCACCCATGGCGGTTACATCAAACGCACCGCCTTGGCGACGTTCCGCGCGCAAAACCGTGGCGGCAAGGGCCGGGCCGGCATGGCGACAAAGGATGAGGATGCTGTTACCGAATTGTTCGTTACCAGCACGCATACGCCCGTATTGTTTTTCTCCAATATCGGTAAGGTTTATCGCTTGAAGGTTTGGAAATTGCCCGAAGGTGGTCCGTCGACGCGCGGGCGTCCGATGGTGAACTTGCTGCCATTGGGCGAAGGCGAAGTCATTTCCAACGTGTTGACCCTGCCCGAGGATGAAGCCGAATGGGGTGGCCTCAGCGTCGTATTTGCCACAGCAAAGGGCTATGCCCGCCGCAACAGCATGGACGCCTTTGCCAATGTCCCAAGCAACGGCAAGATCGCCATGAAGTTCGAAGGCGACGATGCCGACGATAAGTTGATCGGCGTGGAATTGTTAAGCGCCGAGGACGACATCCTGCTCGCAAGCCGCTATGGTAAGGCCATCCGCTTTGCTGCTGATGATATCCGCGAGTTCCAAAGCCGGGCATCAACGGGTGTGCGCGCCATGAAATTGGCAAAGGGTGATGCGGTTATCTCGCTGTCTATCCTCCAACGCGTCGGCACCTTGCCAGAAGAGCGCGAGGATTATCTGCGCTTCGCCCCATGGAAGCCGGAGAAGGAAGGCGAACCAACGATTTCCGTCGAACGCATCGCCGAAATGGCGGAGCGTGAACAGTTCATTCTGACGGTATGTGCCAATGGTTACGGCAAATTGTCGTCCGCATATGCCTATCGCCGCACAGGTCGCGGCGGCCAAGGTATTACCAACATCGACAATATTGAGCGTAACGGCCCCGTTGTCGCCAGTTTCCCTGCCACAAAAGGCGATCAGTTGATGCTCGTCACCGATCAGGCAAAGCTTATACGCATGCCGCTCGACAGCTTGCGCGTTTTGGGTCGCGGAACCGCCGGCGTGCGCTTGTTCAATGTCGGAGACAATGAACAGGTGGTCGGCGCGGCCAAGATTGACGAGAGCGATGAGGATGATGCCGACGGTGTAATCGAAAACGCTACCGAAGGCGAAGTCGCGGTTACAGATACGCCGATAGCGGAGTAGCCCAAGCTACTGTTACGTCGAACACATGCTACGTCACCCTGAATCACACCCACGTCACTCTAAATCAAGCCCGCGTCACCCTGAACTTGTTTCAGGGTCCATTTGCCAGCATTAAACCGAAGTCTGTGCAGCACGATAGACCCTGAAACAAGTTCAGGGTGACGTTATGAGGGGTGACGCCCAACTCAGTCGCGCTCTTCACCATCAGCGAAGTGCCCGCGCTTAACTAATGTCTGCGCAACGCCAACCGCAATCATCAGGACGCCGAAATAATAGAGATACCAGATGGCGATGCCCGACATGGTTGACCCCGCCAATGGCCCAAGCTCTGCGAAGATCAGCAAGTCAGAAATGACAAACAATATCGCACCAAGGCCGACGCGGTAACGTGGGAAATTGCTACTCCATGCCATGGCCGCCATCGCGGCGAGGATGACACTGTAAGCCGCGACCTGAATGCCTTCGTCTTGGGTAGGCGGAAGAACATAGGCAATGACCGGCGTGGCCAAGAATATGGTCGCGGCCAGCAGCTTTTGGCTGAATACCGGTTTGACGCGCCGGTGACGAAAATAGATGAGCATCGCCACCGCATGCCCGGCGGCAAAGGCCAAGGCGCCTGCAACCATGCTGAGTTCAATCAGCCCGTCGCCTAGCGCATAAAATGCCAGCATTATCGCCAGAAGAATGAATTCGCCCTGATGATGTCGGCGTAACGCAAATGGCACGAGCAGCCCGACCGCCGCCATTTTCCAGACTATGGCGTATAGCCCGCCGTCAATCGGCAGAAACAGCCACGTTGCAGGAAAGCTTAAGCCGGCAATCAAGCTAGCGAGCAAATAGGGACGTTTATGTGCGAGATCCTGAGCCAAATTGTTTCCCCAACTTATTTGCGTCGTCATGCTGAACTTGTTTCAGCATCCATCGTGCCACGTAAACCGGAGGGCAGAGAGGATAAATGGACCCTGATTCAGGTTCAGGGTGACGATTATTCGACTTTCAAATGCTAGGCTAAGCAAGAGACCCAGTCAGCACAAGCGGAATGTAATTGATCATGCTATCCACGGTCAGCCGCGCACCCACAGCCAAGGCCAGACGATCATGCGGTCCTTGGCAAAGGTTAGGTGTAAATCC
>Ga0315903_10001658_pt1 | contig 33880 bp, 63 predicted proteins | sample LakEriMetagenome_7_FD_203524 | JGI IMG/M metagenome (GOLD analysis project Ga0315903, IMG submission 203524) | Freshwater fungal communities from buoy surface, Lake Erie, Ohio, United States - Buoy 2 MA119 | ecosystem: Environmental > Aquatic > Freshwater > Lake | place: USA: Lake Erie, Ohio...
TCCACCTTGTTCTCTTCGAATTCGCGGGCGGTGCCGATGATTGCGTTACCGATGATTTCCATGTGTTTTCTCCTAGAGGTTGTTTAACAGAAGACTAGAGTTTAGCTTGAAAGAGTACCCGAGTCAAGCGTGTGGTTATCGCCAGGGAGTTGCATCCCAAGCTTGCTTCGGAGTCAAATTGTTCATGTAATGCTTCGTCCACGTCTCTTGCTCAGAGACAGAAGGATTGACAGCGGGCACAAGGTTGTGTTTTGCAGCAATCTTGTTGACTTCAGATTTCCACTTCGCAAAGCGAGAGTCAACCTTGTTCAACCATTCGAACGGAGTATATGCAATACCTTGTTCAGCGTAGAGTCGAAGAAACTTCATTCGCATTGCGGTACGAAGCTTTGGTTGATAACAAACAGGGTGAGGAATCACAGCATCAGGAAGAAATGCTTCCCTACCTAGCGTTGTATTGATTGCACCACGAATGTCTAATCGATGCTTTTGTTCCGGTACAGCCACAGAACTGATGTACTGGCAGATTCCACCGTCGAAATTCGGATTACCATCCTTCAACGCAGCAGACTTGATTGCCTTAACTGCGTTGCGACGGGCTTGACGACTGAGGGTACTCTTGTACATGAAATCTCCTGTGTGTGTTGCGATGGATGTACTTTAACAGACTCAGATACCTGAGTCAAGCGCAAGGTTAATCCAGCAGAGCAGAAATCTTCGCAGCAACCGAGGCAGCACGACCGGCTTCCTTCAGCGAATCAGCACGTTGAACTTCCAGTTCAGCGATGGTAGCAGCAGCGGCATCCGCAGCAGCTTCACTCTCAGCACGAACCTGCTCAAGTTGAGCGACAGTCTGACTGAATTGTGCCAGGACGGTAGCAACCGTGACCTTCGGAGTGGTAGGAGCGAATAAAGACTTGACAGTGTTAACGATTTGCATTTGATTTCCTTTATGAGTTGAGGGGTTGTGATTACTTGGTGTAAGGTTGATCAGTGTCTTGCCAGTGATACGCTACACCTTGTTCAGCATAGATTCGCAGCCACTTGTTGCGAACTTGTTGACGTTCTTTTTCACCGTGGGTATCGAAGACACTCGGGATTGTATTGCAGTTCGAACGACTGAGAGTATGTTCGACAGATTTCATGACATCATGGCGAACTTCGAAGTCGTTCGTGTACGAGTCAGCAGCCCAACAGATGTAATGCCAACCAATATTTTTCAGGCGCTGTTTGTAGAACTTGACAAATGCACGCCGCTTCGCACGGCTAACGGTACTCTTGATCATCAGGTTTCTCCTACGGGTTGTTTGGACGGGTTGTACTTTAACTGAAAGCTATTGTTGAGTCAAGCCCAGTATTGTCGTTGAAGTACAAGATGGTAATCGAACGCAATCTGGTTGCGGAAAACTTCATCGTCCACGATCACTTGTCCATTTGGATCAATCAGACACCAACGGTCGGTTTTTGCTTTCAGTTCACGAGCATTGGGGTTACCACGTTGCATCACGAACGTACCGTATGCATTCTTTGCAGTATACCGATCAACACCAATTTCTTTGATGAAGACCATGCCCGGATCAGGGAGAATGATAGGAGGCGGAACCGGCTTGACTTTCTTACCACCGTTCGTCTTGTATGCGATAGCATCTGCCAACATCAAGAGGAACAGAATACGAGCTTCACTTCTCCACTCATACGTACGTGCTTCACGATCCGTTCGTTCAGGATGAGAAAGACTACCGGCAGTGCTAACTTGCATTTCTTTTAGAACATTGTGAAATTCCCGTTTTACACCATTCATTTGACGTGAGCCATTTTCAAAGCCTTGTGACGTAGCTTCACGAACCAATGCGTTGCACATGAATTCGTCACCTTCGGTATTCATTTTGATACTACGCATACGCAGTGCAGTATTACGCACAAGGGTAGCAGTGAGGAACTTGAAACGCATTTGATATCTCCTGTTGATTACGATGATGTGAACTGTACAGACTTCAGTCGCTGCTGTCAACTACATTCACAAAACCACACAGCTTGCAGGTGTATTCAGTGATGCAACGACCGACAGAACGACTGGTAAATTCATGGTTGCATTTTTGGTACTTGAAGTAGCGGGGTTTGTCAAGCTTCCACTTTGAATCTTTGCTGGAACCGAAGGTAGAGTATGGGTACGCAACAATGATCCACGATTGATCATCAGCGACGTAAAATGCCTTGATCTTACACCACACTCCATTGTCCACGTTTTCACTGCAAACAACAGTGCTGGCTGCGAAACTGAACATTGTCAACTGTTGCCACAATTCAGTATCTGATACCTCTTTAACTGAAGTATCGGTTTCCCATTGACCAAATGTCGGCAACTTGAAAGTGCTCTTTAGATACTTGTAATCAGGATGAGTATGGTCAATGTACAGATCACGGTTTTGCAGAAAGTTCATGGTTACTCCACAGGTTGCATCTTAGCATCACGCTTGCGATTGCGGTGCTTTTGCACAGGTTTACGCATCACGACTTCTACAGTCGGATTACGAGGCTTCTGCTGCTTGATCTTGATCTTCATTTTGCGTTGGCGTTGAGTTGTCATGTCAGGACTTTAGCAGAAGGTAATAGTTGAGTCAAGCGAATGGTTAATTTCCGCTAGCAATTCTTTCATACGCTTCGAACAGCATCCGCTTGACCCGAAGGTTCGGTTGCCTGAACTTTTCAGTGTCTTGGAAACCAAGGGCTGCAACAGCGAATTCTACCACAGCACCACTGCGGCAGACACCCGCGACACAATGCACGATGACGTTCATGTGGTTGTTACGAGCATGGATCAACCGTTCGACAATATGATCAGCTTCACTTTCATTGATCTTAAAGTGCTCAGGGATACCGTCACCGTCCTCAGAATCGAGGAACTTGAACTTGGCAGTTTCCTTGAACGGCAACTTGACCTGACCAAACTCCATGTCAGGATCAATGATTCGGATCAGCAGAGAGTTCGGGCCAGGGTCGAAATGCCAAGCTTTACGGGCATCGTCTAGACTGACATTTTCGATGAACGGCATATTGATTCCTTAGTGCAAATAGATTACAGGAGGTTGACCTTCGAGCTTTGCCAGGGAAACAAGCTGGTGCTTTTCAACCGGAATGCATGCATTGTCTTCCTCTCGGTAGAACTTGTCAAGTTTGTACGGATTATACTTGACTCGGTTGTGGGGTTTTTCAAAAGCGAGAGCATAAGTGCAATCTTTGCGAAACTCTGCCATGTTGTTTTGTTGATCAACGAACGTAAACGACTGAAGATTGCCTACAACACCCGCGTGGACATTTTTACGCTTCTCACGCAGGACACGTTGACGACCGGCTTCTGATACTTTGAAAGCACAATTGTAAAGATTAACGTAGGAGGCATGGATGATTACACGACCCTTGAGTGCGCCTTCGAGAGCCTTGACGCTGAAGCACTTGCGATGCAGGTTGAAGTAGACGAAGACTTTCATCAGTGACCTCCTGTAAGATTGATCACGAGTCTATCAGCATCTGCATTAAACGTCAAGCCTTCGCGGACAAGACCAGCAATCACTTCGATGAACTGTTTCATGTCAGAGCAGGTAATGTTCACTTGATTTCCTTTCAGAAATGAGGGTCTTGATAACCGTCACGTTGACCAATCCGCAGACCACCACGCTCAGTAGTAGTGCTGAACTTCTTCTTAGCAAACTCTACATCATTATCTTCGACTTGCAGACGGACCCACACACCTTTCTTGAAGACGAAATACTTAGGGGTAGCTCGCACGCAGGTCTTGAAGTCACCCAGGTAACCTTCACCAATGTGTGAGTATTCATCCTCGCGCACTTCCACAGCCATGCACTTACGATAGGTGAACACACGGAATATCGTCGCAGGGTAGCGGTCAGTCATGTACAGCAGAGTTGCACCCATACCAACCACCGGATCAGGTTGACCGAGAGTAGCACGACCGAGGATTTGGTTGATCACTGGATATCTCCTGTGTGTTGCGATGGGTGTTACTTTAACAGAATCACAGAAAGTGTCAAGTAAAAAGAAAAAACCCTGCACTTGGCAGGGTCTTCTTCACTGTTCGGACTTTTCGACGATGACGATACTATTTAGGTAAGTACCTTCCGGGATTCGAATGATACTGCCATCTTCAGCAGGCATCTTTAGATTACCAAGCTTTTCGAATTCAATTTCAGACACTCGAACGGCAGCTTGGTTTTCAAACCACTTGCTGTAGAAGGTACCAAGCGGAGTAATAACCTGCAATCGATACTTCATCATTGTACCTCGAACGTGACACCGTTGATCTTGAGCTTCGAAATCGTCTCAAGGTTGAGTGTGCGATATGCATTGATCTTCGCATCGAACACAGTCATGTATTGCTCATGAGCAGCAGTCGAAGGCGTGCCACCAGCAGAGTGCGACTTGACACCGATTCGAGCGTTCATCACTCGGACTTCACCGTTCTTCTTCACGAAGGTAGCAGTGAAGAATCGACCTTGGCTGGACGCGATAAGATTACGGATAGTTTGCAGACGAGTAGACATGGTAGGTTTCCTTTCGTAGTTTGTGTGTGGAAATCAGAGATTATACAGCAGGAGTGATGCGGTTGACAAGCACTCCATCTTCATCACGAATCTCTGCAATCGGGAAGATTTCTTCAGTCCTGACGGTAGCAATAGCAACCTCAAGAGCTTCATTGCGGTTATCGAACTCGTAACTCATGGAGTCTTGAGTCGTTTCATCATGAAAGAAATACAGAGTGTACATTACTTTACCTTTCGTGCCTTGAAGAATTGAATCGAACGTAGCGCATCCACAATCATCAGAGGAACACCCGCTGCAATGATTGCCAGAACATTTGTTAGAACGTGCAGCATGTTAGCTTCCTTTGGTTCAGTTGTCAAGTCGAGTTGCGTACCAGCCGGTGTATGCATTGTCGTCATAAATACCAAACGACTTTCGTTTTTGACTTTTTGCACCTTCAATATCATCAGTCAGGCACCAGAACTTACCATTCCACTTAGAGTAGTGAATGACTTTATTTTTGTGTTGCACAGCATACACACCCGGCTCAACAGGATTGACACTGAACGAAACAAGGTTCGCAGGTTTCTGCTCAATGTGCTTCCAGCGACGGTTTTGATTAATTGCTACAAACGACTGACTCTTAAATCGACTCAGTGTATCTTCAACAGTTCGACTGCCGTAGTGCCAAACCCCGTCGAAGTAACCAAACTGAACATGATCCAGAGTATCAAATTCACGCTGATACACACCCGGCTTTTCAGGCTTGATGCTACCATCGATCCAACCATCATTGGATTTGACACGCTCGGTCTTATACGCAACAGCATCAGCCAACATTAGCAGGAACATGACGCGAGCTTCACGAAGTTCAGGATCGGTGTCCCAACGACGACCTTGGCGTTCTTCCCACGTCTTACCACTCAGCCACAACCAACCATTGGTAGGAACATTCATTTTTTCAAGCAGGCTTTCGAATTCTACTGCGACAATCCTGATTGCTTCACTGTAACCGAAACCGTTCTCACGCAGTTCATTACGAATTGCCCAACACATCGGAAGTGAACTTTCTTGAACACGCATTGCAGCGTTGCGAAGGATGGTAGCGGTAAGAGTCTTGAAACGCATTTGGTATCTCCTGTTGGTTAATTACGATGGGTTGTACTTTAGCAGAACTACTCAGCTTGTCAAGCGAATTCTTCGTAGATTCGCAGTTCGTCGCTGAAGGTAAGAACCTGCATGACACTCTGGATTTCACTCACGGCTTGTTCGAAAGACTTGTCGTGAAGCTCTTCAGTGTAGACTTTGGTTCCTTGATTGTCAAGCACTTCCATTTCGTAGTGATAACCTGCGATGGACTTCTGCCAAAGATAACCCTTCAGAGAAGGAGTGCTGACAATGTGTGCAAGATGAATCACGATTTTCCTTCCAGCTTAGCGGTGATTTCCAGATAGAAAGCATGATACTTAGCCATCCGTACAATGTCTTTTTCAGACACACCCTTGAGTCTACGGATATCGCTGTTGTGTGTCAAGTCCGCAAGCTTAACCCTCATGGCATCGGGGCTTTCCATAACACGAGCCTTGTATTCATCGTAGGTTTCACCGGGAACTTTCGTAAGAATTCGGACAATTGCAATTACTGACTCGTTAATACCTGCAGCACGAAGATCGGCATATGTAACTTTGGTGTCTTCGATTACATCATGAAGAACTGCTGCACTGTTCAACTCTTCGATTTCAGTGTTCAGAATGTGCATCACAGCAAGAGGATGCAGGATGTACGGACGACCACCCTTGTCGAATTGACCAGCGTGAGCATTGGTTGCAATCAGAATCGCTTTGTCGAGCATTTCACCTTTGCGCATAATTTACCTTTCAGTACGATGTAAGACCTTCTTTACCGAAGTGAGCAGCAAGTGTAGTCTGAAACGTCGGCTCTGTCAACCAGTTTTGTACATGATATTCAGTGCGTGCAGTGATCACAATGTCACCCTTGACCTCAAGGACTTCACTTGTCTGGACTTGTTGGTGATTCTCAACACAGCCAGGAAAAGCCATGTGTTGTTCAGGATAGTCTAGCACCGTTCCAATTAGAACGTAGCATTGCTTTGTGTTTGCATCAGACCAAACGACACTTCGTTGCAGAAAAGCATCTTTGATTCGAACGATTGGTTTAACCACGGTCATTTCCTTTCAGGAATACATGTTTGGAGCCAGGAAGCATAACAGCTTTCATCTTTCGATTCCACACAGGGTTTACACTGTAGGTATGATACCACAGTACGTTTGATGGCAACACAGGCTTGAATTTACCACTCGCAACTTCATATGCAATACTCTTAATCATTTCTAGCTTGGTTTTTTCAGAGGGTTGAGGCTTCGGTTGCAGGATAGCTTTGCGATTCTTTAGACGATTTCTATAAGAGAACTGCATGTGTTGCTGGATGACACCGCAGATCGTATTGCTAAACCTGGGGCTCTGGACACGGTTGATAATTACTGTAGCTACAGCACGCTTGCCGATTTCATTGTCATTGCGAGCTTCAAACCACAAGGCTTCAACCATGCAGTGATAGTCCAAAAAAAACTGCTCTGCTCGTGCCTGTTGTGACTGAAACCAGTACCTTTCGGGACCAGGGTTGAGTGTAACAGGGACAAGGCAGAGCAGCAAAAGCAAGCCCGTCAGAGGCTTAAAAAAGAGCTTCTTGTTCAGCATTGGTATCTCCTACTTTGTCTGAGAGTTTGTCGAATTCAGGAACATGATCTAGTGTATCACGCTTTCTAACCTGCTGCAACAAGACCCCTTTGTAAGTAGGGAAAGGCCAATTCTGAGGTATTTCATTCGGTTGATTCAGAATTCCACCCTCGCTTTTGTTCACGCTGCCGAGAGAAGTCACGATCATTGCGCTTGTCACGCTTTGGGTCACGCTGCTCCCGACGCATCTTGGCGTTCTTCGGTCGAACGATTCGCTCAGTGAACGTGCCTTGCATTACGCACACTCCGTCATCAGAGCTTCCACTGCTTCCTTCTTCATCACAGCGTCATCGTATTCCAGACGTTCGAACAGCGTGCGAACCGATTCGTTTTCGAAGTCAGCCTCGACAACGTTGAACAGACGCGGGATGCTAGCGTTACGAACGATATGAATTTCTTTCAATTGAATCTCCTAGAGGTTGTTGAACAGAGAAATGAACTATAGCTTAGAACTTAAACCTTGTCAACTGTAGGGTCTTTGGTTTCTTCGAATTGATCAAGTTGGTTACCCTTGACTTCACACCAAACAACATCAGGTTTATCAACCTTAGCGAATTGATGCCAGAAGCCATTACCACTGAAGTTATCACCAAGATAGATCAACCGCTCAGGTTGACCAATCCAGTTATAGCGACCACCGATTACGAACTTAGTCATTGCTTTTCCCGAGCAATACGATCATTGACTGACTTGACCTTTTCATCAGCTTCACGCTTTAAACGAAAGAGTTCCATGTCGGTGAAAGTATGAGTGTCGAAAGCCTTCCACACACCGTTGTTGAACTTTACCACGAACCGCTTGTTTTCCATAGTGAATTTACCTCTTGGTTAGATTGATCGAAAGTGTCTTCGTAGAATGTACGCTGTCTTGTTCGATTTGTCAACTGCTGTACTGCGTCTTTTTCGAAAGTATCGTCGTACAGGTCAAAGTCTTCAGCGAATGGATCAGATTGTTTCTTTTTTTTGGGCATCTGTCAACCCCCTTTCCCGTCAGGTTCAGAGGGTTTTTTGTCAGAGAAAAGTCTACCCTCAGAAGGTTCTGCTAGAATGTCGAACTTTTCATAGTGACAGACTGCATCATTGACAAGAGCCTGATGATGAGCAACTGCCATTCTATACAGGTTGGTGAATCTGTCAATCAGTTTTGACTTTTCGATTGTTGTTTCACCGATACCTGCGTGTAGCATCTGTACGGTAAGCCTGCTCGACTCTAGTACAATTGCAAACGTATGAAGTTGAGACTGGTTTACAGCAGTAGCTTCACCCATAAGAATGGAAGCGTTAAGCTTACACATTTCACAAAGGAACGATGACTCAAGCTCAGTCAAATCCTTGAAGAACTCTACGGTGTTTAGATAACCGGTATTGATTACATGGTGTGCTGCACGATAGACAAACGAAGGTAGTTCTTTTGCTTTGAATACATCATGAGGATCATTGATTAGGATATCATCATCCTTGGGTGGTTCTGCTGTCATCCAATACGGTGGGTCTTTTACGTTCATTTACTTCCTTTCGATTCAATATCCTGCCTGAGAATACTATCTTTCTTCACTGCACCCTTAATGTCTGCATCACAACGATACCCGACTCTATACTCTTCAGGTTTAGTCATGTGCAAATCCAGATGAGCATTGTACCACGACCTCTCTGGAATCAGAAAGGTTGCCCACGTACCTAGTCCACGAATCTGAACAGTATTACCCTTCACTAGTTCAGATTGAGTAATGTATACCATTGCACGTAGAATATCACGCACTTCATACTCATGGTATTTACTGTGAGCGGAAATCAGCTTGATCAGCTGATGGTCCGTCACTTTAGGTCGATTGCGTTTTACTCTAGCCATTTAGCCTCGCTTTACGTGATTAGGAATCAGTTGACGATACTGAATATACCCTTTGATATTACCTGACCAGTAGTTACCGTCGAAGTCCATGTGCGTCCATCCTTGCGTCCTAGCAGAAGGGATTGGATATTCTTTAGGATTTCGTACAAGCAATTGGTGCTCTACAGGGCTAGCATGTACAGGCTCAGACTCGATTAGTCGATCAAAGATTACTTTAGCTTTTTCTACGCTGAAGTCTAGCTTACGGTAAGATACTTGGGCACATAGACTAGCAGAAACTTTCTTAGCATCTTCAGTGCTAAGTTCTTCATTACCGATGCAGTAATGCAGTTTCAGATTCATACCTGTACCACGAACAAGATCGAGGTAAGGCAGGTGCCATTCACCATCGTACAGATTCATAGCTTTAGCTTGATTGTACGCTTTGTGCATAACCTTAGCAAGCTGTCGGATTTCAGGTTGAGCATCCTTGTGATCACGCAACCACCAGAAGTTATTCCACTCGGTAGCGGTAACGACAACCTTCATCCACACGTAGGGCTCTAGGATTCTGTTAACGATTTGTTTGTGTGCTTGGTAATGCGACATGCGTTCAGCAACAATAGAAGCCTGTTCTGCTGAATTAATCCAATCACCCTTAACCATTGCAAGTTCATTTCCTTGTAGCTCTTCATTAGCCTGCATCCCAGGTTGATTCTTACCCCAATGCACCGGCATCGCAGGATCAGAGCGAACCATTTCGATTGTCTTAGCAACAGGAATAGCCCTCGAACTAGCAGCATTGCGACTGAACATCCGGTGAGTCATGAACTCGCTATGGATGAACCGAGGATACTCTAGTTCGAAGGTGGTTGCAACGTCTCCTGTGAAAACGTTCTTGGTTTTGAGTAGAACTTTAGCTGTGATTTGCATTAGTGTAATCCTTATGATGATCATTGATTCGAACGTCTCGGTTTTCCATGTATCGAACAATGTCTTCCTCTGCAAACGGTCGATGTACACCGTACAGATTGAAAGCATTATCCAAACCAACGTCTAGCACTTTACCTTGAGAGAACTCAGGCTTGAGGTTACCGTGACAATGACCATGAAGGTGCCAGCTACCATGACCTTGTTTATGCCATGATGCGATTGGAAAGTGAAATAGAACTACGCTCTTATCACCAATCCGAATTTCTTCGTAGTCTTTGACACGAGTTACATTACTGCATTCTTGCTTGAGCCACAACAGATCTTCGAATCGGTCGTGGTTACCCTTGAACAATCGAATGTCGTTGCAGTGCAGATCATCTACAATAGCTCGGGTGTCTCGCTTGTCTCGCGCAAACGAGAAGTCACCCAGGTGATACAGAGTGTCTTCAGGTCGAACGAAAGAGTTGAGTAAGTTTACCAACCACATATCGTGAGAATCTTGCGAAGTATCCCGTCCCCGATTCGTGAATCGTACAATATTTCGATGCGAGAAGTGCAGGTCGCTTGTGAACCATTTCATGTGCATTCCTTTTTAAATGTTTGTATGTTTGAAATTCTTCCCATGTCATCATCTGACGCAGCATCGAGTGTACATCACAACGCAGAGGCTTGTCAAGCGTCACACCTGACTCGTGCAGAAGTCGGCATACGTCAGCAGCGTGACCAAACATATCATACTCGGTTCGACTGATGACGAAGACGAAGTTGCCCACAACACCATCAATGTCAGTTTTGAACGACACAAACTCTGTACCGTCATCCATCTTCGAACCGTTGAATTCCCACCCAAGGTCTTGAGTAACCTCGAATTCATCCTTCAGTCCAAAGTCAGGATAGGCAACGATCATGTCTACATCATTGTTTACACATTGCATGATGTAGCTGCTACCTACAGGTCGGCATGGAGCATTATGAAAATGCTTAACAATTAGCTGACGCATTACGCTTACGATCACGGTGTATTTATCCATAGTGATTCTCCAAAAATAGACGACGTTCTTGTTCGGGTAGTTCACACCAATCTGACCACAGATAATGATCTTGAATCAAATATGGTGCATTTTTCCACATTTTTGGTAGTCGATCAATCTTAAAATACGGAGTAGCACGCATCAGCATTTTCTTACCAATGTAATACGGACTCTTCAGCTTACATGGACGATTGTACAGAGGATCACCCTGTAGCTGATAGACCATGAAACCTTCACCGTGATCACGCTCAGCAAGTTGAATTGCTTCACCGAGGGTAATTCCAATCACAGTATTGGAAGTCGAATAAGCAAGCCAATTTCCGTTAGAAATGCGAGAACCAAGATAGTGAGCACCATCTTGTTCCTCAACAATGTGTGGATCAAACTTACTGTCGCAGATTTCAAATACCAGTGTGCAATCAATGTTGTCTTCGTTTTCAAGAGCAGGATGACCAGTCAGCATATTCTGCGCATGCTTGACGTATTCACTATCGAAACTACCAGTAGTCGTAATCAACCAGTCACCATCCACCAAGGTTACACATGCCATATAACCATTAAACTTTTTGTCGATACGGACTTCGGTGTTCAATGGAACATCTTTCCACCAATCATTCTCAAGATAATTGAACGACTTACGGGGAGCATGTACCACACGCTCACCAGTCGAAAGACGGTACACATGACCACGACACTCCATGAGTTCAGGTCGCTTGAACCACATGTAGTCGAACATAGCCTTGCGTGAATACTTAAACATTACCAGATCGTCACCATAAAGCTTCTGAATAGCAAGCTTATCTGCGACGAGTTGCTGCATCTGCTTGAGGGACGGGTAGTTCATTAGTAGTAGACTCCGAGGTTAGCTAAGAAGAAACCGATCATTAATCGAATGCCAGGATCGAGGTATGATACAGTGAAAAGAACTCCTGTCAATGCCCCAAAGACACCGATCAGGAGTGTAAAGATGAACTTTTTCATCAGAGACTGTGTTCGAACCTATCACGCATCTTGGTGACAGTTTCTTCAGGAACACCGTGAGTGGACTTATTACCGTGGATGTTGTTCATCGTAATGACAAAGATATTGTAGTTTGCTCTTGATGCCATCGTCAAGTATTCATCGTATTCCCACTCACGGGTGAAAGTGTTGGACACAATAACATTATTCCTGTCATCAATTGCACGTTGGACTTTCTGACGACACCAAGCATGAGCATCTGCAATACGTCGAGGTTCAAAAACACCATCAAACTTTTCGACAAAGTATTGATCAGCTTCGGCAATGACAATGGGTTCAACTGTCATGTGTGAAATCAGTTCAGCAAACGTACTCTTACCGGAGCCGGGAAGACCCCGGATGATAAGCATGAACGGTTTATCAATCATGTCTTTGATGTTCATTTTTACCCTTACAGGTTATCGATATCCATCGTCTTCAGCAATTCGACTTGACCTTCACTCATCGCAACAGGCTTCTGCTTAGCGGAGTCAGCAAGCATCGAGGACAGCAACACACCCATCCATTCATCAGAAAGAGGTTCGCCGGATTCAATGCGATCCTTCATTGCTAATGCAACCACTTTTGCCATGTTAGCCAGATAGAACTGAGCAATAGCTTCAACGTTATCGGGAAACGTGTCAAACATGGCACTGAGTGCCACGAGTTGACCAGCGGTAAAGTTAGCGGACAGGTTTTTCATTTGATTAGTTCCTTCAGTTCGAGTTTAAGACGGCGAGCATCTTCGCCACGGAAAGTGTTTGCATTACCAAGAAAGTATTGCACGATTGACTCTGCGCTGTCAAGTCCGTACTTGTCGTTTTTATCGACTAGACACAACATTGCTTGCAAGTATGGTACTGCACCAAAGTACGGCTTTTTCCATACGTTGATGATTTCAGCAGCGACTTCGCAGATACGTCTCATTTGAGGATAATACCTTGCTTTTTCATTGCAGTACGAATGACTGCTGCGGTTTTCTTGAAAGTACGACCTTCATCATTTCTAGACGCAAGGTGTGTGCAATCAGTGTGTCTATTAAGAAGACTGTCGATTACTTTTTGCACAGTATCGGTAGGCATTTCATGCTCATTGCTGTAGTGAACGGTACCAGATGCCAAAACTTTCTTTGACACCAATCCATCTTCAGCAAGGATATCACATGCAAGACCAAGGCAGCACATACCGTTACCGTTATTTAGTGCTCCACCGATTCGCTTAATCTTGCCACTTTCAAGCCCATTAACCCACTTTTGGACAAATGCTTCACCTGTATCACCATATTTAGCTTTAAAGTTTTGCTCAAACTTACTCATATGATTTCCTTTATGTTAAGAAGTGATGTGTGGACTCTGCTCCGTAACTCACGTTACTTGTCAATGTCTCCGGTTAAGCGGGAGTCTTGACTGCACCTGCACTCTCACACATCACAAAACTAGTTTATACCGTCAGCAGATACTTGTCAACAGCAGTGTTGACCTTAGCTCGAATCTCATCGATGGTAAACATCTTGGTGATTCGACCGTTGAGGAACACCGTCTGCAAAGCACCAGTCTGTTCTTGTTCAACCGTGCAGTCATTGTGCAGGACAAAGTTACCGTTGTCAAGCTCTTGAACCTTCAGCAGACCGCGAGCACTACGCTTCAGACCATCGTCAGTCTTGGGGTCTTTGAACAGTGCGCGACGTTGACCATTCACCACAGCAGAAGTAGCCTTCATTGCCATGCCGAAAGTGTCACGAGTCAGGTACTGATACGTGAAGCTACCGATACCGAACACCACGTTAGCGGAAGCGAATCCCTTCAGGTGCAAACGCTGCATGATTTCTTCAGCACGTTCGAGCGTGATGCTATCACCGTAGATCAGACCCACACGTTGATTCAGAAGCTTGTGACCAGTTTCAGTCTCAGTACCACTGAAGATTTCCCACAGACATTCCACAGCACCCTTCGACTCAGGACTACCAGCAGGAGCCTTCGGATCACCACAGAGAATGTCAGCAGGATTACCACTGTCAGGACGGAACACAACCTTGGCAAGACCAAGTGCATTCGGTTGACGATTCAGGATAACATCCTTGAGTTCAGTAGCAGTTTCAGTAACAACCTTGAAGAAGTCCCAGGTGTCAGAAACAACCGACACAACACCACTCGGATAAACATCTTGAATCAGGTGACGAATGGTTTCCTTCTCATCTTCCATGCCACCAGCACACATCACACTGTGTTCAGTTGCAGGAACCGAACCACCGACGAAGGTTGCAAGACCGTTGTAGAACTTTTCGATAGCTTCGATTGCAGGGATCGTGTCAGTACCAAGGAAGCTGAATAGGTGGCCCATGCCAGATTGAGCAGCATCGGAGATACCCGACATACCACGCATCGAGAAGTCGTGACCTTGCCACAGAACGAAATCCTTCGGAGAACCAGTTCGCTTAGCCCAACGCTCAAGCAGTTTACGGTATTCGAACGCGACAGTTGCGCAAGTAATAATCTTCCAGATTTCAGCACTGAGAGCAGTTTCGATGAAGTTCGTCAGCCAGTAGAACTCAGGCAGAGTATTGTGAACAGTCAACATCGGGACACCCATCGGAACGAGCGAGCCTTCAGGAAGTGCCTTGATTTCCAGAGGCAGGTAACCCAGGTCGTGCAGCGCAGCAATGTGCGAGCTATCAACCGAGCCAGGACCGAGAGCACCATCATTACGACGATTGAACTCAGCAACAACATCAGCCTTTGGCTTATCAAAGAAAAGCTTTTGGAATTGCTCTTGCAGGAATTGCATCAGGAATACTTGCAAACCAACAAATACAACCTTGTCAATGTATCGACCGTTTGCAAGCGGAGCACGCTTGTTCGAACGAGCAGTCAGGTTGGAATAGATTTCGCTGGTACCAAGCGGATACTGGAAAACGTGACCGATTTTGTAGAAGTCAGCAGCGAGAATTGGGTTAGGTTGAAACATTTACTTTTCCTTTCGTTATTGCGATGCAGAACTGTATCACTGAGGTTGAGTGTTGTCAAGTGGTTGAGACTTGAAGTAATGTTCCTTGTGATATTTTCGTTTACCTTGCAGACAAGCATTGACAAGTCTGAAGTCGAACCCATGCAGTTTCATTTCTTTATTGCCACACAATGTGAGCTTGTGGTTTCCAGACTTATCAAATACAAGCACTTTGAATTTGGTTCTAGGTGCTTTTTCTGCATACGAAATTGTTTTTAGTCCTGATTCTATTGCATGAATTTGATTTTGAGAGTTGTCACACCACTCAAGATTACTGACACTGTTGTTTTGTTTGTTACCGTCTTTATGGTTAACTTGAGGTTTGTTTTCTGGATTAGGTATGAACACAATAGCTACTTCACGATGCATTCTGATCGTGATTTTTTTGTTAGAATGAGACAATCTTGCTCGCACATAACCATTTCTGTCTATTTGCGTTTTAAGCTCTTTTCCGGTTAGAAGAGCAATATTACCGTTTGTTTTGCTTACTAGTCTATTTACAGAACGAATCTTACCGCAAGAAGAAACTTCATATCCTGGGACAGTGCTATTTTGCCAGAAGAGGATGGTCTGCAACATCTGGATTCATCAGATTATAGGTGTAAACAACATCGAACATACCGTTTAGAATGTCCAATCCTTTTGAAAAGATACCATGTGTGACCATCACTCCAAGTTTAGTGATACGAGGCTGTGTAGCTTTCAGCATCTGTGCTGCACTAATAAAAGTCGCCATACCGTCTCCAATATCGTCCACAATCAGGACTTTACCTGAAAGAGTATCAGGTGTCAAGTCTTCATGGTGAACCTTACCCTCTTTACGAGTCTTAGTCAGCGTGACATACGGTACAAAGGTTTCACGCGAAAGTACGTTGATCTTTCTGGTAGAACCTTCATCGGGTCCGACGAGCCAGTCTGCCTTGAAGTGCTTCTTCACCGTTTCAAATGCAACAGTGTTTTGACCAATGTTTTGGATGTAAGGTTTTTCAGAGCTATTGATATTTGCATAAACGTCACTATGAACATCCGTTGTAATCAACCGAACGTAGGATGGAATTGCACGCAAGAAAACAGCAAGTGCAAAAGATTCACCCGGATGACACATTCGGTCTTGACGAGAATAAGGAAGGTAAGGCATGTCCAGATATACAGGTTCACGATTCTTTCGATTTGCAGTAGCACGAGCGATTGCATCACACAGATTCATGATAATGAAAAGCTCTTCATGATCAACCAGACCACGATGTTCAATGGTAGCTGCAAGTGGAACATCGTGAGGATGCGTCAACCACTCAGGATCAAGCTTTACACCGATTTCACCACCTGGGAACTTCCAGTGCTTGAAACCATAAGGTTTAGTTGTAATAGTCATTTGTTACCTCCCGTGAACTAGAATTAACATGGCAGGAGTGTTCCCACTCCAGTTACCGTTGTCAATAAACTTTTGCATGGCATCTAGTGCCATTCCAACTGTCTTGAACCCAAGACCATCTATGGAATACGAAACATTAATGTTTTCAATTTCAGAAAACGGTACTCGTTGACCTGTAACTTCTTCAAGTTCACCACGATGATTTTTGTAAAACCATTTGTATCGAATGTTCACTTTTTACCTTTTTCTTTGAATACAACAGGTTCAAAGTCTAGCACTTCTTCAATCAGTTGGTCTACTCGCTGTTTCCAAATTGGAACATCAAAGTTGCCTTCATCACGACAGGCAAAACCACACGGTTCACGACGAGAACAACCGTCTGCACTACAGATTGGACCTTCATTCTTCAAACTCATCGTCTTTCCCTTCTGCCATCTTGGCAAGTTCTTCACGAGTAAACACAGGTGGTACCAGAAGCTTTCTTGCTTCATGAACGTAGTAAGCATAGTCGATCTGTCCGTCGAAGTCAAGCATGTTGTTGCAAGTCTTCACCTTCCAAGCTGACTCGATGCCGATTTCACGAACGTCATCGGGTTTCTTCGGTAGTGGAGGCATGACCTTGATCAGCTTACCACTGTCAGGAGACTTTGACACGTAGTATCGACAGATATTCTGTTGCTTTACTCTGACAGGTTTGTCTTCAGCATCCAGTTCATCTTTCTCAAGATATAGACTTGAGCTACGAGGCACCTTTGTACGCATCAGGAAGTCATACTTGTCAGTATGCGCCTTGATGAACTCTTCGATATCTGTACCATGAACCATTGCAGCTTCAGCAGCCTTGGCGATAACCAGACCGCCCTGGTTTTGGTGCCAACCCAGGTCTTCGTACTGATACACACCTTTACGCTTGACCTTACCGTTAGTGTACACCGCGATATAGTTATTGCAATCTCTAATGAACATCTTCGAATACTCCGCATACTCAAGCTCAAGCTTAACTTGCTTTTGCCATGCTTCACATACTGCGTTGTACTCAGCACGCTTGGCACGAGGAATCTTCACAGTAACACCGTCAGTGTTGACTTGGATCAGTTGCAGACCTTCGATTGTCATCAGCTTTTCAGCAAGTAGACAGAGTGTGAGCTGTCCGTTAATCGTAATCGTCATCGTGTACTTAGGATCATAGAACGGACTGTACTGGTTATTCGAGTCACCGTAAACACCGTTCAGAGCCAGCTTGAGCATCAGGTTCTCAGGTGTACCTTTCTTGTAGGACTTACGCATTTCATACACTGCTTTGTAAATCGTACAGAATTCAATACCAAGGTGTTCAGGGTAAACGTCATTGGAGATAGCCAGATTAGGATACATTGAGCTAACGTCAGCATCTACAATCTCGTATTCACTGTCAGCTTCCACCAGCGTGAACTCTAGGCTACCGTGAATACCACCTGTACCAAAGTCGAATTGAAAACCATCAACTACCACGTTCAGGTTGTCTGCCACGTTCCAGCACTTCCAGTAACTCTTCTTGAACTCACCCTTGAGTTTCTGCTTCAGTTCTACTTCGTCAATCCATCCGCAGGGATACTCATTCTTGAACAGGTTTTCTACAATCTCACTAGGCTTCATTGGATAACGTTGACGTTTGGTACGCATCTTCGCATACTTCGCAACTTCACCAAGACGATGCTCTGCAATATCAGCAAACACACCTTTGGTTTCACGAATGCGTTGGTGCTTGAACCATTCCAGAATTGCAATGAACTCAGGACGCTTGAAGTCATAGTAATCAAACAAGCAGTCTGCGATATTGATGTAAGGACGACGAGTTTGTACAGGCGCAGTCTTACCGTTTTGCTTGATATAGCACTTCACACCTTGCTTCTCTAGCTCCATGATGAAGTAGTCTTTACCGATCTTCGTGTCGTTATGGTTCATGAAATTGCGACCATACTTAGCAGTCAGTTCTTCACGGAAGTGAATTTGAGTAAGACTATGACCGAAGAACTTCAGAGTTTCCTTGATATCGTGCTGGTTGTAATGAATCAACACATCAATCTCATGGTCTTCCAGTTCGGTGCCGACAGCATACGGAAGGTCTTCAATATTGTCTGAGCGCATGTTAAACTCAAGCATCTTCAGACCTGTAGCCTTGGCCTTGTTGTCGAAGTGCCAAATCTTATACAAATCTACCTGGGGAACAATCCAGTCGTACACAGGAACGGTCTTAGGGAAACCTTGCTTGGTTGAATCAATCTGTGCCTGAGCTAGCTTATACGCCAGCTTTGCTACACCAAGACCTGACATTTGGTCAACGCCAGGATGCAGCAGTAGACCATGCAGGACAGGATAGTCGAATCCCAGGTTGTTGAAACCGACCATGACTGCATCGTTTTCTTCGAGATATTCCACACAGGTGCGAATTTTGGCGAAATCATTCTTCCGACGACTGCACTCGAAAGAACGAAGGTGCTTACCGTCTTGACGAATGATGCTGATGGTGAAACAGTTAGGGTACGTTTCAATATCCCAAATCCAGTATTTAAGTGTCATTGTTCTTCCTTGTATTTTGATACGAGTTTTCTACAAAACTCTAAGAATTCCGAGTCGGACGTTTCACCTTTGCCCATATTATATTGCCACACTACCATTCTACAGTTTTCTTTTTGATAACCAAGAGATGAGTTGATTCTGTCGATAGATGGTGACATTGGGTTCTTCTTGTAAACAGGGTGAGGGTTGAAATCAAACGGAATACCTGTAACTTCACACTTACCGACCTGAAGCTTGTCAATGAACCATTGTAGATCAAGATCGTGAGAAACATCTCTATCCTTGACACCTTTCAATAGAGTCTTGGCCCTACCTTCTACTGTGGAATAGTGTTTTGTACTTCTAGCTTTTGCTCTTTCTCTATCGAGACTATCAAGTCTTTTCTTTCGTTCTATGTTTTTTTGCTCTTCTGATAGATTTGCGTATTTACTTCTAGACTTTAATTTTGTACATTCTTTACACGACGAGTAGTAACGCAGAGGTTTTTTATTGCAGATATAGTAGTCTGTGAGGCTTCGATATTCTTTGCAGTCTTTACATTGTTTCATTGATATTCCTGTAAGGTGGTTAAAGACAAAGAATACTATTCTACATCATAAATACAGAAAAGTCAAGTGTAAAAAAGGAAAGCCTACCACACGGGTAGGCTATTTGTCTAGCGCACGTTTGGGCAAGATTCATGATGTCCCCACCAATTACCACCATCACAACACGATGGTGTTTCCCCTGGTCCACTAGGTTCAATCACCACAGGGACATTCACCCATCTACCATTTTCTGAATAGTCTAATCCTGACAATTCACTCATGATGGATTCCCGTTGCCAGAACTGTAGCACAGGTCTAGAGTTTGGAACATCACTCTGGATTTTCCATCTTAGTCTCATGTCGTTCCACCAAAGAACTCTGCCTTGTTAAACAGAGTATGGGTTTCATTGTCGTAGTAGATTTCACCAGCAGGACCAGTAATACCTGTGATACGATTCTTCGGCATGACCATTCTTGTTGTGTTTCGCATAACAGGGTCTTCGTGGTTCTTATCACGATACAGAAGAATAGTCACAGAAGCCGACTTGATGATGGTCGAACTACCTTGAATATCTTCTTCACCGAATTCACCACTGTTGGAACCAGCCGCTGACTTTCGGATGTGGTTAATCAGAATGAAAGAAACCTTGTGGCTCTTGATCATACCTTTCATCCACTGCATGAACTCTTCCTGCTTTTCAACCGAAACACCAGCCATGATATCCTGCAATGGGTCTAGAACGATCACACGACAACCACACGCAACGATCAGTTCCTCGATGGCAGCTTGGATTTCTTCAACACTTCCGTCTCGGTTATCTAGGACGTAGAAGCGGTGATTGCTACCATCCTTCATAAACAATTCTGTAGCTTTAGTCTTGACCTCTTCTGAGGTAAGGAATCGCATGCGTGCTTCGTCGTCAGAGAACAGGGCAATCTTGCGGCTCAAGTGTCGGCTAAGCAGTGCTTCACCATACTGACCCTTGTCGAGTTCCAGACTCACAATACCGAGCATATGTGGTGAAGTGAAAATCCACTCGTAGATGATTTCGTTAACTACAGTCGTCTTACCTGCACCAGTCAGTGCTGCAAGGTTGATGATGTGTCCAAGTGGAATACCACCACAGAGCATGATGTTCGCTTCACCCATGAACTTCGGAAACGGAATACGTTTCATCAGTGCTTGATTCAACACAGCATCATACAGAGAACCAGAGCCTACTACACCAAGAGGGACATAAGGTTGTGCGTCATAGAACGCTGTGATAAAGTCTCTAGGATTCTCACGCTTGAGGTATTCGTTAGCATCCTTGAACTTCAGCTTCATTACCTTGATCTTACCCTTTGGGAGAACCTTGACGATTTGCTCCTGGGCATCCTGACCAGCTTCGTCTGTATCAAGACAGAGGATGATGTTGTCGAACGAGTCAAAGAACTTATACTGCGCAGCAATTTGCTTATAGCTATTCGCGCCAGTTGTCGCAGAAACCACGGCAGTCTCGAAATCGGAACCACGCGAACGGTTGTAGTCGTTGAGCATTTGATACGCTGAGAGCGCATCGATTTCACCTTCCGTAAGGACAACGTACTTGCCTCCTGACTTGAACTTGTGCTGCATAAACAGATCGCACTCTGCGCCTGTCACAGCAATACCTGAGAATTCTTTCGGGTGATCCCGACGCTTCAGGCCGGATAGCTCACCGCCTTTTGTGATAGGGCAATACTGCGTGAGAACGTTACCTTCTGCGTCTACAGCGTATCGTACTCCGAATTTACGATTAGTCTCTGGACGAATACCACGATAAGAAACATCCGTTGTGGTATTATCTTTGATATTCTGCCAATCTTCTGCACTGATTCGTTCTTTACCGCTAGGTTTGATTGTTAGGTCAAGCAATGGCTTCTCCTGTCGTTTTGGTTTAGACTTGTCACCACCTAGTGACTCTATGTATTCCTGTGATGCTTTACCTTTTTGGCAAACCCAACAATAAAACGAGCCGTCTTGGTAGAGGGCTCGCCCGTCTGAGCTTCCACAGGAGTCACAAGATGTGTGTCTTACGAAAATTCCTATGATGTACCTCCTATTCGTACTTCTCCAGCCAGTCGTTGCTGATTACCTTGAAGCTAAAACGATCCTTAGAATTCAGCTTGAACACCAGACCTTCTCGTGGTGTTTTATTAAACACTGAACAATCCTTGGCGTCTTCCAGTAGCACATCACGATTAGCACTTTGTAGTGTACCCATCACGATAACAGGAACATGCTTTAGACCTAGTGCCTCCACAATGGATTGTCGAATACCTGGAGGACAATATGTTGCAGTACCGGGGTCATACATGTCGTACACAAAGAAATCCGGTTCAGTAAATTCATACTGATTGCCTTGAATACCAGGACCGCAGATTTCACCTTGAATAGCCATTGAACCACCAAGAGCAATCAGTTCACGAAGCTTAGCTTTAACATCATACTTGATAGCCATTTGCCAGTAGACATTCGACTCATCACGTTCGAGGTCAACGTTACGAGAGCATACATGAAACAGACCTTCAGAGTCAAGCAGCATGGTACAGCTTGAACCGTCCATCTTTTCAGTTACTTCGAAATGATGACCAACGTACTGCTCAAGAACGGAAGTCTTGATGTTTTGCACACGCTCTTGATCAGTCTTCGGTACACACGAAGGGAAGTTACCACGCATGATACCTTGCATGTTCGAAGGAATAGGCTTTTCCCACTTCTGAACATTCAACTTTTCAGTGAAATCATCACCTTCGTTATAGTTACCTGTAACAAAAAAACCATTAACAGTAAAACCAATAAAGTCCATTCCACATGTGTCAATAATGGGCAGCAGTAGACCTTGCGAGATTTGACCACGCAGACGAACCGTGCGCAGACGCTGACCCTTGACACCATTGAACTCAGCAGGTTCCTTGCCAGGACGAGTCAGGAACGGAGCAAGATCGTGAGGAATCCACGAGTCGATTTCGAAGTATACAGCGAGTTGACCGACTTGGAATTCACCCTTCTTCACGACAACACGCCAGCCACCAACACGGGCAACTTCGATCTTGTCTGCCCCTTCAATGGGGGCAATTTCTTCAATCTTACGGATGGTAGCTAGAGCACGTTCTGTCATTATGTTTCCTTTATTGAATCTGGTTGTTCAAAACACCGAGTACGATGTTGATGCTGTGAATGATAGCAGCTTGCTGGTTCGGTGTCAACTGGTGCCACGTTCGATTGTCACCAGTCTTGGTGGCGACTGCTTGCCAGTATTTCTCTACTTCACTCATAGTGCTTTTCCTGTAAAGTCTTGGGGATAATGCAGAATGGGTTTCTGCACAGCTTCCTGCATGCGGTCAAGTGTCCATCGGATAGAAGCCTTCGGATCACCGTCTGTGTCGGGAGTTGTGAATAGCTTAGCAGCACAGTAACCGTGAGGCACTTGATCGTGGTCGTAGTAAACCTCACAGACTTCTACTGTAATGTCACCAAGTTCTTCAATTTGTACTAGTCGATAGTTCCACATGTTTTTCCAATCAAAAGAAGGGAGCCGAAGCTCCCTGGTTTACTTAACGTTCACGAAACCCTTGAAGTCGTGCGGCACGACGATAGTCGAAACCTTACCGAGCTTCACAGCCTCAGAGATATTCAACCGAGCTTGTGCGTCCATGTATGCAATCGACTGACCAGAGTTAGCACTCAGAGCACGCATACGTTCGGCTTCTTTTTCAGCAATCGCAACTTCGTTGGCTTTCACAGCAAGCATATTCTGTGAACGCACAACTTCTGCTGCACTGTCACGAATGTTGTCAGGAAGATCAATTGCACGAACTTGTACACTAGTCAGTGTCAACACACCTTCGAGCTTGTCGTTCTTCAGAGTTCGAGCAACGATGTCGTTTACATCTTGTTCAATTGCTTGTCGCTTGTCGTTAACTTCTTTGGTGCCGTACTTGCGAACAGCTTCATAGAGGGCGTTGTTAACGAGAGTTTGCATTCGAACTGCCATCAGGAACGTGTCACCTGACTTGGTATCTACAAAGTGAAACGAGCGTGGTTGCTTAGTCCAAAGTTCAGCAACAGCGGTAGGACTAACACCGTATACATACGACAGGTCAACTTGCTTCAGTGCAACATCATCTTTGGTAAGCGGACGTTTGTCTTCAAGACTACCACCAATGTCTCGCACAGGGAACGTCAGCACATCACCAACAAGAGTCTGGTTCCAGCTACCGGGCATCAGTTCACCCATCTGTACCTGTTTCGACATGTCAACACGCAGACCAACTTCACCCGTTTCGACACGAGTACAAGCAGCAGCAGAAATAGCAATCAGAGCGATTGCAAGAGTACGACCAATATTACGAATGTTCATGTTTCTCCTTTAGTTAGAACAATACAACAACACCTGTCAGCAAAGCAAATGCACCAATTGCTAGTGTAGTACCGATACCGACATATTTCCAGAAAGTTGAGCGGCTTTTGTTTACCGCACCGAAGTATGCTACCACAAAGACAACGAGCATTGCAAGTAGAAATGCAACAAGAAGTTTAACCACGTTTACGTACCTCCACATGTTTGACGATTGATTCTTCTGCTCTCCATGCTACTTCGTTTAGAAATTGCTCATGGATGTAAGCGGGAAGATGATGTTGAGTAGCGATGATAGCCTGAAGGTGTTCAGCAGTCAAGTCCTTCAGAAGAGTCTTTCGACCATCACTGGAAAACCACATGAAATGTTTACGAATTTCAGAATGAGGATCACCGTAGGACAGACTAGCTTCCATATAGTCTAGCTCATCGTAATTTCTCTTGAGATAATCTCGACCACCATCTACAGCGTAGTATCGACCGTTCTTGTCAATGTGTGACTTGTAGTCGTGACGATGATGAGAGTACAGTCGAGTGCCATCAGGTGTAACGATGGAGTTGACTACGATTAGGTTTTTGTCAGGCAATGGCATGGTTCCTCCAAGTTGTAAGGGTTGGCATCATATCATGACTTCTGGGATTGTCAAGGGGTTGACTTCAACTTTGTGATCGGTTACAATGCCAGCAAGGGTATGGGAAGTCCGTAAGGCTCTCGGGTGTGTGCAATTCACCAAGAATCCCTAGTTACACTTGACTTGAGCAGTAGCACAAGTTAATCCTGGACTAGAAGGACATCGACAAGTCACTGACCTCGATGGATAACAGGATTAGAGAACCCTCACAACGAGAGTATCCAAGACCGAGCCGCTACAGGGTGATTTTGTATCACGCCGTTGTAGAAGGCTTGTCTTTTCCTACAACGAAACATTTAAAGTATAGAATAATATCAGTGTGTTAAGTATAGTAATAACAGTATTTAGCATTACAGGAGTATTTATGAAACTAAGACAAGTTAAAATATGTGAAGACATAGCAATTGTTCCTTTAACAAAAGGTTATGAAACAGTTATTGGTATTGTTAGCATTCCATTGGTTGAAAAGTACAACTGGTATTTCAATAGTGGATACGCTGCTACGGATGTAAGGAAATCTGACGGTAGTTGGCAAAAAATATTGATGCACAGATTGATCATAAATGCTCCTGACGGATACGATACCGATCATATTAACTGCAACAAGCTGGACAATCGAATCTCAAATCTCAGGATTGCAACACGTATGCAAAATAACTGTAATCAGAAATTAGGAAGTAACAATACTAGCGGATACAAAGGTGTATATTTTGATAAACGTAAATCAAAATGGAAATCATGTATATCAATCAATGGTGTTATTCATCACCTCGGCTACTTTGCTGACAAGGAATCTGCTCACTCTGCGTATTGTGCTGCCGCAATGAATGTGTATGGCGAGTTTGCTAGATTTGCTTGAGACGCTGGAATACTCAAAATTTAAGTATTCATCTATCTATTCATTGATTCATCTAAGTATATGATCCTGTTACACTTTCATGCTTGCTTTTCTATTCATGCTGCTATAAACTGATGCTTCCTCAACTCAACTAGGAGATACAAATGACAAATCGTACTAACCATCTGACCGAAGGTGACATCGCTCGCCTTATCACGTTCAACCGGCGTCTTCTGCGCACCACCAACGAACGTCTGTTCCAACTGAAGGGTATCGCTAACACGCTGTACGATCAGGTTGACAAGACGAAGCCTGAAACCGAAGCGAACTTCCATATCATGAACATTGTTCGTGACTCGATTCGCACTGGTAAGCAATTCCGCGCCAACCAAGAACGCATTCAGAAGTCGCTGAAGAAGATGATCAAGGGGTAATCATGCAACTGCGTGATCTTCCTTGGATGTATCTTTTGAAAGTAACAGGTATTTCAGTTTGGATTGCTGCACTATTTCTTGGAGCAGTTTTTAACAGTGCATACATGATGATTCCCGCAGTCATTATTGCAGTGGTTGTTATTGCTCACATTTTTGCATCCGATTCACCTGATTACCAAGAGTTCATCTACAGAGTAAAATTATGGAGAGAAAATGGTGGAGGACGATGACTTCAACGACTACTTCAGAGACGACAGCAGAAACTACAGAGTCCACGGGTACTTTAAATCCGATGAGTTCACGAACGATGATAGTGTCGGGTCCAAACGGCTATGCAGTCATTCGACTCTCACCCGAGAAAGACCTGACAGTAGCCAAGCACCGAATCGAAGAACTTATTCTTCAGCTTCAGGACTTGACGGGTGACGATAACGACGAGTACATTTTGACTGTTACTAATGGTTGGGATAAACCAAAACCAAAGTGTGTTGTACCTCAAGCCGAAAGGATCATGGGATAATGAAACCAGAAGAACACAGCTTGCATATGCAGCAGGCTTTGATGTATGCTCGACGCTCCAAAGGTGTCAGAGCTAAAGTAGGAGCACTGCTGGTTACAGCCAACGGTGTTCTTCTTCCTGGCTACAATGGAACTGCCCCAGGTCGTAGTAACGATCTTGAGCGAGTAGACATGAAAACAGGTGAGCTTGTCACAAAGACAGAAGTCATTCATGCTGAGCTTAACTGCATCATCAAAGCTGCCAGAGAAGGAATCTCTTGCAAAGGATCGACAGTCTATGTTACGCTATCACCTTGTGAGCACTGCGCTGCGCTGCTGCTTAGCTGTGGAGTAAGCAGTGTATTCTATGGTGAAGTATATAAGTCCGAAGATGGTATCAATCTTCTCAAACAATCAGGAGTTCAAGTACATCATGTTGAAACCTAATCAAATCTTCGTATTCGGATCAAACCGTCGTGGTCGTCACGGTAGTGGTGCAGCTAAAGTTGCGCTTGACAAATACGGTGCGATCTACGGTCAAGGTCTTGGTCTGCAAGGTCAGTCGTATGGTATCCCTACCAAGTACGAAGGTCGAGCCATTCCTAGTGATACTCTTGAACTTGGAGTCATCAGCTTCTACGTTGATCTGTTCATCCGATTTGCTCGTGATAATCCGAACCTAGAGTTCATGGTAACTGCCATCGGTTGTGGTCTTGCTGGTCATAAGGCAGAAGACATTGCACCGATGTTTGCTGGTCGTTCTGAAAACGTGAAGCTACCTGAAGAATTCTTAGAAGTTCTTCTTGGTCGTGAAGTGCCTGAGTATATCCAACGTACACAGATGAGCTTTAAGAAAGGTATAAAATGAAAACACTGAACGAACTGAAAACTCAAATTGCACTTGCAAAAAAACAACTAGAAGATGCAGAGGCTGAACTGTTTGACTTTGAATCAAAAGCTGAAAACAATGTGTTTGAATCTCTTGACGTTGCTTTGCGTGAAGTGGAAGAAATGCTTGAGCAAAGAGCATACCAAGACTGTCAAGGTGCATACAATGTCGGATGCGACGAGTACAGGCAAGAATTTATCGTAGATGGTGTCATGTACAGGGGTACACTCACCTGTGAGTACAACAGGCATGATAAAACGTATTACTACTTGGAAGAGTCCGAATTTACTTACGAAAAAGTATGAAAGTAATCATCGCAGGTAGTCGTGACGTACCAGAGCAAGTTCGACAGTGCAAAGCAGCAGTGCTTGACTTCGAGCAGCGTTATGGTAAAATCACGGAAGTAGTCTCTGGTTGTGCTCGCGGAGCAGATCGTGTCGGTGAGTTGTTTGCAGAAATGCGACAAATTCCAGTTGACAAGTATCCTGCTGACTGGTATCCTAACGGTAAATTCTTCAAAGGTGCTGGTCATGTTCGCAATTCGCAAATGGCAAATGTAGCACAAGGTCTTATTGCATTGTGGGATGAAAAAAGTCCTGGCACTCGCAACATGATTGAAACTGCTAGAAACAAAAAGTTACAAATAGTAGTCTGGAACTACTTGACAAACAAGAAAGTCATGATAGAATAGCAGACCTTTTTAGCTGGATTCGCCTAGTTGGTCGATGGCACCTGCCTTGTAAGCAGGTATGAGTAATCTACGTCGTGGGTTCGAATCCTACATCCAGCACCATGAAATTTAAAGAATATGAAAAGAAAAATAGTATCAGACAGTGAATTAATAGAAGCTGTCCGCACTTCTTTTAGTGTATATGAAGTATTGCGAAAAATAGGAAAAAAAGAAGCCGGTGGGAATCACGCTCATTATTCTAGAAAGATTAAGCAACTGAATGCTGATACTTCACACTTTTTACGTTGTGCTCATAACAAAGGTAAGTCTTCACCTAAAAAACGAAAACCAGATTCAATTCTTACATTAAGAACATCAGGTGGTCGTACTAAAGCAAGATTACTAGTTAGAGCAATGTTGGAGTCTAATGTTAAACATGAATGCAGTAAATGCGGTCAAAAACCAGAGTGGTTAGGCTCACCATTGACTCTAGATGTAGATCATGTGAACAAAAATTGGCTAGATGACAGATTAGAGAATTTGCGATTTCTATGTCCAAATTGTCATAGTCAATTTAGCAGAAATCTATTGGGTAATTGACGGGAATTGGTATACCTTTCTGCCTTAGAAGCAGAAGCCTCTCAGTTCGAGTCTGAGATTACCCACCAAAGTTTTATGGCGACTTAGTTTAGCGGCAAAACGTTAAGAAAGTCATTCCTGTGTAGGAATCAAACAGCACACAAATTCAATTACCTTGTCACGGTAAAGTCACGGGTTCGAATCCCGTAGTCGCCGCCAACAAAAACTGCACAAGACGCTTGACAACACAATCAACATCAGGTACAGTTCAATCACTGGCTAACAAGCCAACCGATCATAGGATGCTCACAGCAAACTTTAAAATTCAACTTTCAAATGATGAAAAAGAATGCATCCTGCTATTTTTGGGATAGATACAGCAAACCTAATACATTTGACTTGTAATCAAAACCGTAAAAACCTATCCCGTTTAACATGAAAAAGGAGAAACTTCATGACTACTTTCCGTAACGCCGTTCTTTCTGAAGGCAACTTTACTCAAACTGAGAACGGCATGGCTGCTCTCAAGAGTTCGCTGAATGCTAACGTTGACCTGTTCTTCTCTGCGGCTGCAAGTCGTGGTAAGGATATCAGCGCAAAGTTCGCTGCTGCTCTGTCGGAAAACCGCGAGCTTGCCCTGCGTCTTGCTCTGTGGCTGCGTGATGCCCGCGAAGGTGCTGGTGAACGTGAACAATTCCGTAGTCTTCTGAAGTTCCTTGAGAAGCACGACGAGTCCGCTCTTCTGCACGTTATTCCGGTCGTACCGCATGTCGGTCGTTGGGATGACCTGTTGATCTTCACGAATCCTACTTGGAAGGCTGCTGCTTTCTCGGTGATCGCTGAAGGTCTTGCTGAAGGCAATGGTCTGTGCGCAAAGTGGATGCCTCGCAAGGGTGCAACTGCTGCTGAACTGCGTGACTTCCTGGGTGTAAGCCCTAAGCAGTACCGCAAGGGTCTGGTGTCGCTCTCGAACACTGTCGAGCAATTGATGTGTGCAAAGCGCTGGAATGATATCGAATTCGGTAAAATTCCTTCACTGGCTGCTAAGAACTACCAAAAGGCTTTTAATCGTAACTGTGCTGCTCAGTACCAAGCGTACAAGCTGGCTCTGACGAACGGTAACGCGAAGATCAATGCTTCGGCAATCTTCCCGTATGACGTTCTGAAGGGTAGCGACCGTGTGGTTGCTCAAGCTCAGTGGAATGCTCTGCCTAACTTCCTGACGGAAGATGCAAAGATTCTTCCAATGATTGACGTATCTGGTAGCATGTGCAGTCCGCAGGTTTCACCGGGTCTTGCTCCGATTGACGTTGCAGTGTCACTTGGTCTGTATATCGCAACCAAGCAGACTGGTTCTTTTGGTGGTGTTTACCTGACGTTCACTGACCGTCCTACGCTGACGACAGTTGATCAGTCTAAGAACATTGTCGATCTTAACCGTTGGGTTGTCAGTCACGATGTTGGCTACAGCACGAACATCGAACGTGCGTTTGGTGAAATCCTGCGTGTTGCAAAGACGAACGGTGTACCGCAAGCAGAAATGCCGAAGTACCTGTTGGTGTTCAGCGACATGCAATTCAATGGAAGCACTTTCGGTTACCGTGAGACTGCGTTCGACAATGCTAAGCGTCAGTTTGAAGCTGCTGGTTACGAACTACCAAAGCTTGTGTGGTGGAACATTGCAGACCGTGGTAACAACACGCCTGTGAAGTACGATGCACAAGGTAACGCACTGGTGTCGGGTTTCAGCCCTTCGCTTGTGAAGTCGATCCTGGCAGCTAAGACTTTCACTCCTGAAGGTGTGATGCTTGAGACGCTGTTGCAAGAACGCTACGATCTTGCTTGATTGATCAAAATCGGATACATTTGCCTCTAGTGCCACTTGTATCCTTTCACGCCGATTCGAGCGGATTCTCGAATGACAGACCGGAAAGCACGGTCTTTTTCCGTTGCGGGGTAGAGCGTAGCTTGGTAGCGTGTCGGGCTCATAACCCGAAGGTAGCAATATCCCCGTGGGTTCGAGTCCCACCCCCGCAACCATACCTAAGAATTTGTTAAGAGTTTTTAGATATGGTTCTATTGTACGGTTGAACGATTGAACATGCTGTAAGTACGTATCAGGGAACATAGCGTAAGTATTTCTAGTAGATGCATCGGGAACGTACACAGCCTGATACACTGAGGGTTCGAATCCCTATAGGACTTCCCAATTGTCTCTCTAGATTGTGATGGTGCATACGGGCCTCCAAAGCCTTGTGGATGCGGTTCGATTCCGTGTGGGGAGCCCAATAAATAATGCGACCGTAGCTCAGTGGAATTAGAGCAGGCGGCTTCTACCCGACAGGTCGGGAGTTCGAATCTCTCCGGTCGCGCCAGTTGACAAGATTCACGAACACATGTATAGTTCACCACATTGGGAGTCTAGCCGAGTGGTCAGGCATCACCCTTTTAAGGTGACTAAGGTCGGGTTCAAATCCCACGGCTCCTACCAGTTCTAATCCGTCTTAGCTCAGTTGGTAGAGCAATGGTCTTTGAAGCCATGTGTCCTTGGTTCGAACCCAAGAGGCGGTGCCAACTTTATTCGTTCTTTAACAATCAATTAAGTAACTGTTGTCACATGAAGACCTAAGAGTAGAGAGTGACTCTTTGCCAGCTTCAGGGACTACCTAAAAGCAGATAAGCGGAGGATGTGCTTTGCAAGGCCGAACCTCTTTAAACCATTATGATATTTCTGTAGATAGGGTTGCGTAGTCTGAATCTAATGAAGCAACCATTGGATAATAACAACAGTTACTTAATTGATTCAATGCGTCGATATACATTTATGGAGGATGCCCGGACTGTAACCCCGGTGCCTTCGGGCTCGCTAAGTTCGATTCTTAGTCGGCGCACCAAAATTAGCCTTTGTGACCTATGTAAACTGGTACAGCAAACTGATTCAAAATCAGTGGTTATTGCTGGTTCGAATCCAGCCAAAGGCACCAAATACTTATTCTCATGACAAAAGTAAAATACTCCAAAGAACTATTAGAATCAATCGTAAAGCAATGTGAGTCTTTGTCTCAAGTATTGAGAATACTAGGACTGAAAGCAAGAGGTAGCAATTACAAGACACTTCAAAAATACATAGAACTTTATGATGTAGACATTGCTCATCTAAAAGGAAAATCAATCCACGCTGGTAAAGAGTATACTCCTTTTGAAAACCTTAGAGGTAAAACACAAATACGAGAAAGACTAATCAAACTACTTGGTTATTCTTGCAAGCACTGTGGTATAGATAACTGGAACAATAAACCAATAACTCTTGAAGTTGAACACGTAGACGGTAACCCAAGAAATAATTCAAGAGAAAATCTAACACTCTTATGTCCAAATTGTCATAGTCAAACATCTACTTTCAGAAATAGAAAGAGATTGCCGAGCAAAGAGGGTATGGCGTAATCGGCAGCCGCATCGAGCTTAAAATTCGACGTTCATTCGTACAGGTTCGAACCCTGTTACCCTCACCATCCGCTTCAAACGAAGCATCTTAGTCTGTAGGAGAAAACTCTATATGAAACAGTATATCGGTATCACTCGTGATCACAGTATCAGTATGCAAAACATTGCTCATCTTGCAATGAAAGACTACAACGAGCAGATCGCTGCCATCAAAGAAAGCGCAATTCGTTATGGTATTGACACTATCCTGAGTGTTGTGTCGTGTAGTATTCGTCACGGTTATGGTAACACATTCAATGAATTCGATGTTCAACTTTCGAGCATTGGAGCAGTGAAGCGTATGCTTGACTACAAGACGACTGGTAACAACACCCAACTGTTTGATAGCGTTAACATGCTGATTGATCAGTTTGAACGTGTGCCTGATTACAACAGTCCAGATGTTGCTTTCAGTATTCAAGTTCTGACTGACGGTGGTGACAACGCTTCGAAGACAAGCGGTCGAGCACTCGGTGAACGAATCAAGCGTTTGCAAGCTACTGACAAGTGGACGATCAGCTTCCGTGTTCCGAAGGGTTATGCTTCGCAATTGACTCGTCTTGGTATTCCTGCTGGTAACATCCTTGAAGTTGACTACAACGATGAACGCAACATTGAAACCGCTACTGTTCTGACCAAGAATGCTACTACTGCATTGTATGTTGGTCGCACCAAGGGTATTCGTGGTAGCTCTAGCTTCTATGCGGATACTTCGGCAGTATCTACTGCTCAAGTCAAGGCTGAGCTTCGCAACATCACGAAGAAAGTCAAAGTGATTCCTGTACCTGCTGCTTACGATGGTTACAAGATTCAAGACTTCGTTGAAGAAAAGCACGGTGGATACATCCTCGGTTCTGCTTACTATGAACTGAGCAAGCGTGAAGAAGTTCAAGACAGCAAGCAGATCATTGTGTGGGACCGCAAGTCGGGTAACTACTACACTGGTCGTGAAGCTCGGGACTTGATCGGTATCCCGCATATTGGTACAGTCAAGCTTGTTCCTGCACAGATGCCTCAGTTTGAAATCTTCATCCAGAGCATGAGTGTCAACCGTAAGTTGGTTGGTGGAACTAAGATCGTTCTGTTTACGGGTTGACACCTGTTTGGTTAAATACTAGAATCACTCAGAGGCCGAGAGTACCGTGTTGATAACGCGGCTAGCGAAAGCTACATCGTTGGTTCGAATCCAACTTCTAGTACCACTTGACAAAGGAAATCACATGCGACATACTTACGCTATGAGTCATGACGTTGCACTAAAGCTTGCTGCACAAGACATTTGGATGTCAATGCAGCGATTCAACGGTCGTCCTGACCAAGTGCATTTTGCTGGATTTGCTTACTAATGTTTGATCTTAACGCTATTGTTTGGGAAAAGATTGATCCTCCTTACTATTGGTCGAAGTATAATCTATATGTTATCGGAGACTATCACGATGAACAAGGTCAGAGGTATCATCTTGTCAGAGGTAAGTTTTTCGGTACGTTAGCAAACGCTTTCGTTGTTGGTGAAGATGATCTTTTTGAAATCAAATACTTGACAAAGGATGTAAAATAATGTATTATCGTGATCTTGAAACAGTACCGGGTGCAAAAGAACTTCATGATGCACGCCAAAGACAAATGGCGGCTGAGCGTTTGAAGAATCTTGCTGCACGTAAGAAGCTGAAGAAACAACAAAAGCAAGAACAATTGTAAAAGTTATGGGCTGTTGTAGAAGACTACGATCCTGCTTTGCAAGCAGCGATAGAAGGGAGCGTTACCCTTATGGTCCACCAATCAACGGGAACCGTGGTTCGCAACCACGTACAGTTTGTAAGTACACAATAGTAACGTCTAGGCTAGCTAGTGATGTGACGTAGGGTAGTGTATACTGCAAAAAGTAAGCTGGTTCCTACCAATCAATAGTGTAGTGTTCAACGCACATT
>Ga0315903_10001659_pt1 | contig 33856 bp, 31 predicted proteins | sample LakEriMetagenome_7_FD_203524 | JGI IMG/M metagenome (GOLD analysis project Ga0315903, IMG submission 203524) | Freshwater fungal communities from buoy surface, Lake Erie, Ohio, United States - Buoy 2 MA119 | ecosystem: Environmental > Aquatic > Freshwater > Lake | place: USA: Lake Erie, Ohio...
CCGAAGGATACGTACTCAGCCGCATACTTTGTGCCGTTGCCATCGACTGTCACGACCTGATCGATCGAGACATTTGGTCCACCCCCAGATGTGATGGCCTGGGTGGCCAAAATAGTGCCTGTTGCTGTCGCCTCTGGAACATTGTGATTAACGCGGATGCTTCCAGCTGGACCCTTCTCACCTGTGACGGTGAAACCTGTTGGGATGCCCTCTGAATCAAGCCCTGCCCATGTCGCCTTGCTGCTCTTGATAAAGAGGCGAGGACCCATGGTGGCTGACTTCTTAGCAGGCATTGAGATAGATGGTGCAGGAGCTGCAGAATCTGATGATCCAGCCTTTGCAGTCTCAGAAGTTGAATCCTGTGTTGTGACAGTTGGAAGGACGCCTTCTTGACCTGTCATTGAGTTAAAGCCAAGGAATGCCGTTACTACCAATAGAAGAGAGAGTGCGACCTTTGAAGACTTCGCTGCAAGCTCTGCTGCCTTCTTATATGTAGTTGAAAGCATGTCGAGAGCTGTAAGACCACGCTCTTGATCGATAACGAGCTCTGAAAGCACGCGGCGGAGTGATGTGCGAGCGCGAGAAACAGTGTGGCGCACTGCAGATTCCTTGATACCAAGCTCTGCTGCGATCTCTGAAGTTGAGCGGCCTTCCATCTCCCACATAACAAGCGCTGCGCGCTCTGCAGGTGAAAGGAGAGCCAAAGCCTGGCGAATGATCGCTGCATCTTCAGCCTGAGAAAGAACCTCTGAGTGATCGCCTGATACCTGCCATGCAGCCTCTACTTCAGCCTGGGCATCGTCAATAACCACAAGGTTTGGACGGCGGCCTTCAAGGCGGAAGTAGTCGATGCAGAGGTTTTCAATGGTGCGGTGTAGATAAGAGAGTGCGTGCTCTGATGATTCAAGCTCTGGAGCTGCAAGCATGAACTTAATCAGTGAGTCTTGGGTGATCTCTTCAGCCTTAGCTGAATCCTTTAATACTCGATTGGCATGCGCGAGTAGCTCTGAACGGTGCTCAGTGTAAAAAGCCCCCAGTTCAGCAACTGTCCATACGCTAAGTGCCACTTTATAGATCCTTCATTAACCGGTTTGGTCTTGCCGAGTCAGCCGTCGCTGCCTCTATCCACTACTACGAATCCCATCCTAGATTGTCGCGGGAAGGGGACAAAACGGACATATCGTCCTATAGGCCAAGGAGTCGGGCCTGTTCTTCAAAATCAGGGACTTTTCTTTTTAAGTCCATAAATGATCCGCTCGCGACAACTGCCCCGTTAGCCATATAAACCACTAAATCAGCATTTTGAACGGTTGAGAGTCGATGGGCAATCATGACTACAGTCGTATCGCCTCGAAGGCCAGCTATAGCCGTCGAGATCTCAAACTCTGTTTGGCCATCCATCGCACTTGTGGCTTCGTCCAATATCAATAACTTAGGGTTCGAATAAAGAGCGCGTGCAATCCCTAGTCTTTGTTTCTGCCCTCCACTTATGTGAGAACCGTTCTCCCCAATGTGCGAATTGATTCCTTCTGGAAGTTGCCTAACGTAATCAGAAAGTTGTGCACTTTCTAGAGCTGTCCAAATTTTAGGAATATCCATTTCGTCGGCGTCTTCTGAAATTGCAACATTTTGTGCAATCGTGCCTGAAGTTAAGAATATTTCCTGTGGAACGTAAGCAATCGCGCCCGGAAAACTTTTCTTGCACTCAGAAGGACTCAAACCTGAAATAGAAATTTGGCCGGGTTGAGTTGAGAGTACCCCGAGAATGCAGTCGACTAATGTTGTTTTGCCACCGCCTGACGGACCAACGATTGCAATGTGGTTTCCTGCTTCAAATTGTAAATTTACATTTCTTAGCGAAGGAGCATCTGAACCGTTGTAAAAGAAAGTCAAATCCGTTAATTCGACTGAAGGAATAAATTCAATCCGAGGGCGAACCGTAAACACTTCATTGAAATCAGAATCAATATTTTTCAAATCACCTATCAAATTAAGGGTGGGTGTTGCCGCTCCCAAGCTACCTTTTATCTGCACAGTCCCTTGCTGTATTCGAAGGACCGCTGGTGCAATTCTGCTCCCTGCAGCTATAAATATGGAAAGGCTTGCTATGGCATGGACTGCATCCAATCTAATGAATTGAATCGCTGCAATGGTAAGAGCGGACACTACTACTGCAGTTTCCAATATATATTTGCTCATATTTGGCATTAGATTTAACTCTGCAGTCGAACTAGCGAGTTTCCGTCGCAATTTTGCAATCTCATCTATGTAATGAGGGAATTTATCCTTAAGGGAAATTTCTCTGTATAGATTAAGAGTGTCTAAGATTTTATCTGCGCTTTCTACATTCATTGCGGACTGGATTTCTCCTAAGTCTCTGGCTTTGCGATGCATGAAGGCATACAAACCAAACCCAATTAGGCCAAAAATTACCAAGGTGGAGGCAGCAATAAAGGGATCAGCAACTAACAACCCCGTCAATAGAATCACTAGGAGCGCAAGATCCGAAATTATTGTGACAGCCGCTCCAAGAACACTCATAGTGATGGAAGTAACGCCATAGGTGACAGAAAATAAAATCTCTTGCTTATTTCTTTGATTAATGAAACCCAAATCTTGCCTTAAGAGCGCAGAAATTAAGTTAGAGGTGACTGCAGAGCCACGCAAGCTTAAGAAATACAGCACTCTCCGAGTCAAAAAAATTGAGATAAAGGTTCGCCCTACCAAGAACACTGCTGCCAACAAGCCCAACAAGGAGACTTGGCTTTGCAGCGTCCACCCTTGGATGCCAATTGTTTCAAGAATTACTTCTACTTTTCCGATTGGACTTGCCGACTTAACTCCGGTAATCGCAAGTGCACCTAAAACACCGATCAGCGCTACACCAATTAAATCCAATAAACCTAGAGTGATTTGAACTAGCATCACGAGAAATATCTTCTTCTTGTCTCGTTTTGTTAGGACGGATGCAGAACGACCGATTGTGGAATTACGCCAAAAAATTCGGAATCTGCCTAGCATTTGCGTGTCCTCAATTTAGGCGGTTTGGTCTTTCCAAGCTTCAACCCGGACCCAGTCTAGCGGGATTATGTCCCTGGGTTCAGGCATTGCCTTGAACCATGGCATTGGGGCTACTACAAGTGGTGATCTCGTATGTGAGAGTTTAGCTCCCCACCAACTAAAGGTTGAGTTTCCAATAACGTAACCCTTACCAAAGCGCATCAACTGTAAGGTCGCCGCAGACGAATCTTGGCATTCAGATACAAGTCTAATCAAGTGCTTATACCTCTGAGGAACATAACTAATCGCACGGTCAAAGTCGTCAGAGAACAACCATAATGAATCGTATTGGAAATGCGACATGTGCATATTAATGGCAGATTCATAGTATTCGGGGCTCGGAATGCCAAATTTTTTCTCTGATAAATAATCACCCAAGCGAATATGAATTACAAGTGGGTTAGAAGTCTCGGCGAGTTTCTTATACATCTCTTGCACTGACTCGTACTCTTTTGTCGAAAGACTCATTAACTTCCTCTGAGTTGAATTTGCGAATTGGAAGCTTTGAAAATATCCAACATACAAGTTGTTGGAAGCAATATGTTCGATTTTCTTGAATCCAATCTCTTCAATTATCTCAACATTTCCATCACGCCCTAAAATAAGAAGCGTCTGAACTCGAGTAAGTGCAGATACAAAAATCTTGTAAAGGTGGATTTTTTCAATCTTAGTTGGGTTAACTCTTATTTTTCTATTGTGGCCTAATAGCTTTCCAAGCCACCATTTGTAGAATTTCCAATCAATTAAAATCAAATTTTCTGGAAGTGTAAAGCTTGCTATTTCAGGCAATCCACTTTTATTTTTTCGGCAACTTCCGACGTTTGGGTTGAGAAACACTTCACACCCACTTTTATCAGAAATTTCTAGTGCAGCTGCCAACTGAAAAAGTTGATTTCCTAAGCCACCCATCAGGCCCACTTGATTGCTCATCTCGTCCTCCTTGCTGGGTATGTGAAAATCGTAAGCAGCTTGCGTATACCAAGTTGAGTGAATACTTTGCCAAAAATTCTAACGATGAAAAGCATGTTACTAAAGATGTATCTTCTAGAACAATTACTAATTAGAGAGAATATTTGAGCGGAGAGAAAATCTAAATTTAGGAAAGTTTGCTCGCCCGCAATGCTTCCAAGAGTTAAGGTGATTGCCTTTTTTAGATCTTGTATTTTTTCCGGGTTATTTGTTAATTGGTATGAATTGCCAAGATAGTACGTATAAAATATTAAGTTCACAAATCTAAATTGCGGTTCCAATCGTTTCATTTCTAAGAAAAAAACTTGATCCTCTGCCATGCTTAGAGGTGGAAACTGAATTCCCGAATTTCGTAAGAACTCATTGCGAAAGACGAATCTCCAAAGTCCAAGATTTTTGGGAAGACTTTTGATTAAATCATTCAAACTCTCTGCTTCATAGTTTTTAATTTTTCCAGTCCTTACTTCAAAGACCTCGAAATTACCGACAATAACGTCTTCATTTTCTTGCACTGAATCTATAGCATTTTCGATATTTAGAATTTTTGGGACATCATCCGAATCGGCGAAAAGGACCCACGACCCGCTTGCTCGCTTTAGTCCGAAATTTCTTGAATCTCCCGGATTGCGGAAATCAACTTGAAAAATCTGAACACCGGAATGGTGGGATATAGGGGACGACGATTGAATGGCATCACGCGTCTCATTATCACTGTGGTCAAGCACCAATATTATTTGGACATTTTTTGCAATGGAGATCCAAGATTCTAGAGCTGCGATATCACCATTTAATTTGCCGACAGGGACAACTATGCTTAGTTTATAGCTGACTTCTCTTGTCATCACTGGATTATATGTTATGAAGGCGGAATTGGGTCCAACACGTAGTACATTTCAATCCCACGAAAGGCTCAGAATCTTGAAAACGGTTGTTGCTTTCTTAGTCATTAATCAGATAGATGAACTACCCGCTGTCTCCATTCAAAGTGTATTGGAAAATTCAGAATGTGAAATTCGAGTTGGGTATTTGAATGAGAGAGATATTAGCCAAATTGAAATTTCTCCAAGAGTGCAATTTGTTAAGTTACAACCTATTCCGAATTTAGATTTGAGTGGTGTATATAAAGATTTTTCAGAGAACCTTTTTTATCAAATAGTTCAGCTTAAGTGGCAATTGATTCAAACCTTGTTGGATCAAGATTTTGAAGTTGTGATTTATTCGGACTTAGACGTCATTTGGATTTCTAATCCATTGCCTTCGCTTGTACATGTCTTTGAGCAAGATTCAGAAATTGCAATCCAAATTCAGTCTTTTACAACCGAACCTGACAAGCCACGACTTTGCATGGGGTTTGTCGCTTTTAGGAATAATTTACAAACGCGCGAGATTATTTCGGTTTGCGAAAAAAATCACACGGAGCTTTTGGAACAAAACCCACGTTTAGGTGATGATGATGTTATGACAAAGTACTACATCGAGAATAATTGCTTTTCCAAGATTCGTTTGCTGCCGCAAAGTACATTCCCCGTTGGCTCTTTTCTTAATTTGTACACTACGCGCCCAATTTTTCCGGGTTTAAACGCGCCGAAACCATATATTTTTCACCTCAACTACGTCGTCGGGCTTCAAAACAAACGCATTATGCTCAGACTAATTAGTCGTAAATTCAAGGTGAAAACTTCTGGTATGAATCATTGGTTTTTTCTGCTTTTGATCAAACGCCTTCGATTTATTTTTTCGACCGCAACAAGGAAGCTATTGGCTTTAGGAAGATTCTAATTTTTCGATTTGAGTAGTAAGCAACATTCTTGATTTTCCAAAGCCAAATCAAATGCAGCGGTGTCTTAGATCCAGAATTTTGATTTACATAAAGGGCATCCCCCCATCCAAATTCAGTCCAGCGGGTAGCAGACCTAACGAATCCAAAACTTAACAAATAAGCATCTAGATCTGAAACAAGGCAACATCCTTCATAAAGTTCATCTTTATTTACTTCCGAATATACCCATTTAATTTGATTGATTCTTGAACCAAATCCCTTTAATGCTTCTAGTTCAGCTCCTTGAATATCTAAGCAGAGGTAGTCAGCTACTGAATTTGCAGGAATTAAATCTTCGAGAATTTGAGTTGTAACTTTAATTGAATGCGAGAAGGTTATTTCTGGGTGTGCTTCGTGGTGAGTTCCAAGGTTTAAAAGTGAAGTGGATGCTGAGTTACTCATTACTTGTAAATCTAATGAGATTCCCGGTTTACTCCACACGGCCGCGCTGATAACGAGGTCACGTGACTTTACAAATTTTTTACGTAGAAATTCAACTTTGTCTGGCTGAGCCTCAACCCAATAAACTTGGCCCCAATTCGCTTCCAAATACTGAGTTGATTCTTCGGCTTCATGAGCGCCAACATGAATTACTCCTCGAGGGAATACTTTCCAAAATCTAGTGAGTTCATTTACAGAAATAAGCACGCGCTATCATAGCATTCATGCATGGAAAGAAGCTGAAATGTATTCTTACATAAAATCTCGTGGATACGTGTTGAGCGTTCACCTAAAGCAAATTATGCGCTGGAGAAATAGTTCCGATCCGTATTTATCAGGTGATGCTTTTGCAGACTTGGCTGATGTTTATGTTTTTCCTCCGAAGTATAGAAAACGGGCTCCGAAATTAAGGGCTATTCTTAAGGCAAGAATAATCTTCTGCCCAAGCGACAAACTTAATGAGTTTCTTGATGAATACGCTGGTTTAATTCACCCGAAAATTATTATTTCAGGAAACAGTGACTTTGAATTTCATGAATTACCAAACAACATACCGCCAAGTGTAAGAATGTTGCTTTTACAGAATTCTTTCATATCCGATAATCAAAGAGTGTTCACGATGCCGATTGGCGTCGAAAATTTGCGACTAGGCGTAAACGGGCACCCAAAGTTATTCAGATACACTAAAATTCCACCTTTGGCACGAGAAAGAGTACTTTTTGGGCCTTTTAGCTCTACACATCCTATTCGTTTAGAAATCAACAAGATTTTCACGAACATTCCTGCTACATGGGAATTCATGCATTCTAGAATCAGTCCACGGAAGTATCGGAAAATTATCGAGAATGAATTTGAATACGTAGTCTGCCCTCGAGGGAATGGAGTTGACACACATCGTCTTTGGGAGACTTTATATCGAGGACGAAAAGCAATTATTTCTACAGACGAATGGTCTAACTCAATCACGTTTCTTAGTTCTGTGGTTTGTTCAGTTAGTGAATGGACTTTGAGTGAAGTCTCCAATGCATCCAAACAAAGTGTGCCGGATTTCGACCCCGTTGCAATTCCGGAATTATGGATTCCATTCTGGAGAGAATTAATCTTTAAACACCTTGACTAGAACTTGAGTCCCGTAGCACCAAAGTAACTAGATTCGAGAAAAGTACCGTCTTTGCAACCATCTAGATCCTTAATGGCTCCCACAGGTTTATCCCAATTGGATGCCGCCATACTCAAGGCCAACTGTTCCGAAATCCTAACCATAGAATTTCTCTCAATTTCGCTAATTTCAGAAGATTGAGCAAAAAAAACAATCTGCTTTTGTAGCAAGAGTACCTGTTCCTTTTGAAAGTCAGTCAGGTTAAGGCCTGAGAAACAAACAAACGAGGTATTAAACATGCTTGCCGAAGAAAAATGTTTAAACTCTTCATCACGTAGCATTTTTGCAAAAGCATTGTGGCTGTCCAACTGAAACTCTCGAACTAGGAAATGAATTCGCCTATCCTTCTCGAGGTCAATCATTAGAGGCCCATTCCAACGCATATCAGCATCTATAAAGAAATCATTTGTGCCCGCAAGTTCCAGTACTAAGTTCAACTTTTGAATTTGCCAAGATTCGGTACTACTCTCAACCAAGCGCAAATTGATTGATCTGGAGAACCTGCTTTTTGAAACCCAATTCATAATCGACGTTTTGGTGTGTCGATCAAAATGCACGATTACTTTAGATTTGGGATGAAAATGAAGAAAACTGCTGATACAAGTTCGGGCCAACTCAGAATACTTTGAATTCTTTACAACAAGTAGATGTGCCGTAATGATTTTTTGGCTCTGATTATGCTGCGGGAAGTACTGGTATCTAAAAAGATTTATATGGGTTCTTACCCTAGAAAACAAATTTCTAACTCTCTGTTCAACAGGTTGCCATGTGTTCATAGTTCGACTCCCGGTGTAGATTTAGATTATGAAAGCATACGTTATAAACCTAGATACACGTGCTGATCGCTGGGACTCTGTCTTGAGGCAATGGGAAAATAGAAGTGAAACTCTGATTCGTGTCAGCGCCGTCGATTCGAACTCCATTCTGGAGTCAGATTCCAAGTACTTACCTCCTCAAGTGGTTGCTAACTGGAGGTCTCAGTGCAGAGTATTTAGTGAATTCTTAATTTCAAACGATCCCTACGCCCTAGTTCTTGAAGATGATTTTATATTTGGGGACATAGATTTAAAATTGTGTTTGCAAAATATGCAGAAGTCGAACTTAGATTTCCTTCAGCTTGGCTATTTGTACAACTCGCCACTAGATTTCTTTTGGATTAAATCTATAAATATCCGAGATGCACTCCTGAAATCGTTGAGTTATTTATCAATTAAAATGAACAGCCGCTTTTCTACTAAGCTCCTGCTTCAAGAGCAGAGACAATTGAACTTCAGTGTGGTTCTTAACCACGCAGGAGCTGGGTCGCATGCCTATATAGTTTCGCGCAAGTTTGCTGAAGAGATGCTTGTTATAAATAATCCTGTTTTCCTGGCCGCTGACGGTCTCTATATTGCTATTTCAAACCTGCGATTTTTGAAGATGGGTAGATTAAGACGAAATAAAGTTAAACAAAGCAATTCACCAAGTTCAATTACTAAACGATTTGTGAATTAGATTTACTGATTTTTTCTTTGAAGTACTCGATAGTTTTAGTAAGTCCTTCATTCAGTTGAATAGAAGGATTCCAGGCTAAAGCAGCTGATGCGAGAGAAATGTCTGGCTTTCGTTGTTTCGGATCATCTGAAGGTAGCAACTCAAATTCTATTGCTGATTGGGATCCTGTTAGTTCAATGACTTTTTCTGCCAGTTGAAGAATTGTGAATTCGCTAGGATTACCTAGATTTATTGGTCCGACTAATGATTCATCCAAGTTCATCATCCGCACAAAACCTTCAATCAGGTCGGTGACGTAACAGAACGAGCGCGTTTGGGATCCATCTCCATAAATTGTAATCGGTCGGTTTTGAAGCGCCTGGACTATAAAATTACTTACAACTCGTCCGTCATTTACTGACATTCGAGGTCCATAAGTATTGAATATTCGAGCAATTCTGATTTTTGTGGAGTACTGCCTGTTGTAATCCATGTAAAGAGTTTCGGCAGCTCTTTTTCCTTCATCGTAACAAGATCTAATGCCTATGGGGTTCACATTTCCCCAATAACTTTCATCCTGAGGAGTTACGGTTGGATCTCCGTATACTTCACTCGTTGAAGCTTGGAAAACGGGGATATCCAACTTACGAGCAAGATCAAGGGAATTCAGCGCACCTAGGACGCTTGTTCTTGTAGTTTCTACTGGAAATCGTTGATAATGAACGGGAGAGGCAGGACAAGCCAAGTTCATTATTGCATCTACTTCAAAGGAAAATGGTTCAGTTACATCACCTCTTATAACTTCTAATTGGTCACTATTAATGAAATTTCTCAGATTGTCTCTAGTGCCCGTATAGAAATTGTCCAAGCAGATTACATCATGTCCATCTAACAATAAGCGCTCAATTAGGTGGGAACCAAGAAATCCCGCTCCACCAGTAACCAAATATCGCATACTACACCCGCTTTTGTGCGCCGAAGTTAATAACGTATTCATGGTAACCAGCAAGGCACATGAAAGCGAAATGCTTTGGATTGCTAATGTGATTTAAATTAGTTCTCTGAATTGTTGCGTACTTGTTAACTTCTGAAAAAAATCTTTTCGCCTCGAAGTAGTTTCGAGCCCGCCAAATTTCAAATGAAACTCTCGTTAAGCCTGGGAAAAATTTTCTGTGAGGTCGATAGAAACCTGGGTGAACAGCGAGCAGCAGCAAGGCGCCATGTGAATGTAAACTTTGCAAAGTTTTTTTATTAGGAAGAATATTCCATTCGGCTCCTTCGATATCCATCTTTATAACTAGGCGGTTTTCATTCTTGTGAACGTTGTTTACTTCATCAGATAGCGCCGTGACTTTGATTTTAGCAACTGAATCTTTGTGAATTTCTGCAAATATTATGTCTGATAAAACCTTAGAGTCAGACCCCTTCGCAAAATCGATTTCCCCGTCTCTCGCGCCTAGTGCACTGTTGCTGATAGTGATCTTGGATTTGATATGTTCATTCAAGTTCACATTGCGGCGAAGAACTCGGTTCATCATGGGATCGGGCTCATATGAATAGACATTGGATCCAAAACTGGCTGCAAGTAATGTCATGGCTCCATTCGCTGCCCCTATATCCATAAACGTCGAATTAGGTCCGCAATTTCTTTTGAGAAAATCTAAAGTGTCGGGCTCATACTCAGACCTAGAAATTCGCTGCCAGAAGTCCTCACCGTAGAAATCTTCATTGAGGTCGACTGCTAACTTATGATCATTGAAACTAAATGAAAATTGCACAATTCCCCCACGTCGCCATGGGATAACTATACATTTTTAGTTCCTAAATGTATTCATGCATTAGCTGAGTTCCAATTCTTTCAACATATACTTGTCGGATTCAGGGTTTGGGCTCGATTCGCCTTAAGTGGTGTCTGGAATTTTCTCTGTAGCGCTCGGCCGGCTTTTTCAACGTAAATTTTTACCGAGACCAGGATTTAAACGTGGGAGGAAGATTGATTACAAAATATTCAGTTCTGAAACAACCAAGCCACCTTCTAGTTTTCGCCTTTCAGTTCATAGTTGTGGGACTGATAATGCGCCTTGATCCCGACCCACATCATGATGGAATTCTCTACGGGGCTGCAGTAAGAATCAGTGATAACGGTGTGCCTAACCGCGATGTATTTGCCCAATACGGGCCCTTAGTACCTGAGATTCAAGGGCTTTGGCTTCGAATTTTTGGACCTTCTTTGCTTAATCTTAGGATACAAGCCCTATTAATTTTTATACTAGTTTCAGTAGCTATCTGGAATGTTGCCAAGCTTTACACATCTCGAAGAACTGCACACCTTATCTCCTCGACTTGGATTCTGGCTATTCCATCAGTCCTTCCGTGGCCAAATATTTACACAACACTCATCTCAATTGTTTCATTTTTTCTTTTGGTGAATTTAAAAACTAGAGAGATTCACGGTAACCCACTAAGGATTTTTATAGCCTCATCTTTAATCGGGGTTGGATCATTTGGACGTATACATCTACTCGCAATCTTTATATTGGTTTCTCTCTATTTCTTAATCGTTAAGAACCTACGGATAAAGGTTATCCCTTGGGTATGTGGATTTCTAAGTTCAGTAGTTTCGATTTTAGGTATCTTGCACCTCAACGGTGCGCTCAGTGATTTTATCTCTCAATGCATCTCATGGTCTTTCTTTGAGTACGCTAGCCCTTCAATCAACAAGAGTTTTATCGTAGGGCTGTTTTGGTTTCCTGTAATTTTTGCGTTCTTTTCTTTGATCATTCTGTCAGTTCAATCACTTATTCGATTAAGGTGGGGAATTTCGATTTCGTATCTTCTGGTAACTGCAATCTTTCTGAGTCTGCTCCTTATTTCAAATTTCAATAGAACGGGAGACCTAACACTTAGAAATCCAAAGGTTCTCTCAATCGACTTATCGCAAAACATGTTGAATTCTTTGGATTATTCTGTTGCATTCGCGATGGCCCTTGCCTTCATTCTTGGGATAGTGAAAGTCAAAAAAGTAGAAACAGGCGCAGCTCTTGGCGTCCTCTACTCGGTTGGGGTTATGACTCAGTTGTATCCCAAATATGACATAAATCATTTATGGCTAGTATCCCCAATGTTTATTATTGGATTTCTAGTTGCATTTGGGCAGACCTCTTTATTTAGAAAACTCTCGGTCCTGCCCCTGCAGATTGTACTAATTGGACTTTGCATAACGCTTGTCTCCCAGATTTCTTATTTGGCTGTGCAACCTCGTTCCAATTTTGAAAGTTCTTCTCTTGAGGGAATGTTGGGACCTACTGAATTCGCAAGGAGTTTAGATCTGACCATGTTGGAACTAGAAAAATTTGCTGAACCAGGATCTACAGTTTTTCAATGCAATAATGGAATTTTTGCCGGTGCAGGTGGAAAGTATCTTGCTTCTTCCAACTCACTTGTGAACTGGGGACCTGATGCTGATGAAAACAAGCTTGGGCCGCAAGTTTTCTTCTGCGGGGTAAGCGATGAAACTATTAACGAAGTCAGGTCGCTTGGTTACAAAGTATTATTTAAAGTTCCTTTGGTTTACTTCAGTGATAAAGAGCCGAGCGGTCTTTGGAACGTCATGCTAAAACGCGGAAGCTAGTTATCCGTTCTTTTGTGGGTATTCTTCGTGGGTAATTGCGTCATGCACTATTCTTTTCCAGTACGGGAGCCACAAAGTTTCACATTTTTTTGGATCGAAATCTCTCCAAATCTTTAGATGTTCCTCTAATAACTCGGGATTTAACTCAGAAAGTTCGTGGACCAGTAAAATGGGAATTTTCAGGTCACAAAGAGTGCGAGCCCAAGGTGTATCAAGCATGACCGGAAATGAGTTTCTATACAAACTTTCCCAAACCCTGTGATTCTCATACCCGTTACCTTCACAACAAAAAACAAATTTATATCGGCCGAAAAATTCGACATACTGACTGTTTTCGATGTACTCACGATATACATCAAATAGATCCGGCATTTTAAGCGCAAGGTAGACAGATTTATATCGATCCGGGTTGGTAGGCCACATGGGTGGCATCAAAATCTTGTCCAGAATAATGTTGCTATTCTGCGATCGGTAATCTTTTGGAATTCCCGCCCTGGCTAGCCTATAGTTTTCTAAGCCGATTGGAATAGTAATCTTTTTTTCAGAATTTGCACTTGAGTTGTTCTGACAGAGCCACAATTCAACCGATGGGGGAAATTCAATCAATGAGTCGAAATTTTCATCACTATTTCCGCAGATGATCACTCGTGCTTGTATGTCGTCAAAATGTTTTTCCAAGAGTTTTTTAAGGTTGTGACCAGCGACAAAGACCACCTTGGCCTTTTTTAGTTTTTTCCTCCGGATTCTTGCTTTCCCGCTTTTCCCATATGCATAATAATTAGCCAAGGTAGCAAAGCTATCTCCCGATAAAAATGGAGCATTCACCTTCCTTCGCAGCAATAGCTGGTGTACCCTCAGTCGAAAGAATCGATAGTGATTGAAGGGCAATGGGCGAGAAAGCAATAAATACTTCGGGTCACAGTAAGGTTCATTCGCCTGCAAGTGCAAACCTCCTGATCATCGGGGGAACTTCAAGCCTATCCAAGTCTATTTGTGAATTGGCCCTGGGTGAGGGATGGACAGTATATGCCACATTCAGAAATGATTATAAAAAATTTCTTTCAGATCAATTGAATTGGATTCATTTAAACTTTGAAGAGCTTGAGAGTGTAGACAAGGCACTAAGAGATCTCGGTGAAATCAAATTCACCAAGATAATTTATTTGGTAGGGGAAATTTCTGGGCTCCAGAATATGGATCCTTTTTTTCCTGATTTGGACTCTTATGTTAAGAGAAACATTTCTGTACCCGTTTGGTTCTTGAAACATCTCCTTCTCAACCAAGAATTTAGTGAGGGTTCGACCTTCACTTATATGTCTTCAAGGGCCGCTCAATTAGGCAGTAATGATTTCTGTTACGGAATGGCGAAAGCTGCTATCGAAAATTTTATCAAGTCATTAAGTCTGTTACCGGCATTGAAATTAGAGTTTAGGGTGTTACGGTCAGGATTAATTTTGGGAAGTCAAATGCAAGGAAACATGCCTGCAGAGATTGTGAAGTTACACATGGATAAGTCGGGCTCGGAACTGATTGATGCAGACTTCGTTGCAAATCAAATTTGGAAATTCTCTAACTTTAGGGGCTCATCTGCTCATTTTGAGATAATCGAAGTAGGGCCTTCATACTGATGGCGAGTAGAAAAATAGCGGTCATCGGTGGGGGTATTTTCGGGTTAGAAATAGCAACAGCTTTGATGGGCATTGGACATCGGGTCACATTATTTGAGAAAGAAAATGATGTAATGCTAAGAACGACCTCGCATAATCAGAATCGACTTCATTTGGGGCTTCATTACCCTCGCGATATGAAAACTGCTCGACAGTCTAGATTTGGGTTTGATAAATTCATGAATAAGTATCCTGAAAGTGTGAAAACAGGATTTACTAATTACTACGCAGTCTCTAGCGAATCTACCCAAACCTCGACTGAGGCTTTTGTAACGTTTGCGAACTCAGCTGGAATTCCCATAACACCAATTTCGATGATTGGTGCCAAGGATCTTGGCTTTAATGTTAAGTTGATAGATTCTTTGTGGGAGTGCAGTGAAGCCGTAGTGGATATCCAGGTCTATCGGAAGCTTGCACTTGCAGCAGCCGCCTCGGTCAACCTGCCGATTATGTTATCTACCGAAATTTCCTCTGCTAACTTCGACGGCAAGCATTGGAGGTTGAATGCACGAGGTATTGATCAAGGTAGTTTTGACTATATAGTCCGTGCGGCCTACGGCCAAGACAGAATGGCTATTAACATCAAACCGGAAAGACCCATTGTTTATGAATTCCAACAAACTTTGGTTTTTGAGGTTTCTTCAAAAGCAAAATCGTTTGGGCTGACTGTCGTCGATGGAGATTTTGTCACGATTCTGCCGCGTGGATTCTCTGATAACTTCCTGATTTATTCGCCCCTCCCGAGCGTTTTAAATCGTTATGTAGGTGAATCGGTTCCTCGGAACTGGAATTTTGATGACAAACCAATGATTGAAAGCAGTTTCAATACAGTTTCTGAGAGGGCAAGAAATTACGCCCCAGTGCTCGGGGAAATTTCTCTCACAAATGTCCTAACTGCAATTAGGGCACTGCAGCCGTTTGTCTCAAAGACGGATCAACGAGTTAGTTTTCACACTAATCCCTATCCCAATTTCTATGATATTCAGTCGGGCAAGATTGACCACGCTATTGAATTAGCTGAATCATTATGCGCGTTACTTCCGGCTTGACCAGATTGATGTGAGAAGACTAAGCCTGAACTAATTTTTCGGCAATGAAGTCTGCAAGGAGAATATTTTTGTGGAATGTTGAGTTGGCCTAAGCCCGCAAAGATTAAAACTGTCATACAATTATCGTGCAAACCTCGGCAACGGAGTTCTTTGGCGAGATTTCTGACCACTTTATTTGTCTGGAATGGAATTTTATGAAAAGTCAAGAAAAAATAGTGTTTGGAAAGAAGCTTGACTGGACATTCCTCATATTTCCGATTTGGATTCCGATTCTATATATTTTGCTCGAGCATTTGTCAGGAGAGAATGCACCTCTGGTGACATTTGCTTTTATATTTCTAATTGGTGAATCTCATTTTTTGGCAACTCTTTTTTTCTTTACGGGAGAAAATCGGGAATACATTAATTCCAAAAAGAAAGAGTTTTATCTGATACCGCTAGTTCTCATTCTCATCAACTCAATATTCTTCTCTATCAATCTCAAATACGCACTAATTCTTGGTGCACTAATGTCGGCGTATCATGTGACTCGTCAATCAATTGGTCTCCTGAAACTTTTTGGTGGAAAGAACTCCAAACTTGAATTCGATATTTATTTATTTTCTTTATTCTTTGTTGGGGTAGGTTTTCTCCGAACTAGTAACCAGTACTTTGAATCAGATAATTTCATTTACAAACTGACTAACTATATTTGGGATCTGTTTACAGTTGTTAACACGCCTACAATAATGGCGTTCGTTATTCTCTATCTTGCGTATCGAGTTTTAAAAAATCAAGACAAGATGAACAAAGAGACTATTGCTTTGTACTTTACTGGTACTTTGCTATACAGCCCTTACCTTTTCACTTCACCTACAACCGCCTCTGTTATTGGGGTGTCTATGCACTGGTCTCAATACTTAACTTTGGTCGCTGGAATTTCGGTTCATTCTGGAAAGCTTAACTTTCAAAAACTGAAGGAAAAGAAGATTACATTGTTTGTTGGTTTAGTTGTTGTAATCTTTGCAATAATTGCTGTATCGGATTACGTCCGACTGGTCAAAGAGGTCAATCTATGGATTTTGATTGTTCCTCTTAGTATTCAACTACTGCACTACTATTACGATAGTTTAATCTGGAGAGGATCTGAACCCCATTTGAGAGAAACCGTATTCAAGCAAATTTTCCAACAACCAAGAAGTTGATGGTGATAATCTTATGAATAAGCAAATGAAGTCCATCAAATCTTTTTCAGAACAGCACAATTTGTCAATTTCTAAAATTCACCCATTGACAAAAGTTGATTTTGAAACCTACAGAGTTCATGAGATTTTAAGGACTTCAGATTTCTCCGGTCTTCATATTCTTGACGTAGGTTGTGGAACAGGCCGGGTAACTTCTCACTTGATTTCATCAAATCCTTCAAGTATCCAATGCATTGATCCATCAATCACCGAGGAAGACTTCCAGAACAACCGCAATCAGATTTTCACTAGTTATTCAGGCAGCATAAAGTTTACGCGCGCTTCAGCCCTTGACTTTACCAGTGAGAAAAAATATGACTTGATTTTTATTATTGGCGTTCTACATCATATTCCTGAAAACATCAATGCGCTCCGGAATTTAAGTCAGTTGTTAAACCCCTCTTGAAATTTTGTAATTTGGGTGTACTCCAAAGATATTGGACTTGTCAATAGAACTTTTTTGCAACTATCTCGGTTTATATTCCCGTACCTGGGGTTTTTTAGAATTCCTTTTACAAAATTGTTGCGTGTTCTAATGATTCTGCTGGGGAAGTTTCTTCCCCGTTCCAGCGAAATTCGAATTCTCGCTGATAAAGATAGAGACGAATCTATTTTGGCTATATATGATCAGCTCAATGCTGGGTATGCCAAATACTATTCGAAACAAGATGTTTTAAATGAGGCTAAAGATGCAGGCTTAAGAGTTGTAGATATTCTTCCGACTGGACGCAAAGGTTGGACTTTTACGTATGGCCTGAACTAATTACCGGAATTATCAAGCGTCTCGGTAAATGATTTGGTCGTTTAATACAAGATAATCGATAGAACTATCCAAATAAGCTCTAACCGCTTGAAGTCCTGTCCGCACAATTGGCTCTTCATGCATATTGAAAGATGTATTAACCAAAATTCCCTCACCTGTGAGTGCCGCATAACTTGAAATCAAATCGTAAACGAATGGATTCTGATCTCTTGTAAGTATTTGGGGCCGAGCGGTTCCATCCACATGAACTATCGCTGGCGCAACGTTTTTGCAATGCTCAGTCACGTTACATGTAATTGTCATATTGCTATATGCAGTGGGTGGCATTGATAACTCAAAATACTTATGGGCATCTATCTCTCGGCAAATAGGCGCAAAAGGCATAAACTCAGTTCTTCGAAGCTTTTTATTCAACCAAGTATTAACTTCGCGGTCAGATGTTGAATATAGAATTGACCTGTTGCCTAAAGCTCTCGGACCATATTCCATTCGATCTCGGGCTACCGCCACTATTTTCTTATCTGCAAGTTTTTTTGCGACTGACATAGGCAAATCATCATCCGAATATGAAACCTTGAGTCCAAGGCTGGATAACTCTGATGGCGCAACTTCTTCCGGTTTTGACCCTAGATAGAGAGAATCGAGAGTGACGTGTGACTTATGAACCATAGAAGCGGCTCCAAGCGCAAGTCCACCATCACCCATGTTTGGCGCAACTGATATCCCAGAAATTCCATTAAGTTCTAGAATTCTTTGATTTAACTTTACATTAGCAAATGCACCACCAGCTAAATAGAGCTTTTCTCCTTTGAATTCTAACTGGAGTCTGGATATGTAACTGAGGACATTTTCCTCAAAAATTCTTTGAACTCCCGCCGCAATCTCCGACGGGGCGATCTCTGACAGCTCAGACTGCAATTTTTTAATTGCACGATATCCGTATCCTATTTTCTTTGCTTCAAAAAGGTTTTTCCCGCTATCGTAGGAAAAATACTTTCTTAACGTCTGATAAACTTCATCACCTGAACCAAACGCTGCTAAACCTGTTAACTTCCCTTCATGTCTGTTGATCTTGTAGCCAAGAACTCTCGTTAAATATCCGTACATCAAAGCAGGACTTCCGATCGCAGGTTGCCATGATTTTTGGCGAAACTTTCCTCCTTCAAAATCGAGGACTCTTGAGCAGACCCCCTCTCCAACTCCGTCCAAAGTAACAACAGTTCCTCTGCCTGCTCGCTCTCGAGGGAGCACGACTGACGCTGCATGAGCAAAATGGTGATCGATTCTGCTGAATGTCCCTAGCTCCGTGTTTGCTAGGACAGACTCCCGGATTTTCTTGTTTTGGATTGTCCTGGCGGGTAAATGCGCAAGTACGTAAAAAGATCTAAGCACAGAAACGCCTAGCCTTGAACCGAGAAGAATCGAATCTAAATGTGATGCATTAGCCCATTTAATCAACGCAGGAGCGGGGCCTTCGAATCGATACGCATCTTCGTCGCCATGTGGTGCCACAAACTTTCCGTCAATTGCCACATTGGCAATTGGAATATCAAAGTTACTTAAAACGTATTCAAGGGATTCTGCTGGGAACCCAGAATGTCCCTTTACTCGGGAAAACCGCTCTTCATTTGCCGCAAAAAGGATTTGCTCGTCGCACAATAATGCTACGCCACTATCGTGTCCTAAGGAAATACCCAGAGTGTATTCTTTTTTCTCCATTGCCATATGTTACTTTACGTAAGCTCTATTATGGTACTTCAAAATAGGCTCATCGGTAAATTTTGAAGTTGTCTTCACGATTCTTGAAAGAAATATGTTGGTATTCTCGCTTTCAATCACCTGAGTCAAGTCCAAGTCAAATGTAAATTTGGATTGCCTAAATGTTGTGAAACCGTTCTCCGATTCCCAGTCCCCTGTGCCTAGCTCATACTCCTTCGCCGAAGAGCAATCTTCTGCGATAGATTGAGCCGAAGTTGGTAGAAAATGAAATGAAGACCTTTGTTGCTCTTTGAGGTACTTTCCCGTTAATGAATTTGCGCTTAAACAAAATAGGGCAAACCCCTCGCCGTCGAGAGAAATTGAATAGGTGTTGAAAGAGGAAATTGTACAAACACGCACAGTTTCTCCTAACTTGCTTAGAACCGCAAGCACTCCGACATTCTGGGTAGTTAAGGACATTATCTTCCTAAGATCCTCGCGCCCAGGATTCACTCCATATGATTCCATCTGCGAACAGTATCAAGGTCGCACCAAAGCAAGGAGTATCACCTTGGATAAAGTGGAGTTAAAATCTCGTATAAACCTTCAGCTTGCTGGCCGCAATTGTGGGATTGAGACATTTATGTTGTTGGTTGTGAACCAAGTTTTTGTCGCGGAGAGGTAGTCATATATTAGAGTAGGTCAATGTTATCTTCATTTGGCCCACAAAACGAAAAACTGATACTGAGATTCAATTCAATTTTTCCGGCTTTACTTTTTGTACTTTTTGGAGTTGCAGAGCTTGTTTACTTTACTATCAATGGAAAAGGTAACGATTTTCCTATTTTTTATGAAGCTAGCAAACTTACTCTTGCCTTAAAGAGCCCATGGGATTCTGTTTCAGACCCTGTGTACTCCGCCTACCTAAATGGCCCAATCACTTCTGTATTGATTTCCCCCTTAGGGTTAGTTGATCAAGATTTGGCACTTGGGTTAGTCCGTTTCTTAACAATTGCGGTTGTCCCATACCTCGCATTCCAAACCTCCAATCTTTTTTTCCCAGACCTTGCATTAAATCCACTGGACAGGAAATTTTGGTTGATAAGTACGTTTGTTTTACTGTCGTTTCCCATCAGAGCTAATTTGGAATACGGGCAAATGTTTCTGCTGTTTGCTGCCCTGGCTGTATCAAGCCTTAGGCTTGCACAGTCAAATTCTCCTGTTCAATTATTCGTTTCTGGGCTACTCATTGGCGTCTGCTGCGACTATAAACCTCAAAGTTTTCTAATCTTTTCTCTTCTAATCTGCTTCTCAAAGCCTCTCATTTTCATTGGGGGCGCTACATCAATTTTGATAGGAGGACTTGCCTCCTCTGCACTCACCTCAAACTTCCCGTATGCAACATGGGTGGAAGTTCTTCAAAAGCGAATGGGCGGAGGGGCGAGAACGGGAGACCAAATGCATTTGTATTCTCTAACCTTAAATGCATTTCTAACAACCATACTGGTTGTATTGCTTTCTTCGACTGTCGTAGCTTTGGCAATCTCTAATCGAGGAATAAGGAATCTGGGAAGACCTCAGATTCTTTCACTTGTGATTTTCACAGTCACCTTATTTGCACCTTGGATGCACTCAACCGATTTAGTCTTTTTCTCCCTATATGCAGTGATTCTATACTTTACTCACTCATTGAGCTGGACAAGTTCTCTGTCAATAGGAACCTTCCTTGTGTGGTCTAACAATTTAGTAGTAAGTGCGTTTGTGGTTTTTGCTGCATTATTTCTAGTTCTAGTATCTCAACGAATGACTCCACTTTTGAAATATCGTTCGATATTCCTTGTGGTCATTCCCTCAATCATTTTTCCCCTAACAGTTTTCATTTCCCCATCATTAGAAGAATCGCACAGGAAGTGGTGGGGCCTCCTGGGAATTTATCTCGTCACCTTATTTTCAGCCGGCTTGAGAATTAAGCCTGAGGTCGAACCTGCTCGCAAGTAAAATCTAAATATGCAGATTACTTATTAATTACTGCCAATGATCATTTAAAAGTGAGGCCAAACTTGGAACTTTTAGTAACAAATTTATCTTGATCCAAGTAAAGCCGAAATATCAGCTTCGCAAGCTTCGAATGGTGACAGGCTCCCACTAAGCACTTCCTTCCACCAGGTGAATGTTCGTCTAATTGCATCTTCCTGATCCCATTTCGGCCACCACCCCAAAATTGAATTAGCCAAAGTTGAGTCTAAGTCCAGAAGTTCTGATTCTAATTTTGCTTGAGAATCATCGTTGGAAATCATGAAGGAAATTCCCTCGCCAAATTCTATTTTTGCAAGTTGAATAAGTCTCTCTACCGAAAGGCTTTCTTCAGTTGGTCCAAAATTTACGTTCTTAATACCGACATCGCAAATTAGAGCTTCTGCGGCATACATATAGCCCATCAATGGATCTAGCACATGTTGCCATGGCCTTGTGCTCTTAGGGTTTCGGATAGTGACTTCAGTATTGCTGCGCAACCCTCTGATTATGTCGGGAACAATTCTATCTTTTGAATAATCGCCACCGCCAATTACGTTTCCTGCTCTTGCAGAACATATTCTGTGTGGCGAGCTCTGCTTCCAAATATTTTCCCAAGCGGTCACTACAGACTCGGTTCCAACTTTGCTCGCGCTATAAGGATCCTTCCCCTGCAGCTTGTCACTTTCTCTGTATTTCCTGATTTTTCCCGTGTTTTCATACACTTTATCAGTCGTAATTGCTACTACATTGCTTCGTTCTTTCAACCCACTTATTGATTCCAAGAGGTTAGCTGTTCCCATCACATTTGTCTCGAAAGTACTCAGGGGGCTTACGTATGACTCAAGTACTAGTGGTTGTGCTGCCAAGTGGAAAACAAGCGATGGCTTTACCTTATTCACCATTTTCTGTAATGCGTCAAAGTCGCGAATGTCTAAAAAGAATTCTTCGATGTGACCTCTTCGGTTAAGCCTAGAGTACAGAGCATCTTCTGCTGGTTCGAGCGATGCTCCTATCACTTCTACTCCATGAGACTCAAGCAGCAAAGTGAGCCAAGTGCCTTTAAAGCCAGTATGACCAGTAATTAAGACTGGTCGCGCCAAGTTTTTTAAACCGGTCAAGGCCTTTAATTGCATGCTGATACTCTACTTAAAGATGTTGGTTGATTTCAAAAAGAACAACAAAAACTAGGCATTTATTTTCTAGGGAGGTTAAGTTGGGTTTTCTGGGAGTTAAATTTTGGGCTTATAGGGGTGGGTTGCCCTCCGGGTCTGGTCGTCTAAGTTAATACGTTCAACGTCAAACATTGGAGGTGATTTTCGAATTTGGCCGTGAATACTTAGGACATATTCTCCAATCAATCCTAGGAATAGGAGTTGAATTCCAGAAAAGAAGAAAATAGCAACAATAACTGTTGGAATACCGACCGCTACTCCCTCGCGATTCAAAAGTAGGAGGAACCCATTAACCAATGATGCTGCAATACCGAAGGCAGATAACAAAAATCCGAAAAGGAGTGCGACTCTTGCCGGGACCTTGCTAGTGGAGACAAATCCGTTTAATGCCTGGTCAACTAAATCAATAATACTATTCCGAGATTTTCCTTTTTTCCTAATCTCCCAGTCATAGCTTACAAATGTTGACTTAGCCCTACATTGTGCAACGAGTCCACGGATATAGGGGTATTGATCGTCAAGGCTCAGAATTGAATCCGCAATTTTTCTGTCGATTAACATGAACTCGCCCGCGTCTAAAGGAATATCTACATCTGCAAATCTGCGAATTATGCGATAGTAAAGCGACCTAGCCGCTCTCATTAAAAAGAATTCTTGTCGGTTTCTGCGCACTCCATGAACGACTAAATTGCCCTCATTCCAAAGTCTCAAGAACGCGGGAATCACTCTTGGTGGGTCCTGCAGATCTGCTGGCAAGAGTGGGATGAGTGCATCACCAGAAGCGTTCCTAAGTCCATGCCACATGTTCCTAAACGGGCCAACGTTTCTGCTATTAAGTATTACTTTCACGTTTTTATCTGTTGACGCTATTACTCTGAGTTTTTCGAAAGTAGCATCTGTTGAGGCATTATCAACAAAGATGTGTTCGTAGTCATAATCCGGACATTCTCGCTCCATAATTTCCCGGAGTTCGTTTACGCAGCCTTCAACATTCATCTCTTCATTGAAGCAGGGTGTAATAATTGAGATTAATTTTTTTTTGGATTTCATCTGATGATTTAATTCTTCCTGGGAGTCATTTAAAACTACCAATTTTTCCAGGGCGCAGATTCACTATCCCAAATCTCATTCAACTCAAGGCTTTCCCTGTAAGTATCCATTGGTTTCCAAAAACCGTGATGCTTGTACGCAACGAGCTCTCCCATTTTTGCTAATTTCTCCAAGGGTTCTTCCTCTAAAATGCATTCTGGGGTGAGAAAGTCAAAAATTTCAGGTTCAAAAATAAAGAATCCACCATTGACCCATACGTTTCCTTTTGGTTTCTCGGTAAATTTGGAAACGGTGTCGTCGGGTGCAATCTCAATGGCCCCAAACCGCGAGGTGGGCATTACTGCAGTGACGGTTGCAATTTTTCCATGATCTTCATGAAATTTGATTAATTCTGGAAGATTTATATCCGCTAATCCATCACCGTACGTGCAAAGAAATCTTTCGCCCTGAACGTACTGTTTAACTCGGTGGATTCGCCCACCCGTCATTGTGCTCAGGCCTGTATTTGCAAGCGTGACAACCCAATCAGTTTCACTAGAGCTGGAGAGTGAATTTCTCTCACGATTTGCGCCTAACTCAACAGTTAAGTCATTAACGCGCGCCTCATAGTTTAGAAAGTAATCCTTAATGTAATCGCCTTTGTATCCCAAGCAGATAACAAAATCTAGTAGCCCTTGTGTAGACAGATTCTTCATGATGTGCCATAAAATTGGACGCTGTCCTATCTCGACCATAGGTTTGGGGCGATATTCAGTCTCTTCACGTAATCGAGTGCCCATTCCCCCAGCAAGCAAAACTGCTTTCAATTGCACCCTCCGAATTATTCTAATTATGACTTGAGCCTACCCCGCGGATTACCTCAGACCTAAGGCTATAGTATTGAATTATGAATTGGTCAGTACAAGCAGGGAGGTTTCATGAGCTCCATTGCTGATATTGCACGAGGGGAGTTATTGGCAAAGCATGCTAGAAAGAGCATTCTAGAGATGACCCATAGAGCCCAGGTCTCACATGTAGCTTCCGCGCTTTCGGTGGTTGACATACTTGCGGCGGTCTACGCAAGGCCTAGTGCACCAAAACTTCAGACAGTGGAAAACTTTGCTCGTGAAATCGTAATTTTGTCCAAAGGTCATTCTGCTGCCGCACTATATGCAGTGTTATCAGAGTTAAATTTCTTCCCGAAAGAATGGCTTAATGAATACTGTAATGATTCTGCACGACTTGGTGGACATGTAACATCAAAAGGTGTCCCAGGTGTTGAACTCTCGACTGGATCCCTCGGACATGGCCTACCTTACGGTTTAGGAATTGCACTGTCACGGAAGATTTCAAATGTTTCATCTCCAGTAGTGGTAGTTATCTCAGATGGGGAATGCAATGAAGGTACGACATGGGAGTCTGCATTGATTGCAAACCGTTTTAAATTGGATAACTTAATAGTTGTGATTGATAGAAACAGAATTCAATCTTTGGATTTTACAGAAAGTACGATTCCTCTTGAGCCACTTGGGTTGAAGTGGAAATCATTTGGGTGGGAGGTATCTGAGATTGATGGGCACTCAATTGAAGAAATTCAATCGGCCCTAGAGACAAGAAACACGTGCAAAGTGGTAATTGCCAACACAATTAAAGGTAAGGGGGTTAGCTTCATGGAAAATTCCGTGAAATGGCATTACAAACCGCCTAACGATGAAGACCTGAAATTGGCGCTACTGGAAGTTTTGGGGGCTGAAGATTGAGAAAAGCATTTTTGGGTTCATTGCTGGCTGAAGCCAAAAAGGACCCAAATATTATTCTGATAACAGGTGACCTAGGTTATGGCGTAATAGATCAATTTGCCGAAGAACTTCCTAAGCAATTCATCAATGCTGGTATTTCCGAACAAGCCATGATGGGAATGGCAGCCGGAATGGCTTCTCAAGGAAAAAGGGTATTTGTTTATTCGATTGGGAATTTTCCAACCTTGCGGTGTTTGGAACAAATCAGAAATGATGTTTGTGCAATGAACAATTCGGTTGTGATTGTCTCTGTAGGGGCGGGCTATTCATATGGAAGTCAGGGTTACACCCATCATGCCATTGAGGACATCGCCGTGATGAGGGCGCTTCCCAATTTAGAAATTCTCCTGCCTTCAGATAGTGAAGAAGTTCGTGTAATTACAGATTATCTATGCAACAGCCGAAATCCGGCCTATTTAAGGCTGGGCAAGGACGGTGAGCCATTAATCCATTCGCCAAATTCAATCGAATTTGATCGTTCACCTTACAAAGTGGTAGATGGAGACAATTGTGCAATATTGACTGCGGGAAGCATCGCGAATGAGGCTATATCGGCGGCCCGGGATTTAAAGACAAAGGGCATCAACATATCAGTATTTCTAGTTCCTTCATTAGAGGGACTGACTAAAGCTTTCCTCTCTCAACTATCAAGCTTTTCGTTAGTGGCTTCCCTGGAAGAGCACTCTCCCGTCGGGGGATTAGGCTCAGCAATACTAGAACGGTTAAATAGCTTTGGTGTGCCTGCTCGGCTAGAAGTGATTGCAGCAAACCAGTCCGATCTATCGGTGGTGGGGAGTCAAGCATACCTTCGCAATGTAAAGGGAATTTCTAGCAAGCATGTTGTAGCGCGAATAGAAGCAATCCTCGCCTAAGAATTTATCTAAGCGAACAAATTGTCGAAATTTATTAATGACCCATTATTTAGTTGAATCGGGTTTGGGGTCTCACCAAGCATCCATTTAATCGTATGAGTTAATCCTTGAGTTAATTCAACTTTAGGAGTCCATCCGAGTTTCTGCAGTTTTTGGGTAGACACATCTAACTTAAAGACTTGATCTGACCTCATCGGAATTTTGCCAAACTTAAGTAGTTCCAAATTCTTTCCCATCAATCTTGCAATCTCAACACATACATTTCGAATGACGCAATCGTGAGTGTGCCCAACGTTGTAAACTCCTGAATCACCAACTGTAGCTAGAACTTTAAATGCCTCGGCAGCATCAAAAGCGTGGAGATAATTCCAATTCTGCGTTCCTTCGGTTAATGGGTATGGTTTTTCAAGCTTTAAACTCTCGATTAAACTGGGGATGAGCCAATTCCCTTTATCCGTGGCCCCATAGGTTGAAAAAATCCTTGCCCACTTGAAATTCGTTTCGGTGCCTTCGAAGTGATTAATTAGGAACTCTCGTACCTCACATTTTGCATGACCATAATGGGTTGTTGGGTTAGAAGCATCATCATCTAGTATCAAATTGTCTCTTGGGCCCAATTCTGCCTGACTACCCACTCCAATAACTTGATTGATTGGGCTAAGTGATGAGACAAACGCCTTAACTTCTTTTACATTCAAATATTGGTCAGGGCTATTTCTTGCCGTGTTCCCTACGCCTTGCCAGTGGTGCATAATCAAAACATCTGGTTCAATTTTGTTGACAACATCCGCCCATTTTTCTGTTTTTTCAGAAATTAATGTTATTTCCTTGTTTGAGCCCAGCGACAAAGTCGACGAATGTTCCCGAGTGATTGCAATTACATCAAAATCTTTCGAAAGAATCTGGGTTGTCCATGACCCCAAAAAACCACTGGCTCCTGTTATGCAAATTTTCACTTAAAACTTCCATATTCCTGGATTGTTATCACCTAGATGCCCACTGCGAAACCTACAGAAAAACTTTACATTGGAATCGACTACTACTAGTCAAGAACCACCGCACCCGATGGCGTAGAAAGATGAACTTCAACTATCCCAGATTGGCCATCGTTTGATGATGGGTCGACCCACTCAATATTTACATCTCCAAGCGAAGCGAGAATATCTTCCTTAAACCAAGAATCAGCTAACTGATCATTATCTGCAATCACTATCTTCTCGATTTCTGCAAGGGGCGTTCCATCCTGCGAAGGGTGGTCCGCAGACAGCCATTGAATAAAGAATGGGAATTCACGAGTATCTGCAATTTCCTTAACGCCGATCTGCTTCCATTTTAAATCTGTCCCATTTGGACGGGTGCGGTGACCCTCAATTGCATCACGTCCAAACTTTGCAGCTATTGGCGCAATGTCTTTAGTACTGAAAACCCAAGTGAACCAACCGCCACCTTCGTTAGCCTTCTTTGACACTGCTTTGCCCCAAGGTGTTTGTTCTGTAGCTGGGTGATCAAGTGGGCAAACAACTTCTATGTATTGACCATTCTTGAGTGATGCAGTGAAGTTACGCGTGCCGAAGCGTGGGTGAATACCGCCATCAACGAATGTGCTGCCAAGGCGAGCGCCAAGTCTTTGCACAGTGTCGGCTAGTTGGTCGTGGGAAGTCACATAAGAAACATGGTCTAAACGCATGGTGGAATTCTGCACCATTGGCAGGGGTGCCAATGACCACTATCAATTACAGGTTGAGGTACTTGGTACTTTTCCTGTGAGGTAGAAATCATCTATCTGGTCGTCGATGCAGGCATTTCCTTGGCCCTGGCCAGTGTGGCCCTCGCCAGTAAGGGATACCAATACTGAATTGATTAGAAGCTTATTGAGTCCCTGTGCCCATTCGTATGGGGTAGCTGGATCGCCGGTAGTGCCGATGATGACAATTGGGTTAGTTGTTTGTGTTGGAGAAATTATCACTTCTTGCGGTTGTCCAAAATATTTACAGGTAAGTCCACCGTAGGCTAGATAAGGGCCAAAGAGTGGGGCTTGCTCTGCGAATGACTTCGTATCACTTTGAATCTGAGCAACTGTTCGGGGTTCCTCAACATCTAGACAATCAATGACCGCACCGGAATCGAATTCATTGTTTGGGTAACTTCCATCTGACTGGCGTCCAGTGTATTCATCTGCAAGCTCAAGAAATTGATCACCGTAGCCCTTTTGTGATTGTGTGATTGCTTTACGGAGTTTTGGCCAACCTGTTGCACTGTCGTACATCGCCGAGGCAGTACCAAGAACCATCATCGTTTCACTCAAAGTTCGATTTGAACTCTTTGTTGACAATGGTTTCTTGGCTGCCTGAGCAAAGAGTCTCTGCATCTGAGCAATTGCTGCTTCTTTCCCTTTGGGAAGCGGACAGTTCGTCTTTGTGAAGCAATCTTTCGCAAAAGATGAGAACGCTTGGTCAAAGCCGATTGCCTGTGTCAGTGTTTGTTGGAAGTTAGAGATTGTTGGATCTACTGCTCCATCGAGAACAACGCGACCCACTTTATCTGGAAAGAACTGTGCGTAGAGAGTTCCGAGGTAAGTCCCGTAAGACTTTCCCATGTAGTTAAGTTGCTTGTCCCCAAGAGCTTCGCGCAAGATATCCATATCGCGGGCAACATTTGCCGTGCTGTACGCGGTTAGATGTTTATTCTTTTCTTTGCAGATCTCAACATACTTTTTTGTATCGCTAAGAATCTGTTGGAATTCCTTTTCGTTATCAGGCTTGCTATCGGAATTGTTATTGGCATCGAGTTCTTTGTCGCTAAGACATCGAATTGGTGCACTTCGAGAGACTCCGCGGGGATCGAAGCCCACGATGTCGTAGCGATCGAGGATTGCGGGACTGAAGATGTATTCGGCAGCGTAGGCGTAATCAACTCCTGAACCGCCGGGGCCACCGGGGTTAACGATGAGGCTGCCTATTTTCTTGCTTGTTCTGGCTTCATATTTAAGGAGTGCAATTTCAAAGGTGCCGATGGAGAGCTTTGAGTAGTCGATAGGGACGGCCAGGGTCGCGCATTGGAAATCTTGATTGCAGCTCCGCCAATTAATTTCTTGTGCGTAGTAGCCAGATGAAGTCTTTGGGTAATCGGGTTTTGATTGTGTATAAGCGGTAAAGGAGAGCGCAATAAGTGCGAATACTGTTGCGAGCGCTGCAATCTTTCCGGGACGTGATGAGAAGTATTTAAATGGTGATGTAGAAAAAGTTTGCATCTACTGCTTAGCCAGTCGGCACATCAGAGCTTCGCAGGTGACAAGAGGTGCTGCATTGTGGGCAAGGTTGGTGCGGGCTTCCATGATTGCGTTGATCTTGGAGATGGTGGAGCTTGCCGGATGTTTTGCAGCATAGCTTTCGATGTGCTCGCGCAAATCGGTGTTGATCATAGATTCAGTATTGCTGGATTGAACCATCATCACATCGCGATAGAAAGTTGCGATGTCAAGGAGTGCTCCATCAATGGAGTCGCGCACCATTCGGGTAGAACGTGACTTCTGTTCTTTCTCTAACTCTTTAACTGCCTTTGAACCGCCGGTTGCCATGCCGCGGCCTGTTGCACCTTTCCCGTAGGCTTCTTGTAACTTCTCAATCTCTTTTTCATCGCGTTCATCTGATGCTGTGTTTGCTTCTGTGGTTGCGAGGTCGACCAAGGTTTGTGCTGCTTGGAATGCTGCGGCGAGTGAACCAAGTTGTAGTGGCAGTTGCATGATGCGAGTGCGGTTGCTGCGAACACTTTCGTTAAGGGCTAGATACTTTGCGCGGCCGATGTGGCCTTGTGAAACGCGTGCTGCGAAGTCGGCCATTGCTGGTGCAATCTTGTCGCGGTTGATTAATACATCTGTGACCGCGGTTAGTGATGGTGTGCGTAGTTGCAGGTGGCGACAGCGTGAACGGATTGTGGGTAGGACATCGTGCAGAGTTGGTGCGCAGAGCAACCAGACTGTGCGAGTGCCGGGTTCTTCAATCGCCTTTAGAAGTGCGTTGGCTGCTGATTCTGTAAGGCGGTCGGCATCTTCCATGACGACTACGCGCCAGCCGCCCATAGATGGCGCCCATGCGACGCGGGTGAGAAGTTCGCGGACTTCTTCAACCTTAATTGATAGGCCTTCGGTGCGGATGATCTCGACATCGGGGTGGCCGCTGGTCTTGGCGGCGTTGCAATCGCTGCAGGTGCCACAGCCATTGTTGGGGCAGATAAGCGCTTGGGCGAAGGCAACTGCGGCACTAGAGCGCCCTGACCCTGGTGGGCCCGTGAATACCCAGGCATGGGTCATCTCTTGTGATTCAGCGCCGGTGCGGCTTGCAGCGACTGCGCCTTTGAGAATTTCGATGATGTGTTCTTGACCTACGAGGTCATCAAAGACGGATGACATTTACTTCTTCTTTTTCGATCCAACAGAGTGTGTTGCGCGCGAAACGGCAGTTGTTGCGATGCGAATTGGGCGAAGCATCTTCTTTGTTTTGATTCCTTCTGCGTTGCGCTTGAGTGCGGGAAGTTCTGCAACGCGAGCGATGATCTCGGTGTGAATCTCTTCAACAGATTGTGTGCCATCGACGACAAGATATCTTTCGGGATCCATTAGAGCGATTTGCAAGAACTCTTGGCGCACGCGTTCGTGGAACTCGGTTGGTTCTGCTTCTAAGCGATCACGTGATTTAAGTCGTGCAAGACCGATTGTTGCAGGGACATCGATAAGAATTGTCAGAGTTGGGTACAAACTTTCTGTTGCCCAGCGCGAGATGCGTGCAACCTCTGATGGGTTAAGTACGCGACCTGCGCCTTGATAGGCCGCAGATGAATCGAAGTAACGGTCGGTAATGACAACATCCCCGCGATCAAGGCCTGGCCGAATGACAGAGAAGACATGGTGCGCGCGATCTGCGGCATAGAGCAGAGCTTCTGCGCGTGGGCTGATGACGCCGGTTTCATGTCCTAATAAAATTTTGCGAAGATCTTTTCCGAGTTCAGTGCCGCCGGGTTCGCGAGAGAGAACAACTGTCTCGCCTTCTTGTTCTAACCACTTTGCAAGAAGTTGTGACTGTGTTGATTTGCCGGTGCCTTCGCCACCTTCGAATGCAATGAAGGTGCCTTTAGTTGGTGCGCCGGTGATTGCACCGAGTTCACCTTGCAGAGCTGCAACGACATCAGACCAGAGAGAAACAGTTGGGCGATCGCGCATATGGCGATAAGAAATAACGCCAATGAGAACGGCAATCAGGCCGGCGATAAGCATTGTGATCTGTGCGCCGTTGTAATCGAGTTTGACGTTCTGGAATTCGTAGCGGTGTTCACCGATTGTTGCGGCAATTATTGGTGCGATTGCGAGAACTGCAACCAGGGTAATGCGAATCAGTGATTGTACGAAGGCGAAGGTGCGGCCGCGGACCTCGTCGTGGACCTCCATGCCGAGCATGGTGAAGCCAGTAACCCATGTAATTCCGCTAAATGCCCCAAGGATGATGACGATAAAAATAGAGAGAGTTAGGTTTGAGATTGCGGCAAGGAGAACGAGGAAGATGCCGGCGGTTGCAAGAGATGCGCCGAATAAACGGCGACGAGAAAATTGTGCAAAGACTTTTGGTCCGAACGCGATTCCGAGTGCAAGACCAGTGAAGACTGCGCCAAAGAGAACACCGTATGCAGCATCTCCGCCGCCGAGATCGCCTACGAATGTACGTGCGAGGCCGATAACCGCGCCAGCTGCGGAGAATGCGCCAACCATTCCGATGATGAGGCCGCGAATAACTTTTGAATCAGAGACAGCTTTCCAACCTTGGGCTAGTGATTGTGCGATGTTCTCATCTGCAGCTTTCTTTGAAGAGCCGCCTGTTGAAATCTCTTTGAGGCCGCGGATTGTCCATGCGGCGAAGAAGAATGAAAGTGCGTTGAAGTAGAGAGCGATATCTACAGAGTTACTTGGGATCAGCGGACTGATTGCCGCGATTGCACCGGAGAGAAGTGTGAGAAGTGAGAACAAGATTGCGGCAACTGGTGCTGTGCCATATGCGGCAAGTAGCGAGACTTGATTTGCATTCTCGAGTTTTTCGCGAGGAACAAGGTTTGGTACCGAAGCTTCTTTTGCAGGTGACCAGAAGAGAGTTAAGCATTCGACCAAGATCATTGCGGTGTAGAGCCAGAAATATGTGTGAACAATTGGAATAGAGATATAAAGAGCGCCGCGCATGATGTCGACAGAGACCATAAGTTTGCGGCGATCAAAGCGATCTGCGATTACTCCGGCGATTGGGCCGAGGAAAACTGCGGGCAAGAGGCGTGCAATAAAGACACCTGCGATTGCAAAGTTTGCAGTTGCGTAAGAGCCGCCGGAAAGTTGTGCTGCCAGCGCAGTTGTTGCAAGAAGGCCAAGCCAATCTCCAAGTGAGGAGAAGAGCATTGAGTTCCAGAGTTTGCGGAATGCTGGGATTGCTAGAACGCCGCGGGTCTCATCCTGTTTTGGGGCAGCAGGGTTTGGAAGGCTTGCGGGCATGAGTGCAGTCTATCGGGCGGGCTCGAAGCGCCTAGATGGGCTTAAAAGAGGCTTCGGATACTGGCTTCGAGTGAGTACTGGGACTCAAAGCCCATCGAGCTCTTGGCAAGAGATACATCGGCGCAGAGGAATGCGGGGTCGCCTGCTCGGCGCGGGCTTTCGATAACAGCGGTATCTGATTTATTTGTTGCATCAAGAACGAGGTTAATAATTTCGCGCACTGATGCGCCGCGGCCTGTGCCGATATTCATCGCTGGTGGAAGTTGTGTTGTTGCATCGGCTGCAGCTAAATGTGCGCGGGCGATGTCGCGGACATCGACATAGTCGCGAATACATGTGCCATCGGCAGTTGGGTAATCGGTGCCGAAGATAACTGGGGCTTGCCCCTTATCGAGTTTGCCAAGCACGATGGGAACTAAGTTTTCGACAGAGTTATCAAGTAACTCAGGTGCTGCGGTGCCGACAACATTGAAGAAGCGAAGTGATGTGCCGTGGTTGCCTGGCTCGTTGATAAATGCAGTAACAGATGATTCCGCTTGGTACTTAGAGTCACCATAAGGAGAGATTGGTGCCTTAGGGCCATCTTCCTTGCAAGGCTCCATCGAATCTGGGCTGCCGTAAACGGCTGCAGTAGATGAGAAGATGAATTTCTTTACGCCGTTGCGCTTTGCAATCTCGATGAGTTCTTTTGTTGCATCGAGGTTTACTTGGAAATACTCATCTGGCTTCTCCATTGATTCACCGACTGCCTTCAGTGCAGCGGTGTGGACGATGCCATCAATCTTGTGTGTGCGAATTACGCTTTCGATCTCGTTGAAATCGCGGATATCAGCTTTGATAAATGGAATTTCGACGCCGTGGTGTGCGCGTAGGTAAGTAATGCGCGATTCAAGACCTTGGTAGAGAGAATCGAGGATGACTACTGATTTACCGTTGCGGATGAATTCATCTGCAATATGGGTGCCGATATAGCCAGCTCCACCTGTCAGTAACCACGTTTCGCGCTTCATGAGTGCAGTCTACTCAGCGCTCTTCTTGGCTTTTCCTGAGGCTTTCTTTGCTGCCTTCTTCTTTGTTGCAGCTTTCTTCACGGTGTTCTTCGTCAGCGTTGGAGCAGTCTCACCAGGCTTAACTTTCGCAGCCTTCTTGCGTGACTTCTTTGGAGATGGGCCGTTTTCGGCCTCCCATGCGCGGCGTCCAGCAAGGAGTTCAAGTCCACGCTCAAGAGTCATTGCCTCTAAAGTATCTCCGCGGCGGAGCGTCGCGTTGGTCTCGCCATCCGTGACATACATACCAAAGCGACCATCTTTGATGATTACTTGCTTCTCAGAGCCAGGATCAACGCCAAGTTCTTTCAGTGGTGGCTTTGCAACACCGCGACGACGTTCTTTTGGCTTTGAATAAATCTCAAGTGCTTCATCTAAATTAATTGAGAAGAGTTGTTCTTCAGATGTCAGTGTGCGCGAATCTGCGCCAGCTTTTAGATACGGACC
>Ga0315903_10001660_pt1 | contig 33824 bp, 24 predicted proteins | sample LakEriMetagenome_7_FD_203524 | JGI IMG/M metagenome (GOLD analysis project Ga0315903, IMG submission 203524) | Freshwater fungal communities from buoy surface, Lake Erie, Ohio, United States - Buoy 2 MA119 | ecosystem: Environmental > Aquatic > Freshwater > Lake | place: USA: Lake Erie, Ohio...
TCAAACCTGAGATACGCAATCGTATTGATGCCATATGTAAATTCCAGAAACTGGATACCCTGGCCATCAAGCGTATCGTGCTGAAATTCCTCAAGCAACTGCAACAGGCCATGGCTCCCAAAAACATTCGCATCAACTTCTCGGAAGCCTTGATCGATCACCTGGCAGACAAAGGCTATGATGCCAAAATGGGTGCTAGACCCTTGAGCCGCAAAATCGATGAACTAGTTCGTGTGCCGCTTAGCCGCAAGATCCTGTTTGATGATCTCATGAACTGTGAAATCATGGCCGATTATGTTGGAGATTCTGTGACCTTTGACATTACCAGCAACTTGATAGGATCTGTGGATACCAATGGACTTATTAGAGTCTAAATCCCAACCCCGCGGTTCACTGTTTTACAACCGCTATCGCTACAGTATCTCTGCTTATCTTTTTGAAGCAGCAGTGCTGAGGTCGCCCAGACTGGGCCGTGTGAGGGATCACAGCACCCTGGATGAAAACATAGAATTCAGAGATCAGATACTCAAGCGTAACATAAATTATGGTGGGTCCTGGCGTGGTAATCGTACTCGTCCCGGCAAGAGTTTTTCTGCTGATGACGTCCTGGCCTTGCACGAATGCCTGGACTGGTTGGAATCCAATGATCAGGACAAAGTGGTATTGTACGACAACTGGCTGCAGATCTACACCAATGATTATCACCGGCTGCAGGAACAGAAGTTCTGGCAACAGCTACAACACGTGAAACTGGTCACTGCTGAACTCACACATGAACCCGACGTGATCCAACTCAAAGATCCCGAGCACACATTAAGGCACTATTTTCGAGAACGCTGGCTGGAAGAGCCCGTGGTGGAAAAACTGATAAAATTCTGCGAAAATTACTCAGAAGAAATCAGGCTGGGCCCTAGTCTACAACAGCGTATGACGGGGCAGCGGCGCCGCTGGATGACCAGCAATATGTTCATTGATACCAGCAACCCGCATATACAGATGCTGTTTGAAATGTCATTCCCTGGACTGCTAAGAAAGACATATCGTATTGAGCCACGCTAAATAGTAGTATGGCTAAAATATACGAAGAAATCATTGTAATCAAGCTGTCCAAACTGACCAGGGACGATGCCTCAGAATCTGATGCCATAGCCGGCGCTGATGTAACGTCAAGCCTGGAAGCAGTGGCGCAAGAGCTTGTGGGCAGCGGTGTGATCGTAGAAGTAATCAAGGAGTAACACCATGCGCACATCGGGGCAGATACTAATCCCAACGGTTAGTTACGGTAACTATTGGAATGCCACTGCGGCCGCTAACAACAACCCCAGTTACAATCCAGGTTATCCCAACTACAACGCCAACACTGCCAACAACTGGGCCGGCGATCCTGTGAAAGCAGCCAGTTATTATCGTAGCCCGGGCGGCTTACAAACAGTGGCCTACTACTGTACCAATTTTGTAGGCAATCTCATATTTGAAGGCACCTTGGAGTCCGACCCTGACAGCAGTTTGTTGGATCCTTTGGCCACCAACTATCCCTGGTTCAAGATCGCAGAAGTAACGGGTCTTGGACAGAATACCTTTTTACAAAAAACTGCCAATGTGCCAGCGCTCATGGTAGAGTCGCAGATATTCAATTCCGGCTATACCAATGCTGCCGCAGCAGGCAGCAACATCGGCAACGTGTTTTATCAGTCGGGCACCGAAGTGCGATTCACCTACGGTCCCACCATTTCAGCACTGCAGATTGGCACAGAGATTTTGGTCAATGCTTCAGATGCCAACAACAACAGTTTTGATGGCACACCCATAATCGTGGGCATACCCGATGCTGCCAATGTTGTGGTACAGTATGCCACAGCACCCGGCAACTGGTACGCAGGTCCCAACAGCTCAGGCACACTGACCTGGCCCGTGTACAGCAACAGCGTGGGCACCACCAAATCATTTGTGCTCAACGGACAGTATCCGGCTGATCAACTGGTGGTCAGCGTGAACGGTATCATACAAGTTCCAGGTTCCAATGCCATAGGCGGAGCATATACCACCGTGGGCAGCACCTTGGTATTCAACGATGCACTGCCGGCCAATGCCACAGTGGCAGTGAGAGAATTCTACGAGCCCATCGCTACCAGCAACTTCTCCAGCCAGACCATAGTGGCCAACGGCTTGAGCAACACCTTTGTGTTGAACAATGATTCAGCCACTTATACCAGTGAAAGTGTACTGGTATCTGTGAATGGCATACTGCAGATTCCCTTGCCACGCACAGGCAGCAACGCCAACACTTCGCCCCTGCATTGTTTCGCTGTGCTGGCTGATGAAAGCCCTGTAACCGGTGCTAATTTGATATTTAGATTTGTTGATCCCAAGCTTGACTTTGAACAACTGCCTCCGCTAAACAGCAACGTGAATGTGAATGTGATTGGCGGCAACAGTTCTGCATACAACAGCAACATTTACATTGCCCAAGGTGCAGTGGTGCGCAACATCACTGTGGACAGCAACGGTGATCCCAATCGCTTGTCTTTGGATTTTGGTGCAGTTGCCAACAGCAACACAGCCTGGCAAGGTGGCAATGCAAATTTATTATTCCCCAATCTTGGCAGTTATGTACTCACCAGTTCGGGCAACAGCAACACCAATACCTATGTGAACACCTTGGTATTTGACTGGACGCCACAGCCCAACGATGTGATAGAAATCAGAGAGATAGCCGGTGGCAACATTCCCATACCTGCTTACACCGGAGTGTCAGCGCTGAATCTCTTGGGTAACTTTACTTGGCTGCGCTGCCGCGTAAAAGATTTCTCCAGCGGTGTGATCAACAAGATTACCATAAGTTACTGATCATGCTGAGCCGCCAGTTCCTTGTAGAAGCGGCCATGCCAGACATAGGTCGCAAATATCAACACTTGGAAGACCTTGTGTATACCAATGGCAGCCAAGGTGCCTTGCATGCCATAGAACGACTGCGCAGACTGCCCACAGAATATCAGCAGGTGGAGGTGAAATGGGATGGATCTCCGGTGTTTTTCTGGGGCAGGGACGATGAGGGACAGTTCTATTTCTTTCCCAAAAATGCCTGGATGTATCAGCAGCGTGGCAAAGATAAAACCGCCGACGGTGTCAGTACCAAAATGTCCAGTGCGTCAGCAGTAAAAAAGTTTATTGCCGGCACAGGTCGTGCGGATACCCCAGAACAACAAGCACAGCGCAATCAATATGCACAAGGCATGAGCCAATTGTATTCGGTATTTGAGCGTGCTACTCCCAGCGATTTCCGTGGATTTGTGGAAGGTGGATTGTTGTTCTATCCTGAGAAACCTGCCATTGCTGCCCGTGGTGAATACACATTCCAGCCCAACGTCACGAGATTTTATGTGCGCCAGGACAGCAGACTGGGTGAGCGTATAGAAAATGCCACTGCTGGTGTGGCCATTACAGGATACTATCCCGAACTGGGCAGCACAGATGAACAGCGACTCAGCACAGATCAAATCGACGCCATGAATCACACACCTGGCCTGATAGTGCAAGGGCCGCTGTATGTGGAAACTGTGCCTGTGCTGGATCCTGAAATGGATCGTGCTCTGGCTGCACTTGAGCAGAGCATACTAAAAAATCGCACAGTGTTGGACAATTATCTATCGCCCAAACCGGGCCTTAAAAGTCCTGGTTCAGTGATTTACAAGTTCATGGGTGATCAGCGGGCAACAAAATTCGCCGATTTAACTCAATCATTTCCGGTCTGGGCCAAACAAAATCTCAGCGCCAAACAAGCCGACGTCATGCTCAGCGATTCAGCAGGACTCACAGCCACGCTGGGTGCTGTGGAACAACTGCAAAAAATCAAAGATTCAGTGCTGGATCAGTGGCTCACAGGCATACAGCAACACAGCATCATACGCCAGGACAACCCCGAAGGATTTGCCCAGCCCGATCCTGGTGGTTACCAATATGCCATTCCTGGACAATTTGTTAAATATATCAAACGCAGCGATTGGCAACCTAGATAATGTTATTATTTGAATTGTTTGAAAACACACGTGGCAACAAAGACACAGTGGTATACGCATTTGGTAGATTTAATCCGCCCAATGCTGGACATCAGCGACTGATCAATGCCTTGAAAAGAAAGGCCGGTGAATTGAATGCTGACTGGTATCTGTTTATTAGTCCTCGCGATAGTGATCCTGAAAAAAATCCTTTGACAGGTGCTGAAAAATTGGCCTGGTGGCGGGCAATATTGCCACAGGATCGTGATCATTTTGTCATGGATCCTGCTGTACCCATGAGTGATTTTGCTGCCGAATATTTGAATAAAAAAGGCTACAAGAATGCTGTGGTCATGTACGGCGCCGGCGAAGAAGCCATGCGTTTTCCAATGGTGACAAATGGCAAGCAGGTGAATACCAAAGGCCAGCCATTACGGGCAGTTTACAATTTTGACTCATTCTCAGATGGTGGCACGCCTGAAGCACAGGATGCTGAGGGCATTGCGGGTGATCCCAATCTACGCAGTACCGATGTTCGTGCCATGGTCACTGCAGGCGATCGCGAAGGATTTTTCCGTGCCACTGGGGTAGATCCCAATCTCCGAGTGGCAGGTCGGGATTATTTTGAAACCGTGGCTGCGGCCATGGGTGTGAACAATAAATAATTCTATGGACGCCAATAAAATCAACGATCTAGTACAGCAGATACGCGACAATCTCGGCTCTGCCACCAATGAACAAAAAAATCGATTTGTTGGATTATTGGAACAGATTGTCACGCAAGAAGCCGCAGAACCCGAAACTGCAGAATCTTTGGCCCAGGCACAGAAGTATATGGAACGGCTGCTGCCAAGTGTGAAAAAAATCAGCAAAGACGCCTTGTACAAACTGCACGATTTTGAAATGCAGCTGCGTACCTTGGCTCCAGAAACCATGGAAAATCAACGCAATCGCATCGCTGATGTAATGGCAGCCATTGAAGAAGCCATTGATGCTGTGGATTTACTGCAAAGTCGTGTGTACGATATAGAAACAGCACTGGTGCAGAGCATACAGCGCACAGGTTGGGATATCAAAGATCTCAATGATCAAACCAATTTCGCTGAAAATATTGCCAGCAAGCCCATGAGCAAATTGGATCTAGGTCCCAGAGACAGTCGTTGCTATCTCAAGGGCTACAAATGCTACCAAAACAATCAGGTCATGGTCAATCCTTATGACCCAGACTCTGCTGAATATCGTGACTGGTCCGACGGCTATCATCAGGCCGTGATCGATCGCGCTGCTGCTCAATAAATTTTCTCCGCCGCTGTAGAGTTCTTAAGTAATAGCACAACTTTACTTTGAGGACCAACATGGCAAAAAAAGATAAAAAAGAAGCAATGGCCAAGGCGCTGACAGAAGCAGCCCAGGCTGCACCAGCACCTGCTGCCGATCAACAGCAACCCCAACAAGGTCAGATCCAGGTCAACATCGACTACTGCCGCAAACAAAAAATCCATTTTTGTATGCCCTGCTATGGTGGTCAATTGTTTGAACAGAATTTTATGAGTTATATCAAATGGAGCAATACAGCACGCCAGTTGGGCCTGGATTGGACCATGGAAACCATGACCAACGAGTCCTTGATCAGCCGTGCTCGCAACACCTTGGTAGCCAAGTTTTTGAACACAGCAGATTCAACACACCTGATGTTTATCGATGCCGACATTGGTTTTGAGCCTTGGCATATCCTGGCCATGTTGAATCACGACAAAGACGTGATCGGTGGATTATATCCCATGAAAACACTGCCAGTAAAATGGGTGGTCAACGGATTCCCCGGAGCAAAAGAAGCACCAGATGGCCTGCAGGAAGTATCAAAAACTGGCACAGGATTTTTGTTGATCAAACGCCATGTATTTGAAAAGATGAACAGCCATCCTGCTGTGAAATCATTCAACAATGACATTGGACTGCCAGCAGAATTAAATCAATATATGAAAACATATTTTGACACGGCTGTGCGTGAAAATCGCTATTATAGCGAGGACTGGACTTTCTGCGAAAACTGGCGTGATCTAGGCGGTGAAGTCTGGGTAGACAAGCGTGTGCTACTGCGCCATACCGGAACATTTGTGTTTGATTTCATGAGCCAAGATCGCATTTATCAAGAAATGCACGCTATCGTGGAACAGAACAAAAAAGCCGGACAGCCACAAACAGCTGTGGCAGCATAAATTTGCTGGCAACCCCCCGGGTTGGAAATAGCGCAGATAATACTGCGCTATTTTTTTGGCTTGTGCCTAGTGGAAAAACTGCTAAATATTAAATCATGGATATCACGGAATTAGAACAGTACAGTCTCAAGGATGCTGTGCAGCTGCATCAAGATCTCAATCCCCAATTGTTTGACGGGGATCAAATCAAACCCGATGTGCGCCGAGCCCTGCTGCGCATAGCCGACGATTTTAGAGAATATCTTGGATTAAATGCCTCACAGATAGATGACATCACCATCAGTGGCAGCAACGCAGGCTATACTTACACACCCTATTCCGACATTGATCTGCACTTGATCATTGACATGAAGCGATTGGACAACGATGAAGTGTATCGTGAATTGTTTGACGCCAAAAAAAGCCTGTACAACGATCGCTATAATATCAAGGTAAAAGATTCTGATGTGGAATTGTATGTGCAGGGCGCAGCTGATCAGCATCACAGTGCTGGTGTCTATTCCCTTTCTCGTGATCAGTGGCAGAAAATGCCACGCCGGCAGCGAGTGCCCATAGACGACAACACAGTGCAGTCCAAATACAAAAAACTGGGCCACGCCATAGAACAGGCTGTGAAAAATCCTGAATATGATCGATTGTCCCTGCTGCTGGACAAAATCAAACGCATGAGAAAGGCCGGTCTAGATCGTGCCGGGGAATTTTCTGCAGAAAATCTAGTGTTCAAACTACTGCGCAATCGTGGATTGATCCGACAATTGATGCAGGCACGTGATCAGGCCAAGAGCGAAGAACTCAGCATAGAAGAAGCTGCCTATGCCGGCAATATTGGCATCATGGAACTGAACGAGTTTTATCGCAAGGCCACTGCCGAGCAGAAAAAGTTGCTGGGCCAACTGATCAAGCAAGGCCAGCAAAGAGACGTATGGGATTTGATCAAGCGTGTGACAGGCATGGAAATCATGACGGAGTTTCGTTGGGGATTCGGGGACGAGCCTTTGAAGGAAGCAGCTTCGGGTTATATTCCTTCCCAAGCAGAACGAAATGATCCCAGATTCAGCAACGCACTCACAGTAGACGTCCGACCCGACAGTTTGAAAAAAGCAGCTCAGCAGTTGGGATTCAAAATCTCTCGTGCTGGCGTGCCTCCTAAGGCTAAAACCAACGGTAAATTGACCGAAGGCCGTGTCACATTCCGTGGCGTGGACAGCCGGTTGAGTTCGGAGATCAATCGTGCCATACCCGATATATTAAGATCATTGGCGCTGAAGCCCGAACAAGTACCACCAGTCACCTTTACCAGCGATAGATCCTGGGCCCGAGATCACAACACATTTGGTGTCACGCAGTGGAAGAACACAGCCGATGACAGTGAAGTTTATGTTTACGTTGGCGACAGATATCTAGCAGATGTGTTGCGTACCTACACACATGAACTGCAGCACGTGAAACAGTTTATTGATGGCACAGCGCATCACGACATGAACAGCCAAGAGTTGGCTAGAGTGGAAGCCGATGCCAACACCGTGGCCGGACGTGTCATGGTTGATTACGGTCGACAGCACGACAAAATATTCACAGACATAGCAGAAAGTTATCAGCGTGAAAAGTACCTGGATGATCTGGCCAAAGGTGTGAAACAGTTGGAAAATCCCAACTATGACAACATAGATCACGTCATGCAAACCATATCCCGACGATATGATATCACACCTCAAAAGTTGCACGATCAGTGGGTGGCCAAATACGGCGTCACACCCGACGATTGGGCACGTGGCATCACAGCAGAATCACAGGACAGTGAAGATCTCTTGGAAGTCAAGATGAGCCCAGGTGAACTCAAGAAGTGGGCCGATTCCGACGAAGCCGAGGGCATACAAGCAGGCTTTGAAGCCGAACTCATCTTCCGTGATGCCGGCGAAGGCGAGGAAGAAGACTACGAAGCTGACTATGACATGGACGAGCGTGCCTACAGCATAGATGGGGTGGTGGATTTTTTCCAAGGCGGCGACAACGGTATTGGCAGATCGTCTGCCAATAGATTGCAGCAAGAAATGCGGGAATCTTTCTACGAATGGCGTAGCGAACAGATCGCCGAAGGCTGGAACCAAAACGCAGATCAGATCGTGCGCGACTACTATGATGAGAATGTGTGGCCCGACGAGCAGGACACCTACAGAGAGCGTGCTGCGGAAGAACTGGGCATAGACACCAGTGAAGAGTCCGAGGAACAATCAGAAAAGATTGAAGCCCTGGCCAGAGAACTGTATCGGGCAGATGTGGAAACCAGTGTGGATACCGAAGATGATCGTTTTGATCAAGCCAGAGACGATTATTTTGACACCACCAGAGACAGCAGCGACTACGATGAAAGTGACTGGTTGGAACAAGAATATCGATACATGAGTGACGTTGGCAGTGAGTTTGGTTTAGACTGGCCCTACTGGCGTGGCGGTGAAACCAGCGGTGGCGATCGCACTGTGGACGACATCGCTGACAGTTTACGCCAAGCCCTGGGCGGTGATGCACAAGTGCGTGGCAGCACGGGCTATCACAGCGTGTCAAGAAAGCCCGGGCTTTGGATCATCGAGCCTGATGGCAGCCTAGATCCCGACGATCCCAGCGACGAAACAGGACTGGAAGTGGTATCACCACCCATGCCACTCAAGCAGGCGCTGGAATCTCTGCAGACTGTTATAGACTGGGCCAACAGCGACGGCGATGCCTACACCAACTCGTCAACTGGTTTACACATGGGCGTGAGCGTGCCTTTCAAGGGTGGCGCAGTGGACTATGTCAAACTCATAATGTTCCTGGGTGATCAGTATGTGCTGGAACGTTTTGGACGTTCAGCCAACAGTTACGCACGTTCGGCTCTGGGCAAACTGCAGGATGTGCAGCGCAGCCGTAGAAATCAAATGCAGGAGCAGGAAGTCACAGGCTGGGATAGTTCGCCAGCAAAAATGTCTGGCGCAGAGAAAACAGCCGCTGCCATGGATCTCATGAAAAAGAATCTCATAGAGTTGGCTGCCGACATGGTGAGAGATGGGGTGGGCCGTGACAAATACACTTCGGCACATATCAAAGATGGCTACATCGAGTTTCGCTCACCGGGCGGCGATTATCTGGCCAAAGGCGACGAAGAAGTGGGCGCACTGGAAGATACCATGCTGCGTTTTGCTAGAGCCATGTACATAGCCAGCAGACCCGAACTGGAGCGCCAAGAGTATGGCAAGAAACTGTACAAACTGTTGAGCGGATACCGTGAAACCCAGTACTCCCGATCCGACAAAGGCGCCAAAATCAAAGCCGATGTTGAAACAGAAGGTGCCAAGGATGCACTAGAATTGTTTGCCCGATACAGCGCAGGTATGATCACACCCGAAGAACTAAAGAAGTCGTGGGCTCGGCAGGTTCTGGCCAAGGAAGTGCCACCCCCGCGCAGCCTTGCGGCTGCTAAAGAATACGAAGTGATCAACACTGACACTGGTGAAGTCATTGATGTGATAAAAGATTACAATCTGGACTCGGCCAACGAAACTGCTTTGGTCAAATATAGCGGACAAGGATTTGATTTCACCACGCGGGAGAAATCCGAAGTGGAACCTGAAAAGCCACTGAGCCGTAGAGCACAGGTGGCAAAAAAGATCGTGGATCGTCCCACCATCTGGCGCATCACTGACACAGACAGCGGTCGGACCTTGCTGGTGGCCGCTGAAAATACTGCACTGGCCAAGGCCGAAGCTGAACGGCAGGACAAACATTGGCTCGAACTCCGCCGAAATGATCCCGACAGTTTCCTAGCCGAACCAGCCTCAGCCGCAGAAGTGCGACAGTATCAGCAACAGCAAAAAGATAATCGGCAGGATCAGCAGGATTTACAAACACGCTTGAGAGCGGCGGACACACAACGCTATCGCGTGAGTTGGAGTGAAACTCGCAATGGTGAACAAGTCACAGACAGCCTCAGTGTTGATGCCCCTAATGCTGATGCTGCCATGGATTCGGTGCGTTCAGCACTGCAAGCACAGCGCCGCAGGATCACCAGCATCGAAGCCGAACCCGTGCAGGCCCAGCCTAATGTAAATCAACAAGCAGACCGATTGATCGCCCAGTATGCAGCACAACGATCACAAGGCGAGTTCACTGGTCGGTGGCAGATACGCAATGCCAACACCAATGAAGTGGTGCATACATTTGGTGGCATAGGCAACAGCCAGACCGACGCCAATAGATTCGCCGCCGGATGGATGGGGCGCAACAGACCGGATCTAGTAGGTGTAGAATTAGAAGTCGTACCGGAGATGAGATAATCATGGCAGTGGTTAAAAAAGATTATCTTGATAAAATCTTGACCTATGTGGATTCGCCATTCAAGTTGGTGGCTTTGGTCATCATGGCAGTGCTGGCATTCATGGGATTCTTGATTTACAAAAATCTCGATTTAATTGTTGGTACCTATAAAGAACAACAACGATTGCCCACCCTGGCTGAAAATCGCCTGGATGATGCTGTCACACATCTGTTCAAGAACACGCAGGCCGAAGTAGTGGCCATATTCAAAGTAGATCCGATACTGGGCAGCCGTGTGATGTATCGTGCATACACTCGTGAAGGCAGAGACAAAACCAAAGAAGGCATAGATGTTGGCTTGTTCACTGCCAATGCTGCCAACAATAGAGATGTTGTGGCACTCATGGCCGGAGAAGTGCCCTGCGTTGAATATCTCGCAGCACAAAGCGAAGTGGGCCTTTGGTACATAGAAAAAGGCATGAGATATGGCTGCAGGATCAGTGTTCCTCCCGAGCCTGGAAAATTCATCGGGCAGATAACCGTGGGTTGGAAAGAAGCACCCGGAGACATCGAACGCATGAAAAGTATGTTGGCTATCGCAGCATCCATGCTGTCACAGACTCGTAAATAATACAAGGAATCAAAAATGAAAGTCACAGAAATATTAGTCGAAAGCCGCATGGGAGAACTACACAGCGAATTTGCTGATGTGTATCACCGACTGGCTCCCAAGATCCAACGACACAAAGATGCTGCTGGTGCTGAACAACTGTATCAAGCGTTGAAAGCAGTGGCAGTGGAAAATAACGCTGTGGCAATATTCAAAAATATGTTGAATGCTGCTCGCAACGCCGCACACATGGACTATGATACCAATCCTGGCGGATTTGAAAACTGGTTCTGGTACTTGCCATTTGACGACGATGATCTGTCAGAAGGCTCCTCTGATATTAGAAAGAAAATATCAAAGTTTGAAGAACTTGCTTTAGCAGCCAATCGTGCGGGTGACGACGAGAAATGCAAATTTTATCAACAAAAGATACAAACACTTAAACAAAAAATGTCGCAAGGTGTCACGGAAGCTAAGTTTACCAGTCAGTTCAAAACCAAACAAGAAGCTGTGCAGTATGCTAAAGAAAAAGTCAAAATCTTTCGAGACCCCGAAGACGGTATCGAGGTCTGGGCCATGCCCGACTCAGGTTTCAATGTGGTCCACACCATGAATTACTCCGGGCGCGAGTCTGTCATGGCCCTCGGTGGCCGAAAACTGGGCACAGTGGGGCCGCGCCAGATGGGCGTAACGGAAAGTAAAATTATCAAGATGAAAGTCACAGAAATTGCACAACCCCGCCACAAGATCCTTACAGAATCCTGCCAAGGACTCACGGTCCAACAACGACGCATCGTCGAAGGCATCTACAACGAGTTCCGGCCTGTGCTGGAAGTGGCTTTGAATCCACAACAGATCAATCAACTGTTTACAGCCACACAACAAGCAGCCACAGACGCTGGTGGCAACCGTACCTTGGTGGGCAAAGGCATGGATGCCGCCGGTGCTGTAAACCGAGCAATCGACAATGTAGGAAAATGGTTACAAAATACTGCTCCTGTACAGGCCTTTGACCAAAAGTTTGAAAATCTCAAAGGCAACATCGCACAGAAGTTTCCTCAACTGGGTCGTAGTGTGTCGCAGTTGGGCGAGTGGGCAAAGGCCAATCCTGGCAAGACAGCAGCCATCGTGGGTGTGCTCACTACCATCGCTGCCTTGGGTGCTGGTCCTGCTGGAGGCGCCATCGCTGGCCAGATCCTGCGTGGCACCGCTGAATTGCTCAAAGGTGAAAAGCTTTCCACTGCTGTGGGCAAGGGCGTTAAGACAGCAGCACTGGGCTATCTATCAGGCAAAGCATTTGAGATGCTGGGCCAGTTTGTGTCAGGTATGCGAGCAGATTCAATACCATTTGGTCCTAAAGATGCCGGGCTAGAAGACGTGTCATTCCATGCTACCAAAACTCTGACCGGACCCGGTTCCGAATGGAAACAGACTCTGAAGGGATTCAATGTAATAGTGTTTCCGGAAGAAAAATCCGCGATAGAGGAAGCTCTCCGCATGATTAGAGATGGGCAAGCCGGAGGCTATGACACACTGAGAACTATCTCTAGAGAAATTAACTCCGCAGATTACAGATCTGCGATTTTAGACATAGCACGCAACGCCAGAGCGGACCAAATCGCCAATGATGGGTTAACACAATGGATCAACGGATTGGCGCAGGCCGGGCAATCACTGAGCCAAGGAGCTGCAGCGGGTTCTGGTGTTGCAAGCCGGCCACAAACCACCGCGGAGTCCATCACTCCACAACAGATACGGGAAATGTTCCAGCGTGTGGAAGAAGGAGTATGGGATTATCTAAAAGGCAAGGCCTCACAGGCCGGTCAAGCCATCGCTGGCAAAGTGGCGCAAGTGGGTCAAAACATCACCACCAAGATCACTGCTGACAAACTGTCAACAGCATGGAAAGCCGCAGGTTCGCCCACTGACAGCGATCAGATTTTTGCTTTGTTGGTCAAGCAAGGTGTGGACAAAAATGTCTTGGCCGGTGTTTGGAAACAAATGCAACTACCTGCACCGAGAACTGCACCTGCTCCCACAGCACAGAGAACTACAGCACCGCCACAGGCTGGAACTGCACCTGCTCAAGTGGCATCGAAATCTGCAGCATTGCCACAGGCCGGAATGGATTCCAGCCGATTTGGCAGTATGGTAAAAAATCTCACTGGGCCCAATACTGCCAGTTCAACAGGGGGAACTACACAACGTACTGCCACCGGTGTTCGGCACACAGCCAACCCTAATAATCCCAACCTTCGAGCCACACAACAACAATTACAAAGCGTGACAGAAGCCTCTGGACCCACTGAACAAGAAATGGATCAGAGCATCAGCGACCTGATCAAAGATGCCTTGGGCACAAGACCCACGAGTGATTGGATGCAGCGTTGGATGGCCATGAGCGCCGATAAAAAACTGGCTTTGTATCAGCAATTGGCCAGTCAGTTGGATTGATCATGCTACCACAGGACATCATAGGCCAAGACTCATTCCAAGGCATAGACATGAGCTTGGAACGAGAAGAAGATGAGATCATGGTGCGAGCATCAGCGGGAGGCCGGCCCTTGGGTTCAGTGCTGTTCATTGACTACGACGGTGAGTTGATGCCACAGGATCTGGAAGTGGATGAACGCTATCGTGGCCAAGGCATAGCTGCTGCCATGTATGACTATGTCAAAAGCCAGGGATATCGCATACGCAGGAGTGGCCAGCAGACCGACGCCGGTGCAGGCTTTTGGGCCAAACATCGACCCGATAGTAATGTGTGGGAACAAGGTGTCCGGGAAGGTATAGATCCTTATCGACTGGAACGACTAGATCCACAGACACGCCGAGTGCTGACCCGCATGGCCGATCATAAGGAACCTGGTTCATGGCTCAGTGCCTCAGAAGCCTATGCCATGAGTCTGGGCCTACAGTACAAGAATCGCGATCCCCGAGGCTGGGAACAAGATGTCCAGCGGTATGTGGACCTTTACCGGCAATACAGTGGACAAGGTATCCAGGAAGTGCAAATACTTTCCAAAGTCAAAGGCAAAGGTGCCAATCCAGATCAACTGCCCAATCGCGGTGGCAAGATCTCGCCTGAAAAAATGTCATTGTTGGGCCGCAAGGTCTTGGACATAGACAAAACCCACAGCGTGTATCGTGATCAGTTTGGTGGACAGATCACCTACAATCTTTTCAACACTGCGACCAATCGCTCCACACTCACGGTGTTTGGCAGTCGTTATCCTGGCAACGCCGACAGTTTCATTGTGTCGGGCCTGTATGCCAGTCCTGACAACACCATACCAGCAGCAGATTTTTATCGCAGGCTCATAACTGATCTAGGCCTAACCCTGGTATCGGATCGCAAACAAAGTCCCGGTGGACAGCGTGTGTGGCAACGCTTGGAGCAGATGCCCGGCATTGAAGTGCATGGCTTCGACACAGCCACTGGCGAAGTCTTAAACATCGGTGCTGAGGACGAAGAAATGTATGCTGTGCCCGCTGCTGCTGCACAAGGCAGAGACATGGCCAAAGTTGCTAGAGACATTAGATTGGTGGCCACAGCACGATGAGAGCACATGAATTCATCACAGAAAACTTTGCTGATGGCAAGATCAAGGGCCGCAGCAGACCAGGGCGTGTCAAACGTGCAGGTGCATCATGCTCTGGCTCGGTCACAGATCTGCGTCAACGTGCTAAAAAATCATCAGGGGAACGTGCTAAAATGTATCACTGGTGCGCTAACATGAAGTCTGGGCGAAACAAAAACAAATAATCATGGCAAACTTTAATTTCAACGGTATCATCAGAGGCGGCGTCATACGCAACATGCAGATCCTGGGGTTTGGCGCCAATCCCAATCCCAATCCACCTGGGCCCACTCCCTTGCAGGTCAGCAGCAGCGTGCGCTTCAACCCGGCGGACACCGCGTACTTCTCGTACATTCCAACCTTACAGGGCAGCAGAACAACTTGGACGTGGAGCGGTTGGGTAAAGCGCAGCGTGTTAGGAAACACGTACCAAGAGCTATTCGGCACACCAAACGGAGCCTCAGACTCAACATTTCTTGCGCTAACGTTTGGATCAAACGGGATTGCTGACACGTTGGGTCTTCAATTGTGGTTCACAGTCTACCGAGTAACAACTCAGGTTTTTCGTGATCCCTCGCAGTGGTACCACATACTTTGCGCGGTTGATACAACGCAGAGCACAGCCGCCGATAGAATCAAACTATACGTTAACGGCACCCAGATCACCGCGTTCTCAACTAGTAACAACCCCGCGCAGTTCGCGCAACTTTCAATCAACGCCGCAGGATCCGTACACGCCATCGGCCGCGATCTTCAGCAGAGCATTAACTTTGGTGGGTACCTAGCCGACGTGAACTTTGTAGACGGTCAGGCACTGACTCCTGCAGCTTTTACCGAAACTGACACGGCCACAGGTCAGCTCATACCCTTGACCTATGCTGGTTCATATGGTGTCAACGGATTCTATCTGCCGTTTGGCAACGGTGCCACTGTGGCTGAACTGGGATTCAACCCCAAAACCACCGCCCAAGACTATCCCTACTGGCCCTACAATACTCTGCTGATCAACAGCAGCTCAACCAACGGCGCGCAGAACAACACTTTCTTGGACAGTTCAACCAACAACTTCGCCATCACCCGGAACGGCAACACCACACAGGGTAACTTCACTCCCTTTAACTACGGCGGGGGCACCGCGCAAACTGAAGGGTACTATTCGGGGTATTTTGATGGCACGGGAGACTATGTTAGCGTCCCGTCCTCTGCTCAGCTTGATCTGACCGGAGACTTCACAATTGAGATGTTTTTCTTAATGAACAACGCGACTTCGGGGGTCGCGCAGGGACTTATAGCAAACGGGGCTGGCAGCTTCTCCGGAACCGCCACAGCACTTATCTTTGGGCACAGCTCAGGCCCAACAAAATTAAGTTTTTTTGCTTACAACATCCTGACCGGCACAACCCCGGTTTTGCAATCTTCGACTACAATAGATTCTGGTCAGTGGTACCATGTCGCTATCACACGATCAGGTTCAACGATGCGCCTTTTTGTAAATGGACAAGAAGAGGCCTCGTACTCATCATCGGCAACAATAAACCTTGACACAACGCTAACAAAAGTAGGATCTTATTGGAATGGTGATCTTAATGGTTACATAAGCAGCGCAAGAGTTGTCAAAGGTACAGCGGTCTACACCGCGAACTTCACCGTGCCAATAACCCCGCTGACCGCAATCGCAAACACCTCGCTGCTGACCTGCCAGAACAGCCAGTTCATCGACAACTCAACCAACGCCTTCGCGGTCACCACAAACGGCAACGCGCGGCCCGTGCCAACGAACCCGTTTGGCATGACCGACTGGTCGGGGGCTTTTGATGGTACAGATTACTTAACCATAGCCAACAACGCTGCTCTGGATCCCAATACCGACAGTTTTTGCATAGAGTGCTGGGTATACATTACAAGCACAAACGGGGCAAACCAAGGTTTCGGTGCCAAAGGAACCGTGGGCATAGATGGTTACGTGTTCTATGTCAATCCTTCACTGAGACTTGAGTTTGAGTGGATAGACGCCGGCGCCAGAGCCATAACCGGCGGAACTCTGGCGGTCGACTCGTGGAACCACGTCGCCGTAGTAAGAAACTCCGGCGTCATCAGGTTGTACTTAAACGGTGTGGGTGCCGCGTCATCGACCGCCTGCACAACGGACATAAATTCAGACAACAATCTTGACATCGGCCGGGCCCGCAGCGGTAACCCAATATTGGGATATATAAGTAACTACCGGATGACAAAAGGAGCACTGCCATCCGGATACGACGCAACTATCTCAACCTTGCCCGTACCCACCGCTCCGCTGACCGCAATCTCTGGAACAGTACTGCTGACCTGCCAATCCAGCACATTCATCGACAACAGCCCGAACGCGTTCCCGATCACGGTCAACGGTAATGCCTACACGCTCACATTTGCCAACCCATTCAACAACAGCCCCATAAACTACACCACCCCGCCCGTGCAGGCCTGGTCCACGTACTTCGACGGCAGCGGGGACTACATCTCCACAACCCCAACCGCGCTGACGTACGGGATTGGCACTGGCTTGTTCACCTGGGAGTCGTGGATTTACACCGTCAACTCCAGCGCCACGGCGCAGGGCATTTGGCACTACTACACGACAGTCGTTGATATTATTTACCCGTACATAGTGAGCTCAACGGGCACGTTTAACTGCCAGCTCAGAGCCACCAACCAAGCAGTAACAACAATATCAGCCCCGGCGGGGGTGATACGTCTGAACCAGTGGCACCACGTGGTCGTCACCAGGGACAGCGCGACAAACATAAGCCTGTACGTGGACGGTAAAAAAGTAGCCGGTGGCACGATCGCGGCGAGCACCAGCTTCGCCGACACGGTGATGAACACCTCCAACGGCAACAACCCCGTCATTGGCGCCCAAACAAACACACTCAGGGAGTACTTCTACGGGTACATCTCCAACCTGCGATTTGTGAAAGGAACCGCGGTGTACACCGCGAACTTCACACCCCCAACCGCGCCGCTCACCGCGATACCGGGCACGATGACGCTCGCGTGCCAGTCCAACCGTGTGCGGGACAACTCCATCGTAAACGCGGCTCAGGTCGCCAACGGCAACACCGCGATCTCTCCCGTCTCGCCCTTCATACCCACACAGGCATGGTCCGCGGCGAGCTACGGCGGGTCGATGTACCTTGACGGCACCGGTGACAACCTCCTGATACCGTCAAGCTCGGCGCTTGACCTGCCAGGGGACTTCACCATTGAGTGCTGGGTCAACTTCTCAGCGCTGAGCACGAACAGAATGATAATAGATCGTTGGAGTTCCGGGGTAAACGGCGGCTGGCAGCTCTACTGGCGCGGCACTGGCACGTCTATAACGTTTTGGGTTAATGCTGCGGTCGTGGTCCAAGACCCCTCCACGACCAGAATACAAGTAGGTGCTTGGAATCACATAGCCGTGGTCCGATCTGGAACCACGTGCTCGTTGTACATCAACGGTGAGTTCGTTGACTCGGGGACTCTTAGTTTGTCGCTAAGCCCGGCCAACCTCCCGCTGTGCGTCGGGGAGCAGTACAGCACCCTAGTCAATGACCTAAACGGGTACGTGTCAGGAGTTCGCATACTAAAGGGCACCGCGCTCTACACCTCGTCATTCGTGCCACCCGTTCTGCCGCCCACAGCCATAGCAAACACAGCGCTACTCCTGAACGCGACCAACTCGGGCATCTACGACGCTGCCGGCGAGAACGTGATCGAGACCGTGGGCAACGCACAGGTCAGCACAGCTGTGAAGAAGTGGGGTGATTCCAGCGTAGCCTTTGACGGCACCGGGGACTATCTGGTCATACCGTCGACAAATGCACCCACCCAGTTTGGCAGTCAGGATTTCACTATTGAGGCGTGGGTTTATAGCACATCGATTGGAAACCAACAAATCATAATATCCAACCGGATCGCAGCAAGCGGCAACACAAACTACGACTGGCAAATATTTACATCCAAACTTATATTCAGCACAACTTCGACAAACATCTGCGTAGGGGTTATCACATTAAGTTCCAACACTTGGTACCACGTCGCGGTGTCTCGAGTCTCCGGAACAACGCGACAATTTGTCAACGGCGTGTTAGATGTGACATCGACCACCTCTTACAATCTCACAAGCAACTCATCAACCGTTATCGGGGGAAACGGAACATATCAACCAACCACATATCCATTCGTTGGGTACATACAAGACCTGCGAGTGACCAAAGGAGCAGGCCGTTATCAGGGCGCGTTCACACCGCCCGCCGCTGCGTTTGCCTACAACCAGTACGATATCAGCAACCAGCAGTGGACGCCCACCAACATATCTGTGACCGCGGGCACGGGCCAGGACAATCTCTCAGACAGTCCATCCGACTACGGCACCGACACCGGTGCAGGTGGTGAGGTGCGCGGCAACTACGCCACGCTGAATCCGTTAAACAACGGCTCTGAATCAACTTTATCCAATGGAGCCTTAGATATTAGTTGGTCGGCCACTGCCGGGCATTCTGCCGGATCAACAATAGCAGTTTCATCTGGTAAATGGTACGCAGAATTTACAAGAGGAAGCAGCCAAACACTAATTGGAATTATCCCTTCAACGTTTAGTGGAAAACTAACTAACTGGCCTGGAAATGCCGATTACGGCACAAACAGTTACGGTTATTTTTCAAATAATGGAAACAAATACAATAATTCTTCACCTTCTGCGTATGGAGCGTCTTATGCAACAGGAGATGTTATTGGTGTTGCATTAGATTTAGATGCTGGCACATTAGTTTTTTATAAGAATGGAGTTAGTCAGGGAGTGGCGTATTCGTCCATCACAGGCTCATATATTTTTGCAATTGGTTATGGAGCCGCCCCCACTGGAGGCACAGTTGCTAGCGCCAACTTCGGCCAGCGTGCGTTTGCCTATGCAGCACCCACAGGATTCAAGTGCTTGGTGTCAACCAATCTTCCCACGCCCACCATTGGCGCTACCAGCACCACACAAGCCAGTGATTATGTGGATTTGGAACTGTGGACTGGGACCGGGGCGAATAGGTCAATAACTGGTTTTGGGTTTGCCCCAGATTTTGTGTGGATTAAAGGTCGGTCTCAAGTAACCAATTCATTTTTATTTGATATTCTTAGGGGAGCAACAAACAGACTTTGTTCTTCGCTTACAGTCGCTCAAGCGTCTGAACCAAATACGTTGACTGCTTTTAATTCTGATGGATTTAGTCTTGGTACAGATGCCGGTGTTGGGGCCTGTAACCTAAGCGGACAAACTTATGTTGGATGGTGTTGGAAAGCTAATGGTGCTGGTTCCACAAACACAGATGGCTCTATTACCAGCACAGTCAGCGCGAACACGACCAGCGGGTGCTCCGTTGTTACTTGGACAGGTAACGGAACAAACGGAGCGACAATTGGTCACGGTCTAGGAGTTGCACCTGTATTTACCATCATAAAATCAATAAGCGGCATCAATAGTTGGTACAATTGGCACCAAAATTTATCTGGCAACAATTATGGGTTGTCGTTAAATACTACGGATGCACAAGCTATTTTTTCATTTGGAAATTTAGGAACAAAAACAAGCACAACTTTACAACTTGTAACTGGTCCTAGCGGCGCAGATAACGTGAACTTAAACGGTCGGACTTATGTAGCCTACTGCTTCGCCGCAGTAGCGGGCTATTCTGCTTTTGGTAGTTACACGGGCAATGGCTCTGCGGACGGGCCGTTTGTGTATCTTGGATTTAGGCCAACCATCGTATTATACAAGCGCATCGATTCCACTTCTGATTGGTGGATTATGGATAGAGAAAGAACTGCTCCATATAATATTGTAAACGGTTTTTTATATCCAAACTCATCAGCAGCCGAGGGAGTAGCAGACGGTTTAGATTTTCTTTCTAACGGATTCAAAGTAAGAAGGGCCGGTACTACGGACACAAACGCATCTGGTGGTACTTATATATACGCCGCCTTCGCAGAATTCCCATTCAAGTATGCCAGGGCTAGATAAAACTTGGCCAGAAATCAGTTAAATACACATTATGCGAATAATCAACACAAAAATAACCAATGTCAGGGTAGTGGGCCAAGATGAATCCCAGCAATTTGCTGTACAGTACATTGTCATAGCCGGCGGCGGCGCAGGTGGCTACAACGGCGGAGGTGGCGGAGGCGCAGGTGGATATCGCACCGGCAATGCTACTATCAGCACAGGCACTGCTTATACCATTACTTTGGGTGCAGGTGGTTCAGCCACCAGCGGTACAACATCAAGAAACAGCGGCAGCCCCACAACATTTGGCGCACTGGTAGAATCCACAGGTGGTGGCGGTGGCGGCAGTTCAGGTGCTGGATTCAGAGAAGGCTTGCCCGGAGGTTCCGGTGGCGGAGCCAGCGCACAAGGCGCTACATTTCCCACTACCAATGCTGGGGGATCAGGCAATGCGCCTCCCACCAGTCCTGTGCAGGGCTATGCAGGTGGCACAGGTACCAACAACAGTCCCGGCACAGGCTATGCTTCAGGCGGTGGCGGAGGTTCCGCTGGTGTAGGTACAGCAGGCGTGACCAATGCTCCCACCCCTACCTGTCCCACACAGGCCGGTCCTGGAGGTAATCGTACAGTAGGATGGGACGATACTCCCAGAGCCGGCGGTGGTGGAGGTGGAGAATACAACGGCTGTCTCGGCAGCGGCTCAGGTGGACAAGGCGACGGAGGCCGGCAGGGCAGCAACGGCACAGCAGGCACTGCCAATACCGGCGGTGGTGGAGGTGGAGGTGGCACCGGCAGTGGTGCAGGCAGCGGTGGCGCTGGGGGATCAGGCTTGGTCATGATACGCTATCCCGACAGTTATTCAGCAGCCACCACCACTGGATCACCTACCATTGTTGTAGCCGGCGGTTATCGTCAATATACTTTTAATTCATCAGGCAGCATAACTTTTAATAATTGATATCATGGCCATTATATCACATACCACGCTGAGAGGCGCTAGAATTTATAGCCCAGAAGCCAGTTACAATGTTTCCTATCTCGTGGTAGCGGGTGGCGGTGGCGGTGGTGGATCATTTTCAGGCGGTGGCGGTGGTGCTGGGGGATTTAGAACAGGTACTGGTTTATCACTGGCCACCAGCACAAATTATACTGTTACCGTAGGTGCCGGGGGAGCAGGTGGATCAAATCCCTCGGACTGGACCACTGCACCAGCACAGGGTTCAAATGGTTCAGCCTCAACGCTGAGTACAGTTACTTCATCAGGAGGCGGTGGTGGAGGCAGAGGAAATACAACTCTAGCAATCGCAGGAAACAACGGTGGTTCAGGTGGTGGTTCTGGAGGAAGAAATGCAGTAACCGGCGGTCTAGGCAATACTCCACCGACTAGCCCATCGCAGGGCAACAATGGAGGAAGTTCAAGACCTGGAACCACTGCAAGTACTGGTGCCGGCGGTGGCGGAGGTGGAGCTGATACTGTAGGGAGCAGTGCTGCGGCTAGTAATCTTGGTGCCAATGGTGGCGCAGGAACAGCATCTTCTATTTCTGGTTCTTCTATGACTTATGCGGGTGGAGGTGGTGGAGGTGGTATACCTGCTGGGGGGACAGGTGGTTCTGGTGGCGGCGGTAATGGAGGTTTTGGTTCTGGTGGTGCTGGTTCAGCAGGCACAGTCAACACTGGCGGTGGAGGAGGTGGAGGTGGCTGGGATGGCTCAGCCTCTAGTTATGGTGTTGGCGGCACAGGTGCATCAGGTATAGTGATCATCTCCTATCCAGGCGCACAGCGCGGCTCAGGTGGTAATGTAACTTACAGTGGTGGCAATACCATACACACATTTACTTCATCAGGCACATACAACAGCACCTCTACTGACTACGTAGTGGAATATCTAGTGGTAGCAGGTGGCGGTGGAGGTGGTGGAACAGGTTTAGGTGAGCGTGGCGCTGGCGGTGGAGCCGGTGGATTTAGAACAGGCACAGGCTTATCTGTAACTGCGGGAACCTCTTATACGGTTACGGTTGGAGCAGGTGGTACAAGCTCATCGGCTGGTAGTGGAACCAACGGTGGAAACTCAGTATTTTCTACGATTACCTCAGCAGGCGGGGGGTTTGGGAGAGGCAATTCTCCTTCTCCACAGTCTGGTGGCCCTGGTGGTTCTGGCGGCGGTGGTCATTGGCCCGGTGGTGCCGGTGGCGCTGGAAATACCCCGCCTACATCTCCAAGCCAAGGTAGTAATGGTGGAAATGGTGCTTCGGCCCCCAATGACGCTCCGGGATATGGAGCTGGCGGTGGCGGCGGCGCATCGCAAGTAGGTGCAAATGGGGGTAGCACAACGGGAGGAAATGGTGGAAACGGAACTGCGTCATCAATTTCTGGAACTTCTATTACCTATGCAGGAGGTGGTGGAGGCGGCGTAGGAAGCGGAACTGCTGGAACAGGCGGCTCTGGTGGCGGAGGTGCTGGATCATTAACCAATAGCGCAACTAATGGAACAGCAAATACCGGTGGTGGTGGTGGAGGTGCTGGTAGTGGAACAGGCACAGGCGGTGCAGGTGGTTCTGGCATTGTGATCGTTAGATACCTTGGAGTACAGCGTGGCTCAGGCGGCACAGTAACTTCTGCTGGTGGATATACTATACATACATTCACTAGTTCCAGCACTTACACAGCCTAATTTTCCATAAATACACTTATCATGCGACTACAAGAAATCATACAAGAATCCACCGTTGCAGGCGGTATTGCCACAGTTGCCATGCCCCTGGGCGCTACACAGCGCCGCGGCCCCATAGGTCAAGGCGTCTACGGCGAAAAACGTGAGTATGCCAACAGCAGACCCAAAAAAGCCCGGAAGACCCCACGCAACATCAAAGAAAACTACGATGGCGAGTATGACGACGAGTCAGGCATGGCCAAGAGCAACTTGCATACCATGCTGAGAGCAGTCAAAGGGCTGCACGATGCCATAGCCGACGGTGAAAACTTGCCAGAATGGGTGCAGGAAAAAATCGCCGGAGCAAAAATGAATCTGGTGTCAGTTTGGGACTACATACTGAGCCAGCACGAACAGGGCATACAGCCCATGCAAGAATCCAAGAAAGATACCAAATGTTAGCCGACGATCTCAAACAACTACTAGCTAGTAGTTTTGCTTTTTACCTCAAGGCCAAGAACTTCCATTGGAATGTTGAAGGTCCTGACTTTAGTCAGTATCACAAGTTCTTTGATAAACTAGCCACAGAAGTTTTTGAATCCACTGATCTCGCAGCCGAATATATCCGTGTGTTGGATGTCTACGCACCAGGATCACTCATGCGTTATCAAGAACTAAGTGTTATCCAAGATCAAACTAAGATTCCCAGAGCAGAACTCATGTTTGAAGAACTAAAAACTGACAATGAAAAACTCTTGGCCTTGATCGGCACAGCCATAGCCAGTGCAAAGGCAGAAAATCAAGAAGGCATACTAAACTTCTTGGCCGAGCGCCAGGACGCACACGGCAAGCACAATTGGATGCTGCGTAGCTTTCTCAAGAAAGCTCGTGCATGAGCAATCAGGACATCTACGACATAGCCGCCCGACTGCAGCGCATCGCCGAGGGTGATCTCAATCAAGGTGCCGGCCCCAAGTTCGTAGGATACCTGCGCGGTACAGATCCTGCCAGCAAAATCCCCAGCAAGTTGGTAGGCGACTCTGCTGAAGATACCGCTCTGGCCAGAAAGATGTCGCAGATAGAACAGGATCATGCCGCAGAATTAGATCAGCAGGTTGAAACATTATTTCAAGAACTAGATAAGAAAAAAACTCTAGAACCTGTGACAGAAAAATGGAGTGAGAAATACAAGAAGTCCATCAACTGCAGCAATCCACGGGGATTCAGTCAAAAGGCACACTGTGCAGGTCGTAAGAAAACGGAATCCTCAATGGCAGAATCAGCCATAGGTGAAGACATAGTGGTCAAAGGCTCTGCTCGAGATCTCAAAGACTTTTTAGACACAGTGTCAAAAGAAAAGAAGACTGACACCGATTTAAAAAACAAAGACAGCAATCGCGGTGGAGACTCATTGAAACCCGTGGATAGGGTGACAATTGGACCCAACGGTGAAAAAACAGCCGACATCTGTGGCAACATGACAGATGGCTTTGTGGTCAAAGTAGATGAAAAAGAAATAGGCACAGGATTCGCCAGCCTAGCAGATGCCAAAAGAGCCATCGAACAAGTGCATGAGCAGATGATGGAGCAAAACGCTACGCCTGTGGCGCAAGACTACATGGAAGAGCGATGATCATCAACGACTTGTTTGAATATCGCGCAGGACACAGCCTTCCCCGAGATGTGGTACAGCTCATGGATCCTGATCCCGTGGATGTGGCAGGCAACCCGCAAGCAGGCAATCTAGCCGGCCCCAATGCTCAGTTCCGCGAACAGCAGGTAAGCGAAGAATCCTTGCAGGGCATAGACACCAGCTACGACTGGGAAGAATACAACAACAAAGAAGGTCCATTAAGAGATTTACTCAACCAACCTAGAGATTACCCCACACAGAACTACACAGGCACACCCACCGAAGGTCCCGAAGATTCAGTGGGTCCAGATCTAGAACCTTTCTACACACAGATGAAAAATCCCATTTCACCGGGCGCGAGATTCGACAAGAACTTTGGTGTAGAGCAGACCAGCGAAGACACTGCCAATCATCGTGTGATCGACGAGTACATAGAAGAAGTGTATGAAGCCACCGATGGGGATCAGATCTATGATGGCTTGAAAAAAGTTTTCCCCAATGTGCAAGCCACATCACTAACAGATCTCATATCCAAGACCATCAGACCCTTGCTGAATCTAGGCGGCAGGAACAGCCGTGCTGCCAAAATGTGGATTGACACTTTGTACAACTTTGTGCGTGTCACGCCCGGCACCAACATTGGCCGGGACAACTTCCGCGCACTGGAAATCGCTGCTCTAGACAACGACATCAACTCGGCCATGAAGATGTTGGATCGGTCAGAGAAGAAAAGTTATCGTGTGCTGGAAGCACCCAAGAAATCCACCCCTGCACCGCGCAATCCCGTGGCACGAGCCGCACAACGGGTGGCCCGGGGATCGGGCACACACAAGAATCCCAAATCCTATCAACGGCAGCCCAAACACAGGAACCGTTGAACACATAAATACAAGTACAAGGCACAAAGATGAAAATAGCAGACATTTTACGGGTATTAGCCAATAACCTAGATCACCCCGAAGGCGGATCGCCCGATCCTCGCATACAAAATCCCGCTGGCTTGATCAATGCTGAAATACAAGTGGCAGTCAGCGATGACGACTCTGCTGATACCACTGCCAGTGGCAATGAAAAAAGTCCCGATGATCTCTTTTTGCCTCCCTTGCAGCAAAAGCAAGAACTGTTGAAAAAAGCCGTGGGTGTGGAAAATGTCTATGATGACGGAACTCCCGAGGAAGCAGAACAAGCCGAAGAAGCACAAGGCGATTTGACACAGAATCCTGACATCATTGATCGTATAAAAAAACTCAGTGGCATTCCCGTGGCTGCCATACAAGAACTCAGCAACGACGAACCGTTAGATGACTAAGGTGTAGCACATGAGCTACATTCAAAACTTATTCACCAGTAGAGATAACAACGCACAGGGCAATACCTATGTAGGGCAACAGGGTCGCATCTGGTGGGATCCAGATCGCAACGGATTTTACTACAGCGATGGCAATACTGCTGGTGGTATCTTGGTTGGCACCGGAGGCGGTGGTGGCAATGGAGTTCCCGGTGGATCCAACACACAAGTGCAGTTTAACAATGCTGGAACATTTGGTGGCAGCGCAGACTTTACCTTCAATGGCTCAGTGGCCACCTTAACAGGCAATCTAGCAGCCGGCAACATATTGACCAACAACTATTTGTATGCCAACGGTGTTTCGATCTTTGGCAACACTCCATTCGCAGGCAACACATCATTCAGCAACATCTCTGTCACTGGGGTGGCCAATCTCGGCAACTTTACCATCTCAGATCAGACCATGTCTGGCACAGTGGCTGGTCGTGACATAACCTATGCCACCGTTGGCGGCAATGCCAATCTCAATGTATTGGGTGGATTTCACATACACAGCTCCGATCTAAATGCAGAACCAGATTTTGCAGTAGATCGCGATGGTCGCATACGTGCTCTAGTGCCCGATACCAGCAACCTGGCAGCATCGTTCCAGATCGTGGGATCAGCCGATGGATCAATAGTAGATCCACAGAACTATGGTGTGATGTTGCACATCACTGGACAGCCCAGCATACCCAGTCGCATCTACAGCGATGGTGCGGCCAACTATTCGGCTTATATTGGCCGTAGATACAATGGCACTTCGTTGGCACCCACAGGCGTGCTTGGTGGACAGATTATCAGCCGTGTTGCGGCCACACCTTATCTCACAGATGGAACCTGGCCTGACATATCCACCACACGCATAGATTTTGTAGCAACTGAAAATCAGACTACCCTGCAACAAGGGTCAAAAATCCAGATTTGGACCACGGCTCCGGGCAATACTGCAACTGAATTGACCGCAGAGTTTGATCCACTGACCACCACCATACACGCAAATCTTAACCCAGCAGTGAACAATATTTTTGGACTGGGCAACAGCACCAACAAGTGGTCCAATGTGTGGGTAGGTCCCAATAGTTTGTTCCTTGAAGACTCGGTGCTGGGCAATGATGCCGAAGTCCATGTGGACAACGGTGTATTCTATGTAGATGGTGTCACTGCCATGCAAGTGGGCAATATGCAGATGACCACCGATGGTCTGCGACTGACCACAGCCGGCTCTGGAGAAAACATCCAAGTAGGTGAAAACGCCGATACCGGTTACATGGAAGTCAACATGGTGGGCATCGAGTTCCGTGACGGCACACGCCAGACCACGGCAGCCATACCACTCACACAAAAAGGCAATGCGTTTGGAGTGGTACCACTCAATGCCTCAACCAAGATCGATCCCATATATCTGCCAGCAGGTGGTGTCAACTTCCTGGGTATCTGGAATGCAGCCAACAACTCACCTACCTTGGCCGACGGTGTGGGCAATGTTGGCGACGAATACATCGTGGGCGTGGCCGGCACACAGGATCTGGGCTCGGGCAACATCACATTCGCAGTAGGCGATTTCGTTCTCTATACTTCAGGAAATGTGTGGGCAGACGTTCCTGTGGGCGGATCTGGAGTGCAAACTTTCAATGGCCGTACTGGAATAGTCACACTGTTCAGCAGTGATGTGACCAACGCACTCAGCAACGGCAGCATAACCAACAACTTTTTGGCAATAGATCATTGGACATTTCAAGCAGGCGCTGGAATCGGAATAATTGGCAACAGTGAAGTAGAATTAGGCGACACCATTACGGTGACCAACCAAGGTGTCACGGCAGCCATAGCCGGAACAGGTGTCACAGTATCATCAGCCACGGGCAATGTCACATATTCTATTGGCCAACCCGTGGGCGGCGCCAACTCTGTGTCATTCTTGTCAGTAACATCCAATAGCACCATCCAGGCCACTGGCAACATCACCGGTGGCAATCTTGTCACTGCAGGACAGGTAGTGGCCACGGGCAACATCCGTGGTGGCAACTTGATTACTTCGTCAGGCACAGTGGTCAACAATGGCCTGACCACATCAGGTAATGTCACAGCAGTCAATATCACAGCTAGCACACTGATACAAGGTGCCACGATTGTGGCCACTGGCAATGTCACAGGTGGCAACTTGGTAGGGCAGAACCTCACACCCACCCGAGTGACCTTTGTTGGCTCAGGCAAAGAAATCGACGACGATGCTGAATTCACTTACAACGATGTCACCAACACGCTCAGCGTGGGCAACATCACTGCTTCGGGCAATGTCACTGCTGCCTACTTCTTGGGCAACGGCACACAACTGACCGGTGTTGTGACCACAGGATTCCCCACTGTGGCGGCCAACGGCACCAATCTTGTGGCAGATTCTGCCACAGATACCTTGACTTTGGCCGCAGGCAACAACATAGTGCTCACCGGCAACGCCACCACTGACACTGCTGCATTCGCTGTGAGCGAGTCACCTGTATTCTCGGGCAATGTCACAGCGCCTTATTACTATGGCAATGGATCCACGCTCACAGGCACCACCGGCGGCAGCACATTCTACGGACAGTTCTGGAGCACAGTGAGCCAGCCCAATGACGCTGGAAATGCTGTGCCAATGACACTTGACACATCGGACGCATTCAACACAGGTGTCAGCATCGCAGTAGGCAACATTTCGCACATTGTGATAGCCAATCCCGGTGTGTACAACATACAGTTTTCGGCACAGTTTTCCAAGACCGATTCGGGACAGGACACTGTGAGTGTTTGGTTGGCCAAGGATGGTGTGAATGTACCGGACAGTTGCACAGATCTAGATCTTAACGGCAACAACGCCAAGATTGTTGCTGCCTGGAACTGGTTGGTCAATCCCACTGTGGCCAATACCTACTATCAGATCTATTGGTCCAGTTCAGATTCCGCTTTGGAATTACTGTCGATTGGTGCGCGAACCACTCCCACCCGACCCGCGGTACCCAGCTTAATAGTAACTGTGACACAAGCATAATAAAGGAATCACAATGTCAAAACTCTTTGTTTTTTTAGCACTAATCATCGCCATGCCGGCCTGGGCGCAGAAACAGCCCCAATCAAAACTCCATGACTGGTCAGTTACCCGAGTGGTAGACGGAGACACAGTTGAGTTTGCTGCTCCTTGGTTGCCTGACCCGCTGAAGAAAAAACTCAGCGTGAGAGTGTATGGTGTGGATACGCCAGAAAAAGGGCATCGTGCCAAATGCGAATCTGAAGCCAAGCGCGGAGCCGCTGCCACTGAGTTTACCAAGGCATTTGTGGCATCTGCCAAAAAAACACAGATAGCATTGATCGACTGGGACAAGTTTGGTGGCCGTGTGTTGGGTGATGTCATCGTGGATGGTCGTAGCCTGCGTGCCGAATTGATCAAAAACGGTTTTGCCAGAGAATACTATGGTGAAGCCAAACAAAGTTGGTGTAACTGAACAAAATAATCGTTGACACGCCGAGGACACTAAGTTAATATTGTATCATTAACTTAGGAGTCTCAGATGTCACAATCCCGTAATTTTTCCTCGGAACAAAAAGCCAAACTCACACAACTGTTCAACGAAGGCAGCCAGGTCATGCACGAAATTGAAACCTTGACCGAAGGTCTCAACGACACAGTCAAAGCCATTGCCGAGGAAATGGAAATCAAACCCTCAATCCTCAAAAAGGCCATCAAGATCGCCCACAAGGCCGAGTTTGGTAAAGAGCAACAAGATCACGAACTGTTGGAAAATATTCTGACCACAGTTGGCAAGACTCTGTGACCAGTACATATGCCCAGTGGCGAAACAGCATTGGGGACTATGTCAAAAACGACTGGAGAGAAAATCCCTTTCGCTTTTGCTTAGAAATGACCGGTTGGGCCATCAGCATAGGCTGTAGTGTTACCTATGCTTGGACTGTGCCTAACTTGCCGTTCATCCCATTGTACTCTGCTTTTATTACCGGCTGCTTGATTATGGCATGGTGTGCCTACACTCGTGGCAGTTTTGGTATCCTGGGAAATTATTTGTTGCTGAGTATTATTGACAGCATAGGACTGATCAAGCTAATTATACAGCAGTCATAAGGTTCGCCGCCTCAAGGCAAGATTGGTATTTGCACAGCCCAAAGTGTGCATAGGAGAACGAATTTGAGTTATGTTGATGCACTACACAGCCGCGATGAAGATCGTATCTATGTAGTAGAGCGTGTAGCAGGTGCAAGGAGATACGAAGAGTATCCAGCCAACTATATCTTTTACTATGATGATCCGCGTGGCAAATTCCGCAGTGTGTATGACACGCCTGTTGCAAGATTCAGCACACGCAACTTTAAAGAATTCCAAAAAGAAATACGCATACAGTCGGGCAAGACCTTGTATGAGCAGGACATCAAGCCTGTGTTGCGATGCCTGGAAGAAAACTACAAAGGCAAAAAGTCTCCCGAATTGCACGTGGCATTCTTTGACATCGAAACAGGTTTCGATCAAGACAAAGGCTTTGCTGATCCATCAGATCCATTCAATCCCATCACAGCCATCAGTGTGTATTTAGACTGGATGGACAAACTGGTCACCTTGGTGGTGCCTCCTGCAGGCATGAGCGATGAAACTGCTGCCGAGATCGCACAACACTTTGACAACACATTTGTGTTCCGTGATGAAGGTCAGTTGCTGGAAACATTCCTTGATCTCATAGAAGACGCTGATGTGCTGTCAGGTTGGAACTCAGAAGGCTATGATATCCCTTACACTGTGAATCGTGTGACACGCATACTCAGCCGAGATGACACACGCAAGTTCTGTTTATGGAGCCAGTTTCCTAAACAGCGCACCTTTGAACGTTTTGGCAAAGAGTCAGAGACCTTTGACTTGATAGGTCGTGTGCATATGGACTATATGCAACTGTACAGGAAATACACCTATGAAGAACGGCACAGTTATTCCCTGGACGCCATTGGCGAATATGAACTGGGCGAGCGCAAGTTGGCCTATGAAGGCACGCTGGACAGTTTGTACAACAAAGATTGGCGTGTGTTCATAGACTACAATAGGCAAGACGTGGCCCTGCTGGCCAAACTGGACAAGAAACTTAAATTCCTAGACTTGGCCAATGAAATCGCACATGAGAACACGGTGTTACTGCCTACCACAGCAGGCGCAGTGGCTGTGACAGAACAGGCCATCATCAATGAAGCACACGAGCGTGGCCTGGTGGTGCCCAGCCGCAAACAGCGCCTCACCGACGATGACACAGCAGCCGCAGGTGCGTATGTGGCCTATCCCAAAAAAGGCTTGCACGACTACATTGGTGCGGTGGACATCAACAGTCTGTATCCTTCGGCCATCCAAGCACTGAACATGGCTCCTGAGACCATTGTTGGTCAATTGAGACCTACCATGACCGACGCACATCTCAAAAGCAAGATGCTGGCTGGCAATTCATTTGCTGCTGCCTGGGAGAATGTGTTTGGTTCCTTGGAATACACTGCTGTGATGAATCGTGAGCGCGGCACAGTGCTCACGGTGGACTGGGAAGATGGCACCAGTCAAGACCTGTCGGCAGCAGAAATTTGGAGCATGATCTTTGACAGCCACACGCCTTACTGCTTGTCAGCCAATGGCACTATCTTTACCTACGAGCGCGAAGGTGTGGTACCAGGACTGCTGGCACGCTGGTACAAAGAGCGTAAAGAACTGCAGAAGAATCTCAAAGAAGCCAAAACCAAAGAAGACATTGAGTTCTGGGACAAGAGACAGTTGGTAAAAAAGATCAACTTGAATTCACTGTACGGTGCTATTCTCAATCCTGGCTGTAGGTTCTTTGACAAACGCATTGGGCAGTCAACTACACTGGTGGGTCGGCAAATTGCACGTCACATGGCTGCGTTTATCAACGAAGCAGTCACAGGCCGGTATGATCACGTGGGCGATGCCATTATCTACGGTGACACTGATTCCTGTTACTTTTCTGCGTATTCTACACTGAAGCCGCAGATTGATGCCGGAGACATAGCCTGGGACAAAGACACTGCCATACAGATCTATGATACCATCGCTGATCAACTGAATGATTCATTTCCTGGCTTCATGGAACAGGCATTCCACTGTCGCAGAGATCACGGTGAGATCATACGTGGTGGTAGAGAACTGGTGGCCATCAAGGGACTTTACATCACCAAAAAGCGTTATGCGGTCATGATCTATGACAAAGAAGGCAAGCGCAAGGATGTCAACGGTGAACCCGGACAGATCAAAGCCATGGGCCTGGATCTCAAACGTGCTGACACTCCCAAGGTCATACAAGAGTTCTTGCTACATCTGCTGACTCACGTGTTGCAGGGTTCGGACAAGGACTGGGTGATCAACGAAGTCAAAGAGTTCAAAATCAAGTTCACAGAAAGACCTGCCTGGGAAAAAGGGTCGCCCAAGCGTGTGAACAACTTGACCAAGTTCGTCAAAGAAGAAGAGCGACTGGGTCGAGCTAATATGCCAGGCCACGTGCGTGCTTCAATGAATTGGAATAACCTCAGACGAATGCATAGCGACAAGTACAGCCTACAGATCGTGGACGGTATGAAAGTGATTGTGTGCAAACTCAAAAGCAATCCGCTAAACTTCACATCTGTGGCCTATCCCACTGACCAACTGCATTTGCCGCAGTGGTTTCGAGATTTGCCTTTTGATGATGCTGCCATGGAGACCACTGTGATCGACGAAAAGGTGGAAAACCTGCTGGGTGTGATGAATTGGGACTTGGCCAGTAACACGCAGATCAATTCAACCTTTGATAATCTTTTTAGTTTTGATTAAAAAAGTCATTGAAATCTATCATTTTTTGCTGTACAATCTAAATATACCTCACAAGGAGAAGCAATGAGCATCAAAGACACACTACAAGACATCGTGGAGCATACGCACAAGCTAGGCAACATTGATGTGGTAAAAATCACAGGCACAGACAAATCCACTGATTTGGAAGGACTCAGCGAAGACAAATCCGTGGTGTTGCAGGCTGCTTTCAAAACGCCGGTGGCCGAGTTTATTGGCACCTTGGGTATGCCCAATCTTGGCAAACTCAGCACACTGTTGAACCTGGAAGTGTATCGCGAGCACGCCAAGATCACTATCACACAGCGTGATCGCAACGGCGAAAAGATTCTAGACAGCATACACTTTGAAAACAAAGACAGCGACTTCAAAAATGACTATCGCTTCATGGCGCCGGAACTGGCCAATGAGAAGCTCAAAAAGGTCACGTTCAAAGAGCCTGTTTGGGATCTGGCATTCGAACCCACCATCGCCGGAGTGCAAAGACTCAAAATGCAAGCATCGGCCAACTCCGAAGAGCCACTGTTCACTGCCAAAACTGAAAAAGAAGATTTGATGTTTTACTTTGGCGATCACTCAACACACGCTGGTAACTTTGTGTTCCATCCTGGCTGCGGCAACAAACTCAGCCGCGCCTGGAGTTTTCCTG
>Ga0315903_10001667_pt1 | contig 33761 bp, 32 predicted proteins | sample LakEriMetagenome_7_FD_203524 | JGI IMG/M metagenome (GOLD analysis project Ga0315903, IMG submission 203524) | Freshwater fungal communities from buoy surface, Lake Erie, Ohio, United States - Buoy 2 MA119 | ecosystem: Environmental > Aquatic > Freshwater > Lake | place: USA: Lake Erie, Ohio...
GTTCCACGCCTAAAACCGATCCAGCCAAAGATTAAAATTGCGGCAGCAAGAAAAATATCAACAATATTCATATATTTTTAACTTATCGGAAATCTGAGTCTTTTTTAACCAATTTAAGTGCAAGTTCTTTATCAGTTGGTCCTTCACCAAATGATGGACACAAACTAGCTATTGGACAAGCTCCGCACGCTGGTTTTCTGGCATGACATCTTCTTCGTCCATGCCATATAACTAATTGACTCAAATGAGTCCAATATTTGGGAGCAAATATTTCATGCATCGCAAATTCAACTTTTACTGGATCTGTTTCTTTGGTCCAACCAAATCTTCTACTTAATCGACCAAAGTGAGTATCAATCGTTATGCCTGGAATATCAAAAGAGTTTCCTAAAATAACATTGGCAGTTTTTCTTCCTACCCCTGGAAGAGTTACTAAATCATCTAAGTTGTTGGGGACTTTTCCTCCGAAATCATCACAAACTTTTCGAGCCATCCCAATGATGCTGGTGGCTTTGTTTTTGTAAAAGCCGGTTGATCTGATTAAATCTTCTAATTCACTTTTCTTAGCACTAGCAAAATCTTCTGCTTTTTTATATTTTTTAAACAAAGCAGGAGTCACCATGTTTACTCGTTTGTCTGTACATTGGGCAGCAAGAATTGTTGCAACCAGCAACTGCAGAGGATTTTTGAAATCAAGTTCGCAATGAGCATTTGGGTATAACTTGTTTAACCCGGTATAAATCTTTTTAGCCCGAAGCTTTAGTTCTGCAGGTGATTCTTTTGCTTTTGTTGCCATAGCAAGAGATTAAGGGCTAACAGGGACATCAAATCACACCGGCTTATAAGTCAACTAGAATTAAAGACAAGAGACAAAAGAAGAGGGTTAATGGAAGAAGCAGTAAGGAATGCTCCCCTTTTTCTTGCCCTTGATGAGGAAGCATCTGTTGCTTTAAGAGCCTCAATGGTTGAAATTGATTTCACCAGAGGCCAAGTTGTTTTTGCTGAAGGTGATCCTGGAGATCGCCTTTATGTAATTGTGGATGGAAAAATCAAACTAGGTACCACTTCAAATGATGGCCGAGAAAGCTTGTTGGCAGTTCTTGGACCTGGAGAAATGTTTGGTGAATTATCTTTATTTGATCCAGGTCCAAGAACAGCAACCGCAACTGCACTTACTGAAACAACTTTGCTTGGCTTAGGTCATGAAGCACTTGGTCCATGGTTAACAGGAAGACCAGGAGTTGGACAAGCGTTACTAAAAGCACTTGCTCAAAGGTTAAGGAGAACAAATGAAAACTTATCTGATTTAGTTTTCTCAGATGTTCCCGGAAGAGTTGCTAAAGCATTAGTTGAACTAAACGAAAAATTTGGTGAGAAAAGATCTGATGGTTTCTATGTTGAACATGATCTAACCCAGGAAGAACTTGCCCAATTAGTTGGGGCCTCTAGAGAAACAGTAAATAAAGCTCTAGCTGATTTTGTCCAGAGGGAATGGATAAAACTGGAGCCGAGAGCAGTTTTGTTGTTAGACTTAGAAAGACTTCATAAAAGAGCACGTTAACTAAAGGAAGCACAATTGAATAACTTCAATTCGAATGATTCTTCAAAACTTTTCGAGTCTCTAAGTGAAAACTTCAAGAAACCAGAACAATTAAGCGACTTGCATTCAAATTACTTAAGTATTCTTGATAATAACCTTAAGTTAGTTGGTTTTCTGGCGCCTTTTTCTTACTTAGATTTAAACGATTCTTCAAAAATGTCTAAATTAACTGCATGGAGAAATGAAAATGTTAATGTTTACCCAACAAGATTCTTAGCTAGCCCTCAAAGCAGTTCGAATTGGTTTAAAAAACTTGTACTTGAAAATCCCAATAGACTACTTTTTTGGATTATTGACTTAAATCAAAACTTAGTAGGTCATGTAGGTATTTCGAAAAATAGTGAAGATAATTTCGAATATGAATTAGATAATGTAATACGAGGAAATGTTTCCACTCCTGGAATTATGTCTTTTTCTATCAAGCGACTTGAGGAGTGGGTGGAAGCAGAGTTTTCTGCTGAGCACTTACATTTAAAAGTTATGGAAAGTAATGTACATGCAATTGAGTTTTATAAGAAGCTCGGATACGAATCGGTTGGGAGAATTGGCTTAAGAGAAGAGACCCAAGATAAAATCATAAAATTGGTTCCCGGTATACCGGAAGTAGACGCATTTATATTAATGTCCAAAAATATAATTGAAAGTCGTTCAAAACAAGACAAAATACTAACAGCTGGACCCACTATCTCAACGCTTGAAATTTCATTTGTCAATGATGCAGTGAGAAATGGATGGAATAATAATCATTCAAATTATATAAATAAGTTTGAAAGCGAATTTGCTAATTTTGTTGGTTCAAAATTTGCAATGGCAACAAGTAGTTGTACTGGTGCATTACATCTTTCTTTGCTTGCATTGGGAATTAAAGAAGGAGACGAAGTTATAGTGCCTGAAGTAACTTGGGTTGCAACAGCATCGGCTGTTCGTTATGTCGGTGCAACTCCAGTTTTTGCCGATATTGATCCACTCACGTGGACCATTTCACTTCAGTCAATAAAAGATTTGGTAACACAAAAAACGAAAGCAATAATTCCTGTGCATCTATATGGATACGCAGCCAATCTCATAGAAATCTCAGATTTTGCCAAATCCAAAGGAATTTTTGTTGTCGAAGACGCCGCACCAGCTATAGGAACCAAAATTGGAAATAAATTTGCAGGAGCAATTGGAGACATTGGATGTTACAGTTTTCAAGGCGCAAAAATGTTAGTCACTGGTGAAGGGGGCATGCTAGTTACAAATGAAGAAGATTTGTATAAAAGAGCTAAAAGAATTCAAGATCACGGAAGAAAGCCAGGCACTTTTTGGATTGAAGAGCTTGGATATAAATACAAGATGTCAAATATTCAGGCAGCACTTGGATTAGCTCAACTTTATAGGGCAGATAATCAGATTTTCAGAAAACGAAGGATTAATACTTGGTATAAAGATGGGTTAAAGGAAATTAGGGGAATTAGTTTTCAGGAAGAGTTAGTCGGTACTGAATCAATCTGTTGGATGTCTAGCATAAAAATAGGAAAATCGATTGGTATTTCTAGGGATGAAGTCATTAGTGAATTATTGGACAAAGGAATTGACTCTCGACCAGTATTTCCTGCCATTAGTCAATATCCATTCTGGAAAGTAAAATACTCACCAAAAACTACTGCGAAAGAAATAGGTGACAGCGGCATTAATTTGCCAAGTGGAGTCAATCTCTCAAAGAATTCAATTGATTATGTGATTTCAAGTTTGTACGAAATTTTGACTTAGAATGATAAATTCAAAAGAATTAGCAAATTTAAGCAGAGTCAGCGTAATCGAAATGATTACCGCATCAAAAGCAGCTCATATAGGTTCTTCTCTTTCGGTAATCGATATTCTTTCTGTAATTTATGCATATAAATTAAATAATGACAGAAATAAAGACGTCGTTTTATTATCCAAAGGACATGCTGCCGCGGCAATGTATGCAGTACTTGGAAATTCAGGTTTTATTCCTAAAGAAAATTTAGCAACTTATTGCAAGGATGGCAGTTCCCTTGGCGGTCACGTTACTCATTCTGGAAATAATGGAGTTGAATTCTCAACAGGCTCACTTGGTCATGCGCTTTCATTTGGAGTTGGAAAATCACTCGCAAAAATAATTGATTCTGATAATTCTAGAGTTTTTGTTGTTCTTTCAGATGGTGAATGTGATGAAGGCAGTACCTGGGAGGCAGCACTTGTTGCAGCGCACCATAAGTTAGCAAATTTGACAGTTATTATCGATAGAAATAATTTGCAATCTCTAAAATCAACTGAAGAGACTCTGAAACTAGAACCCCTAGATAAAAAGTGGGAGGCTTTTGGATGGAATGTTACAAAAATTGACGGACACAATCATGATGAATTAATGGGATCAATTTCTTCAACTTTTAATGACTTGTCCTCGCCAAATTTAATTATAGCTAAAACGGTAAAAGGGAAGGGTGTCTCGTTTATGGAAAATGTCATTGATTGGCATTACAAATCTCCCAACTTAGAGGAAAAAGAAATTGCGTTACGTGAGTTAGGAAATAAGTAGTGAGAAACACTTTTATAAACAAACTGATGAGATTAGCTGAGTCTGATTCAAGTATTATGTTTTTGACTGGAGATCTCGGATTCGGCGTTGTCGAGAATTTTGAAAAGCATTTTCCTAAGCAATTCCTGAACTGTGGTGTAGCAGAACAAAACATGATAGGAATGGCTGCTGGTCTCGCATCTGAAGGAAAAAGAGTTTTTGTCTATTCAATTGCTAATTTTCCCACTTTCCGTTGCTTAGAGCAGATTAGAAATGACATTTGCTACCATGATTTTCCAGTAACTATAGTTTCAATTGGTTCTGGTTTCAGTTATGGGATTCTTGGATATACACACCAAGCGATTGAAGACATCGCGATCATGAGGCCTTTACCGGGATTGCGGATTTTAAGTCCATCAGATCCCTTAGAAGTCGACCAGTGCTTGGATTTAATTATCTCAAAACCTAAACCAACATACTTAAGGTTAGGGAAAAATGGTGAATCTAATTTAATTAACAATCCAACAAGGGATATAGAAAAACTAAATTTTTTTAATAAACGTAGGAAGTGTCTCATCGTATCCACCGGAACAATTAGTGAAGAATGTAAGGTCGCAGTAGAAGTGTTAAATTCTGAAGTTGAAGATTCATTTTGCTTTGCAACTATTTCACAACTTAAGCCGTTAGTTATTGAAAAAAGGGATGTACAAGATTTTGAATTTATTGTAACTATTGAGGAACATAGTCTAGCAGGTGGTTTAGGTTCAATTGTGAACGATTTTATTATTAGTAGTAACCTGAAAATGAGTGTGCTTAATATTGGCATTCCAGATGAAGTCCAACACTTATTGGGTTCAACAAATTACTTAAGAAAACATTATGGTTTGGACTCACAAAGCCTAGTTAAAAAAATAAAAAATTTTATTTTGCAGTAGTTTTATAATCAAGTGCTAAAATGGCTCTTTTAACTTGACATCAAGTTTGAAATGCGTCATCAAAAGATTTTATCACAAAATAGATTTTATACAGGATTTAAGAAATATGAATTCTATTTCAAATCCGATTTTCTTAAGTACATCACACTTCATTTTATCAATATTTACCAGTAGAATATTCGTAAAATGACTCATCTCATCGCAAACAGGTAAATTCGACTGCTTTTAATCTAAATAGTAAATTGACACCGTGGTATTATTCTGTTTATGATACTTTGTAGTTCAAGTATTTAAGATTACAAATCTTTGGAGTTAATTAGTGAAGGTTTTTGCACTAGTAACGGCCCGAAGCGGTTCTAAAGGTGTGCCAGATAAAAATATTAAGCACATTGGTGGTCATTCTCTTTTGGATTGGTCAATAAAATCATCTTTGAAATCTCAAACAATTACACAAGTTTATTTGTCAACAGATTCAGAAGATTATGCAAATATCGCTAAACAATGTGGTGCACTAGTTCCATTTTTAAGACCTACGGAATTAGCATCAGATACTGCTAATGATTTAGATGTTATTAAACACTTCTTGTCATTTATTGATGAAAAACCTGAGGCTTTAGTGCACATCAGACCAACTACCCCGTTAAGAGATCCTTCAATCCTTGATAAAGCAATTGAGTTGTTTTTCAATAAGAAAGGTGAGTTAACTTCACTTCGCTCTGTTCATGAAATGAGTGAATCTGCATATAAATCATTTGAAGTTAATGACAAAGGATTTCTTTCAACTATTGGTTCTATAGAAAGTGGAGATAAAGCAAATCTACCTCGACAAGCTTTTCCCAAGACTTATGTAGCAAACGGTTATGTTGATATTTTAGACCCAAATTACATTTTGAAAGAAAACAAACTCCACGGCGACAAAATTTTGGCTTTCCAAACCCCAGTTATGACTGAAGTCGACTCAATTGAGGATCTAGAATACTTAGAGTGGCAAATCACTAAACAACCACAATTGCTCAAAACTGTTTTTGGAGACCAATAATGGCCGGTTACATGTTCTCAAGAGAACCCAAAACAGTTGCATTAGTTGAAACAAAATATCGAAAAATTGCCACCCAAATTCCAGCCCCTGGAACAAAAGAGATTATTGCTCGATTAGAAAAAACTGAATCAAGATCAATGCAAGGACAATTTCCCATCATTTGGGATAAGGCTGAAGATTTCAGTGTTTATGACATCGCTGGAAATAAGTGGATTGATTTTACTTCAACAATATTTGTGGCCAACATTGGTCATGGAAACAAGAGAGTAAGTACAGCAATTAAAGAAGTGCTCGATAAGCCTTTGGTTTCTACTTATGCCTACATGAGTGGAGTAAGAGCAAAATACTTAGAAAAACTAATTGAATTTGCAGGACCTCCATTTGGTAAAGCATTTTTGCTTTCAGCTGGCACTGAAGCAACCGAAGCTACTTTAAAACTAATCAGAATGAATGGCCAAAAAATTGGTAAGAAAAGACCAGGAATTGTGACCTTGAATGGGAACTGGCATGGCAGAACTATGGGTGCGCAAATGATGTCTTCAAACGCTGAGCAAAAAGCATGGATTGGTTATGAAGATCCAAACATTCACCACATTGATTTTCCATACCCTTGGCTAGTAAGTGAAGAACAAGGAGAGGGGTTCTTTAACAAACAATTAGAGTCTCTTAAACAAAGAGGCTTAAATCTAGAAACCGACCTTGCAGGATTTATGTTAGAAACATTCCAAGGATGGGGAGCACTTTTTTACCCCATGTCTTTTGTTAAAGCAATAAGAAAATTCACCGAGAAAAATTCAATTCTTTTGGCTTTTGATGAAATGCAAGCAGGATTTGCTCGTACAGGAAAGAAATTTGGTTTCGAGCACTATGACGTATCTCCCGATCTATTTGCTTGTGGCAAAGGGATGGGTGGTGGAGTCTCACTATCTGGAGTAATCGGTCGAAGTGAAATTATGGATTTACCTGAAGTAGGTAATATGAGTTCTACTCATTCAGCTAATCCCCTAGTTTGTGCGGCAGGATTAGCAGTGTTAGAAGAAATTGAATCAAAAAATATTGTTGCTGAAACTGCACGAAAAGGACAGATACTTAAGAACTCACTGAAAAATCTAAAAACTAAATTTCCAGAGATTATCAATAATTACTACGGCGAAGGACTAATTGCCTCACTAATCTTCAATGACTTCAATAATCTTTCAAAGAGTGAATTAGCTAGTCAGATTTCAGAAAAGTGTATGCAAAAAGGCTTACTCGTGGTGCATACTGGAAGAGAATCGATAAAACTAGGACCACCCCTAACGATCACCGATGAAGCACTTCTTGAGGCAATGAGTGTCTTCGAGGAAGCACTACTTGAGGTGATTGGTCATAAGTAATACAACTCGGCATGTGGGAATAGTGGTTAATGACTTAAATAAGACAAGAGATTTTTGGATTAACACTATGGGATTTAAATTGCACATTGAAGCAGTAGAGGAGTCCCCGTATATAGATGAATTACTTGCTATTAGAGATCCAGCGCTGACGACAGTGAAATTAATTGATTCAAATGGATTTATAATTGAATTACTTAAATTCGAGAACCATCACGTTGATAGTTCTTGGTCCGGGGACTTAAAAACCGCTGGACTTACCCACATTGCTCTAACAGTGGATAATTTAGTTGAAATGGTGGAGGGGCTAAAAAAACAAAATTTTCAGCCCCTTTCAGAGATAAAAACATCTCCAAATAAAAAAGTAAAGGTTGTATTTGTAAAAGGTCCTGAAGCAATTATGTTAGAACTAGTTCAATCACTAGAGTGAAATCATACGTTAAACTAAAGTAAACGACTTATAGTGATTTTTATTGAAAATCAATCGTAAAGAATGATTAAATTAAAATAATATAACTTTTCCACTAAAACAATTATTTCTCTATTTTAAAGTAATGCGAAATCTATTCCGTGTTTTGAGGAATATTTAAACAAATATCTTTCTTATTTAAATTTGAGTATAAAGTTGCTTAAAAACTTTTCTTCTCTAAACTTTCTGTCAATAGATAGATAATCACCCTCCTCTTAAGATTATGTTCTAGAAATATTTAGATTCAAGGGGAGTTAAATTCTCCTCTAAAGCCCTTCCAACGTTGTAAAAGCCGTGTTACCTTACCTATGAACTAAACTTTGTAAAGACCTATCAGATACAAGATCGTATTAAGAAGAAATGTATGTATATAGGTCCAACAGTGGATTTCACTTTAAAATTTCACCTAATTCCGCGTATAAAAATTGGGTATCATCCGAGGTAAGTTTATGAATTGAAATTACGTCCTGCAATTTCTCGCTCTGAAAATGTTTACAACTAAGGCATGGTAATCCTGCTCTATTCAAAACTCTAGACACAAGGTCTGAATTTATATCTACTAAATCTTGGATTGATACTAGCCCAATATCAAAATTCTTTTCCTTGATTTCAGAGTCTATTTTTAAATTTAACGCCGATGGGCCAAATGCAAGCATCCTCAGGAAATTAGGTGTATAAAATTCCTGGTCTCGAGAAAATTTAATCCAATAACCAATACGTAATTCTTCCCAGGTGACTTCATCCTTAATCCAATTAGCTAATTTATCCATACCTACTTTTGCTTGTAAACGGGGTATATCTCTATTCAAGTTGATATAATTTTCATTCTCAAATTTAAAAACATCATTAAACTCCCCGCATTCGCAAATTAAATTAAATTCTAGAGTTTCGCATTTGAAGAAGTCCTTAACTTTCAAAAGATTATACATATAATCTCTAATTTCAAGAGCAACATATTTATGATCAGCTAGTCTGCAATCATCATTACCCTTATTTTGTCGAACTAATTCTAAATTAAAATTAGAGAGACCTTCTAAATATTCCTCTCTATTGTTTATTCTATTTGATTGTTGCAGGTTACTAAAGTTGAAATTTTCTCCGGGCAATAAATCTAATAACTTTGTTTTAATTACTTTATGATCAAATTCTCTTTTTATTTCATTTATTGTTAAATGATTCATCTCACTTTCAAGTTTGCTAAATTTAATTGGATCTAATCTCCAAAAAGATGCAAATGGTAGATAATACTTGGGTCTAACTTTATTGCAGATTGATGTCAAATGATTGAGCATTGACCTTCTTGATAATTGAATTTTCGATTGCTTAGTTTTATCAGTTAAATCCCAAGTCATAGGATAATCGCTTGCAAAAACATCGAATGATGCTGTCATTAAGTCAATGTCCTCCCATATTCTCCAGTCGTCATGAAAATAACCTGCATCATTCATATTTAGCCATTTGAAGCCATAGAAATTTACCTGCAAAATTGAATCTTCCCATCTATGGCTTGGTCTGTTAAAGTAAAATTTGTAATCCTCATTAACTTTAAATTCTTGATCAAAATCGATTCCATAGATATTACGAAAACCTAAATTAGCTAATTTCTTCTCTATTCTACCACTTATGAATTTTGGGAAAAAAATGACTTTATCTTTAGGAAATTGAAGTAGCGATTCAGGATGCAGGTGGTCTGGATGTTCATGAGTTATGAATATGTGATCAATTTGCGAGTAATCAATTTCCTTTTTCCCTGGCGGCCAGTGCACCCAATTACCAGAATAGGTTGATTCTGAAGTCCAAGGATCTGTAATAAAGGAAAATTCGCTATTGCTCACCACTAGAGATGCGTGACTAACAAAATCAATTGTTGGACTTATATTTATTGTGTTAGACGACTTCTGTCGTTTAGCGTTTTTATATTTTAGATGAATTCTGTCACCATCAATTAGAAAATCTATTTCGTTTAACTTACTACCCCCTTGCAATTCATTCTTACCATCTTTATCAAAAATCCATTTATGGCCAGTACAAAAAAACTTACCGTTTGACTTCTTTACTAACATTCCCTGGTGAGGACAGATGGGCTCAAAAATTTTTATATTCATCGCACTATTAATTGAAAATAACCACTTTTTTGTTTGATTATCAAAGACTTCTCCGACACCATTTTTAACATTTTTATAGATGTCATTCAGAGATATAAAATGTTCAAGCTCGAAATTCATCCCTTTCATATATTAACCGTCTCTACCAAAAAATGTGGAGCATCTTTTCTTACTTGGCCATGAATGCTAATTACATACTCACCCATAATGCCAGTAAAAAACATTTGCAGTCCTCCAATCACTAACAAGGCTGTTATTTCAAAACTTAATTCTAGAATTTGTTGATTTGGAATCAGTGAAACCAATCCAATTATGATGCCGATGGAAGCAATCGTAAATCCAGATAGTAGGATCAGCCTTGCCGAAATACGCGATGTTGAGATAAATGCATTTACTGCTACATCTAAAGCAATAATTATGCTCGTTTTTGAATTTCCTTTAGTGCGGGCCTTCATATCATAATTTACAAATGTTGATTTTACGCCCGCATTAGCAATCATCCCCCTCAAATAAGGATTATGATCATTTGTCTTCATTAAGCTGTCTATAACTCTTCTATCGACTAACATAAATTCACCGGCATTAACAGGAATCGTATAATAAGCAAATTTCTGTATCAGAAGGTAAAATACCGTTCTTAAAGTTTTTAAAAAATAATTTTCCTGACGATTTTTCCTAATTCCAAAAACAACGTAAAAACCCTGTTTCCAGTTTTTGTAAAAATCCTGTATAACTTCAACCGGGTCCTGTTGGTCGGCCGCGAGCATAGGGATAATAGCTCGTCCTGAAACATACCGAAATGCATTAAATATGCTGGCTTGGGGTCCCACATTTCGACTATTAATCAACAACTTAATTCGGTTATCTTCATTCGCTAACCTTTTAATCACTGTAACTGTTTCATCAGATGAAGAGTTGTCCACAAAAATATGTTCGTAAGTTACGGTAGGTAATCTCCTCAACATAAATTCTTTAAGGGATAGAGCACAATCACTCACTGTATCCTCCTCATTAAAACAAGGAGTAATTATTGACAACTCAATACTTGGCATTAATCCCAATTCTTCCATGGAGCCTTACCGCTACTCCAAATTTCATTCAACATTAATGATTCCCTATAGGTATCCATAGGTTGCCAGAATCCCCGGTGTTTAAATGCAAAAATCTGTTCATCCTTGACTAGGTCATTTATTGGTCCTTGTTCTAACGGTTCATCTTTCTTAAAGTAGTCAAAAACTTTTGGTTCAAATATGAAGAATCCACCATTTACCCAATCTTCAATCTTTTGTTTCTCATTAAATTCAGAAATTTTGTCTTTCCCATCTAGGGTAAGTGATCCAAATCTACTAATTGGCTGAACAGCAGTTAGTGTTGCCAACTTTTGATGCGATTCGTGAAATTCAATTAAGTCATTTATATTTATGTCCGACAATCCATCTCCGTAGGTTACTAAGAATCGTTCATTTCCTATAAATCTATTTATTTTTTTTAGACGTAACGCGGTGTTACTTTCCAATCCAGTATCTACGAGCGAAATATTCCAAGAATTATTGGACAATTGTGCTAAAATTTCAATTTCCTTAGATTTACCTAACTTAACTCTGATATCGTTATTCCAGTTTTCAAAATTTAGGAAGTATTCTTTAATTAAGTGTCCTTTATAACCTAAGCAAATTACAAAATCGTTGATTCCAAATTGCGATAAATTCTGCATAATGTGCCAAATAATTGGGATTCCACCAATTTCCACCATTGGCTTGGGTTTGAATTCGGTCTCTTCCCTAAGCCTTGTACCAAGACCTCCTGCTAAAATTACACATTTCATGTAATAATAATATACATAACTTGTCTAAATGGTCTACTCTCGAATTAAAGAGTTACTACTTTTAAGTCGGATTCTAGAACTCAATACAAAGTGTTTAAAAAATTAGTTTTTAGGTTGTAACTTAATCTAGGTTCCATATAAATTCATTACGGTTACCATTTCCGATAGGACCCCATAACCGCCTTTTGTCCTTAGCTTTAAATCTACTTCTTTTTTTACATCCTTAACTGCGTCACTTGGACAAAGACTAAATTTTGCTTTTCTGATTGCGTCAATATCATTAACATCGTTTCCGATGTACCAAGAATCGCTCCATGTTAGATCACTCTTTGAAAGATATCTTTCGATTGCTTCAACTTTGTTTGAGAGTCCCTGCAGGGCCTCAATCCCTAATTTTGTCGCTCTTGCAGTTACTACATTGTTGGTTTCTGTGCTGGTTATGACAATTGTTATTCCAAGTGCTTTAAGTCGATTTATTGCTAAACCGTCTTTTCTGTTCGCTGCTACGAACTCTTCCCCTTCTTGATTTAACCAGACTCGATCATCAGTAAGACATCCATCAAAATCTGTGAAGATTACTTTAGGCAATTTTTGGTTTTTCAACTTTTTTTTCATTGAATATTTTTATTCAACTTCAACTGTCAGTTCTATCTCAACAGATGCATTCAATGGAAGAACTGCCATTCCAACAGCAGATCTAGCATGTTTGCCAGCTTCACCAAATATTTCTAGGAGTAATTCGCTTGCCCCGTTCACCACAGCTGGTTGTTGGGTAAATGTTGGAACACTTGCTACATAACCAACCACTCTTACTATTTGTTTGATTCGGTCTAAATCGCCAATGATACTTTTTATGGCAGCTAATGCATTAAGAGTGCAAATTCGAGCAGCCTTGTTTGCTTCTTCAACTTCAACGTCTTTACCCAGCAACCCTTTTGATATTAGTTCACCACTTACCATCGGAAGTTGTCCGGCGGTAAAAACTAGTTTGCCTACTTGTTTAGCAGGAACGTAAGCAGCAACCGGTTTTGGTGCTTCAGGAAGATTTAATCCAATTTGTTTAAGCTTATTTTCTACATTGCCCACTTGAATTTCTCCCCCTTAAACGATTTAACCTCAGTTAAATTCATTTGTTTCTCCAAGTCTCAGTGGACTGTACCGGTATTGGTCATTCAATACCAAGATGGAAAGATATCACTCGGAGGGCTCGCCTAGTGGCCGATGGCACCGGTCTTGAAAACCGGAAGGGGTTCACGCTCCTCGTGGGTTCAAATCCCACGCCCTCCGCTCTCGATTTAAATGGGTTTGAACATATAAGTAGTGTTTGCTTATCTGTGTGGAACTTCCATTTATTTGGGAGGCGTCGCCTAGCCCGGTCCATGGCACCCGCCTGCTAAGTGGGAGGGGGATAAAACCTCCACGAGGGTTCAAATCCCTCCGCCTCCGCAGAGAATAGGATTTCATTTATTGGTTGAAATCAATCAGTATTGGAAAATTGACTTGCGCTCGTAGCTCAACGGATAGAGCATCTGACTACGGATCAGAAGGTTAGGGGTTCAAATCCCTTCGGGCGCACTTACTAGTTTTCACACACACTGCATAATCTTAAATATTGAAATTAGATTCTTGAGCATCTTTATAGAACATTTTGACAGTATCCAATGAGTATTGATCTAAATCGTAACCAACAATTTCTAGTTTCTTTAATATATCTGTAGTCGCAGTTATTACATGGCAGCCAATTTCCGATGCTTGAAAAATATTTAGTAACTCTCTTGGTGAAGCCCAAATTACTTCAGATGAACCTATTGGTTTTAGAAATTCTACGGTCTCTCGCATTATCCCAACCGGGTCTCTCCCCGTATCTGCAATTCGGCCTGCGAAAACGGATACAAAGTTAGGAACTGCTGCATCTAAAGATTCCGAAATTACTTTAACCTGATTTAACGTCATGATAGCGGTGATATTGACTTTAATATTATTTTTGACGAGATTCCTAACCAATTTCTGTGTAGAAATTCCTTGAGTGTTCGTGATTGGAACTTTAACATATACATTTTGACCCCAAGAAGAAATCAGCTCAGCTTGCCTTTCCATCTCTATCAAGCTATCGCTAAAGACCTCAAAGGAAATTGGTTTAGTCTCAATTTCATTTAAAACTTCACCGGCAAACTTAGCATAATCTATAATTCCGGCTTTCTTCATCAAGGTTGGATTAGTTGTTAATCCTTTAATCATTGGATCTTTACTTAATCTAATCATCTCCTTTACATCTGCGCCATCAGCAAAGATTTTGGTGTTAAGTTTATTTAGTATGGTATTGATCTCTTCCCCCCTCCAAAATCAAATTTACGGCATCCCTTAAAGACTTTACCTCAACAAAAGGAGGAATAGGTTTCTTTTCTGAATAATTTGCATTTATGAAGAAACATGTACATCCAACCGCTTGTCCAGCGGTTATATCTTTCCACCTATCCCCAATGATTATGCTTTGTTTTAAATTGATGTTCAATTCATCTGCAGCGGACCTTAGTAGTCCTGGCAGAGGCTTCCTACACATGCACCCATCGCTATCATCGTGTGGACAAATATAAAATTTGCTTATAGTTGTGGCCTCTTCAATAAAATTATGAATTTCCAAAACTTTTTTCAAAGAAGTTTTCCCTCTTGCAACATCGGGTTGATTAGTCACTACTATTATCTCAAAGTCTGTATTTTTTAGTTCTTGTAGCGCTGAAATAGCTCCTTCACAAAATTCAACTTCATGGATTGATTCTGGAGGGTGCGGAATACCATTTTCAATTGAGACTTTAATTATAACCCCATCTCGATCCAAAAAAATAGCTTTTTTTAGTTTCACCACTTTGTTGAGTTTGCTTTTAATTTAGGGTGTGAAACCATTAAATGCCAGATCACTGATTGAAAGGATTCAGAGTGTGGAGTCACTGAATCTGGATATATATTTGGAATTACAACACAAGACGTTGCGTGTTTAGCCGTAAATCCTCCATCTCGGCCAACAATACCAATAATTTTTGCGCCCACTTCTTTTGCAAATTCTATTGCGTGAACTAAATTAGTGCTTACTTTTTTCTCAGAATCCCCTCCACCGACTGATAAAATAAAAATATAGTCATTTGAATTTAATCTACTCACTTTTAACCAACCAGAAAATATCGAACTCCACCCCTCGTCATTAGTGCGAGCTGTTATTTCTGAAATGTTATCTGTCGGGGCGTAGGCTTCAATACCCGCAAGTTTTCGAAAATCATTAACTGCATGGCTAGCATTAGCAGCACTTCCTCCGACCCCTAAAATAAAGAGTCTCCCCCCGGTGTTCTTAAGAACAACTAAATGGTCAATTAATTCTTCAACTTTTTCAATAGATATTGATTTTGTGATTTCAATTGTTTCTTCCAGATGTTGCCTAGTGAATGACATTATCTTCCCTTTCAAGGTATTCGCAAAAATCTAAAATTCCATTAAATGACCCTACCTCATAAAATCGTTTGTTAACCTCGAGCCCAGCTAATTTCTTGTCCATTGCTAAATCTTGACAAACGACGCCTAAATCGAATTTTCTACCATATTCTTCCTTATCAAAAATTTCCTTTTTGAAGAAATTTAAGCCAAAGTCAATGTATTCAAATTGATTCTTGTTACTATTTTTGCAATATTCTTCAACATTTGGGGCTATAAATTTAATGTTGCTTTGGTCGTGAAGTCCATTATTCTTGTAAACGGTCATCATCGCTGGTTGGCCACAATTTTCAAAAGTAGATTCTGCTTCTTGATAATCAATGTCCAAATATGAATCTCCGTATATAACACTAAATTTTTCTCCAAGAAGCGGAATGGCTTTTTTTATTGCACCGCCTGTGCCAAGTAATTCATCTCCATCTTCTGAATATGTTACGTTTATATTAAATTTTGAACCGTTACCCACGTGTTCCATAATCAAATCAGCCCGATAAGAAACACATAAAACTACATCTGAAATTCCTTTTCGAGACAGCAAATCTAATTGCCAATCAATGAATAACTTATTTTTGATTTCGATAAGTGCCTTTGGTATTTTCTCAGTTACTGGCCTAAGTCTTTGCGCCGTCCCTCCAGCCAAAATTGCCATTTTCAAAGTCATGAAAGAATCACTTTAGTACCTTCAAAATCAAACTTAAATCTTACTTCTTCTAGATTCCACTTTTTCATAGTTGTTCTTAATTTTTCTTTATCGCTTGCGTAGAACATTAAAAATCCCCCTCCACCGGCACCTACTAATTTACCGCCTTGGGCCCCATTTTTCATTGCAGAATCATAAATTTGATTGATGAAGTCATTACTTATACCGTTGAATCGCTCTTTTTTTTGCTGCCAGTGATCATTAAGTAATTCACTAAACTTATCTGTATTGCCAAAAAGTAATGCGTCTTTTATTTGTAGGCCAACTTCTTTTATATGATCTAAGTTATCTTTAATATCTTGATTTTTATTTTTCGACTTAATGTCCTGATCAATTAGAATTGAGTTAGCGGAGCGAGAAATCCCCGTAAAAAACAACAATAAATTATCTTCAAGTTTATGAAGTGTCTCCATTGAAATTCGCATTGGCTCAGAAACTACTGTGCCATCCTTATTAAAGTAAAAAGAAGTTAATCCACCATAGGATGCAATGTATTGATCTTGCTTTCCAATGGGTTGATTTAATACTTCAATTTCAATTCTACAAGCTAATTCTGCGAGTTCTTGAGGGTGAATAGATTTTTTGTAGTGAGTGTAAAGTGCCTTGATTAATGAAGTTGTAAAGGAACCGCTTGATCCTAAACCCGTGCCCGAAGGGATATCTGTCAAAGTAGTTATCTCAATTTGGGGAGTGTTTAGATTCAAAGTATTTAAAGTTTCCCGAATTATGTTATGTTCCACCTCTGATACTTTTGATTTATTCTCTAATTTAGAGTATTTCAAATAAATTCCAGGGGAAAACGGTCTCATAACAGTGGAGTAAACATACTTATCTATTGCAGCCGCTACTAAAAACCCACCATTTTCTTCGTAATAAGAGGGGAGATCTGTTCCTCCGCCACCAAGTGAAATCCTAAGGGGACTTCGCGCAATAATCATTTGCTTGTTCTTTCGTATATCTCTTCAATTATTTCTAGGACTCTTTTGGATGACTCAAAATTGTCAGAATAAGATGTGTCGTCTTGAATATCTTTTACAAAACTAGAAAATTCTAATTCCCAAGAATTGTCGGGTTCTGAGTACTCCCAACTTTCAGAATCTGGAGGTCCCATACTATTAAGCATTTTATGCAAAGTTAATTTTTCAATTCCATAACTTCCACCTAATCCTGAAATATCAATTTTCCCTGTCACGCAATATATTTCAAGTGAAAACATATTTTTCCATTCCGTGCAAGAAGCGTGTAAAAAACCAATTGCCCCAGATTTGTTCTTTACAACGACAAACGCGTTGTCTTCAACCTCCATTTTCCAGAAATACGTAGGGGTTGCGGCGTACTCTAGGTCAACATCCCCCAAAAATAGTAATGAAAGATCCAATAGATGACTTCCTTGATCTATCAACTCCCCTCCACCAGATATTAATTTATTTGCTCGCCACTCTTTCTCGTAGCCTAATCTGCCCCCGTGTCCATATCTCGCACGTAAGTACATTATCTCTCCAATTTCACCAGATTTAACTATTTCTACTGCTTGAATAATTGCGGGGTGATACTGATGGTTATAGCCAATTCGTACCTTAATATCACGTATTTTGTTTACTTCATTTGTAATTAACTCAAATTGCTCAGAATTTAATGCTCCAGGCTTTTCAATAAAAACGTGCTTCTTGTTTCTAATTGCTAATTGGGCAAGTTCAGCTAATGAGTCATGTCGGGTTGAGATTATAACTAAATCAATGTCTTCATTTTCTACCATTTCAATATAAGAATTAGCCGCAGTGCAATTATGTTGCGCTGCAAATGCATTCAGCACTATCACATCTGTGTCGTAACACATTTTTAAATTTACTAAGTTTTGTATAGCATGGGCCCTCTTATCGCCGATAAGTCCACAGCCAACTAATGCGACATTCAGTCTCATTTAGAGTCCCACGATTCGTTTACGTCTTTTCGAATTATCCTTCTTAAAGTGTAGTAATCAGAGTTTCTTATTTCATCAATACTAGTTGGCCATTCCCACCATCTATCCCATTCGGCACTAATTAACTTACCCGAGATCCCCTCACTTTCATTTGATATCAAAAATTCTATCAAATCAATTATTTTCTTTGGGTTAAAGTTTGTATTTTTAAGAGCTTTAGAAGCACTTAAGTATTCCGAAGTAGAAACTACTTTTTTATTTTTTAAAATTTCATTTTGCATAACTGAGGGTATGATTCCAGGTGCTATGGCATTGATTTTTACACCGTGAGAAAACATTTCTTGACCAAGAATTTCCACGAGCCTGACTAATCCAGTTTTTGCAGACGCGTAAGCACTAAATTGAGGTCTTGAATTTGAAGATCCACCCCCAGAGAAAACCACAATAGACCCGGATCCCAAATCAACGAAATGTCTTGCAAAATAATGCAAAAGTTTTGCTTGCAATAAAAAATTTATTTCTATATTTCTTTGCCAATCTTCAAAATTTAAATCAACAAAACTTCCGATAGGATTCTGATCACCTATTGTATTGATGAAAAAACTAATATTATTTAGGTAATCCTTTAATCCATTATGAAATTCGACTAAATTAAAATTGTTTTTATCTATCGTGATAAAAACTAAATCAACGTCTGATTCTAACTCAATCTCTTTCCTCAACATTTCTAACCGTTCTTTGTCAGAACCTACCAGAATTAAGTCATGCCCAGACTTTGCAAAATGCTTTGATAGATGAGTACCTATAAAACCTGTAGCTCCAAAAATAACACCTTTATGTAAAGTCGGACTGGACATTTACTGTAACCAATGATTTTTCTCAAGAAACTTAACGGTATCAACGACGCTTTGCTCAATTGAATTTTTAGGTTGCCAACCAAGCTTGCTTAATTTATCTATATCCAAATGTATGTGCGGGTTATCCCCGACCCAACCACGATCCTTATTTTCAAATTCTATGCGTGGGTTGATTCTCAGACTTTTAGTGATCCAGTTAATCGAATCTTTAATTGAGCAAGTACCGTCTATCCCGAGATTAAAAATGTTTATTTTTTCGTCTGATTTATCTATTCCTATGTCAATCCCCATAAGACAATCGTTTACATGTAAATACGATTTTCTTTGACTACCGTCCCCCAAGACCTTAAGTAACTTTGGATTAACTAGAAGTTGCTTGTAAAAATCATATACATGTCCATGCGAATATCTTGGGCCTAAAATAGAAACGAAGCGAAATATCCAAGCTTGTATTCCAAATGTTTCAGAATAAGCCTGGATTAAACCCTCGGCAGCCAATTTTGAAGCACCGTATAGCGATGTTTGGATTGGAAATGGTGAATTTTCAGGAGTAGGTATTATTTTACTTTCTCCATATATAGAACCAGTTGAAGCAAAAACTATTTTATTAATTCCCGCTAGCCTAGCGGCCTCCAAAACATTATGTGTGACGATAGTGTTTTGTTCTAGATCCTTTCTAGGATTCTGATAACCAAATCTGATATCCGCGTTTGCCGCAAAATGATACAAAATGTCATATCCTTGGAATGAATCAACTAAATTGTTATTTGTAAACAAATCAACGTTTTTAAATTTAAAATTAGGGTTTGAAAATGCTTCATCGAGAAATTCAATTCTTCCTGTTTTAAAATTATCTATGCCTTGTACCTGTTTTCCTTTTTTTAGGAGATGGTCCACTAGATTGCTTCCAATAAAACCAGCACAACCAGTAACTATCACTTTGTCCATAGATTTATTCAAAATTAATGAATTCGTCAACAATATACTGTGGTCTTTTTTTAACTTGATTATAGATACGTGCAATATATTCTCCAAGCACGCCGATAGAAAGTAATTGAATTCCGCTAAAAAAACAAATTAGAATTATAGTGGAAGAAAATCCTAAAGGATAATTTATTCCAGATAATTTCTGTAGAAAATAACTTACCCCTATCAAAAAACTTATCAATGACAACATAAATCCTATGTAGGATAAAATCACTAATGGTTTTGAGGAAAATCCTACTAATCCATTCATGGCAATCCGCAACGAACCTATAAATTTATTATACTTTGATTTACCTGAATACCTTTCTTCCCTTTCATAGAACAAACCCGTTTGGTTAAATCCAACAAAAGCGACTAGCCCCCGTAAGAAATTTTCACTGTCATTTAATTTTATTAGTTCATCTATAACTCTCCTCGATACTATGCGAAAATCGCCTGTTTCTCTTGGGATTTCGATGTCGCTCATTTTATTAATTAATAAATATCCTAATTTCGTAAAAAATTTTTTAAATAGTGTCTCACCTGCGCGCCTATTTCTTACTGCATACACTACGTCATATCCTTCGTCCATTTTAAAGTACATATCTGAAATAAACTCTGGGGGATCTTGAAGATCGGCATCTATGATTACGCATCTTTCTCCTTTACAATAAAAAATTCCTGCCATTGTTGCAGCTGGCTGACCAAAACGCCTTGAAAATTTAATTAATTTTATTCGTGGGTCCCTATCCATTTGCCGATGTATTAAACTTTCTGTCAAATCTGATGATGGATCTAAACAGAATACAATTTCAAATTCCGATGTTATACTTTTTAGGGAAGAGGTCAGTCTCGTGCAAAAATAGTCAATAACTTCTTCCTCTCTATATACGGGAACAACAACTGAAATTTTCGGATTTTCCATTTTGATCACACCTCCCTTTTGATGGCTCTAAGATACCACGCCCAACAGTTCAGAATCAGAATCTTAAGAAATTACAAAAAGGAAGCTGGCTGAGCAATACAGATTGTGACTAAATTCAAAATATCAAATCAGCATGGGGTTTCATGTGAATCATTTTCGCCAAGTACACAGGATAATACAAAATTCCCTAGTCTCCAAGTTTTAATTCATCACACATTTCAGTCCTAAGGTTAAAATGATAATTATGTTAACAAATATGTGCTAGGGCAAAATCGAATTACTATAATTCCATTTTGTGCCTTTAAAATTACTATATTGTACTTTTAATTATTTTGTCGATTAAGAATCCTAATTACTTGATTTGGATCCAGATAAACGTAACTATCACCATCAAACATTAAAAACTTAGATTTAGCGGATGAGTAACAACAAAAAAATTCTTCAATTTTAATTCTTCCCAGGAGTGTAAATCTCCACCCCATTTGATTAGCGATTCTACGGTCATCCTTTCCCAATAAACTTGATGCCCATCTGGACGTTAAGTATGATTGAAGATTATTTCCGTCTCGAAGATAATCTTCTTGGAATATGTAGTAATTTGAATTAGAGTTTAATAATGTAACAACATGACTAAACTGTGTTTCGTTAATTCCAGACTGACTTTCTACATTTGATCTGGAATAAAGTTCTATAAAAGATTTTGTCGAATTTCCAAAAACTATGAAAATCAACAAAATTGTTGGTACAATATAACTTGCATAGCCCATTTGAATAGTATTGACTTGTGAAAGTTGTATGTAATAACTTATCGCAAGTAATAGTAAAATATATGAGTAAAATGTTAATAGTTTTTGAATGCCGTAGCTAGATGATGTAGCTACATAAAACACATTGAATAAAATAAAAAAGACTAAAGGCACTGAAATTAAATATATGGGTTCAAAATTCAAACTTGTTTTGAGTCGATCGCTGAAGAACATAATTACAATTATTAGTAACAAAAGAGTTAAAATTATAGATATTGAGCTATTTTCAACTCCACCAGATTCCCTCAGTAAGTCAAATTCCCATTCAGCTTTATTTTTTGCTGATTCTACAAACCAATAAACTGTTATCATTGTAATAATTAAAGAAATGACGCTGAAGTAAACAACTTTATTACGGAATAGAGATCTGTTAGGTTCATGAAAGCTCTTTAGCGCAGGTTCGAGGAAAAGTAAAGCAATCAAGATAATTGATGGGTACCACGACAAAACGGCGAAAATAAGATACACATATTTTTTCAAAGAGTTGTTCTTTTTGTGCAATGCAAAATATAGTAAAATAACAGAATATATAAGGCTTATATGTCCATTTTTAATACTTGGCGAAATTATTAGGTTGAGTGAAATTATTATGACTATCTTATTTATAAGTTCAATAAGATTATTCTGTTTTATCTTTAAGATTAATTCAATATTTATAATTAACAAAGGCAAGATATAAACAATAGTTGTCGATATTATTATTGATGTAATTTCTTGGGACATCAATAATGATATGACGAATCCTACAACAAAACTCAATGAGTCAATAAATGGTGAATATGCATTATCCCAAATTGAACTTAAATAGAATCCTTGATTGTGGTAAAATGATATGCTGTTTAACAGTTGTGCTGCATCTTCTCCTAATGAACTATAGTATTCAAATAATTTAAAAGACGAAAGGTTTGTTAAATCTAAATTTCCTATAATTATTGTGGGCAAAAAGATTAATACAAAAAGAAAACGATTCTTTATCAATGATGATAACATTTTACTTAATTTCTACCTTTTCAAAAACTCCAACTATAAAACTTTTTGATGGGCTATTAAACATTTCTGTCATGACAAAATCCTCATTTTTTAACTCTGATCTTGCAATTCTTAGTGAAGATTTATCCATTGTATCTAGAATTATTATCTTTCTTGGAATGTTTCCATTATTTTTCGTCCATTTTTTTAAATCAGGTTTTATGCCATTTCCTGCACAGTCATGTAAGTCTGTGACACAAAAACCTATAGAACTTTGCATATCACCTAGTCCACTCTCTAATTTATACCAAATTGGTATAATTTTTTGTTGCTTTGTGTATAAATCGCTATAAAGTGAACTAAACCAAATTTGATCTTTAGAAAATTCGAGTGAACGCGTGGTTAAAGATTCCTCTCTATACGCGTATTGCTCATGATTTATCTTTAATTGACCACCAACGGGGGGTTGAAAGAACTGTAGTACCAAGATTGATATTCCGAGTGTCGAAAGCAAATAGTAGGGTGAGGTTCGGATTAATCCAAAAAATAGAATACCAATAATAATAAAAAGTAGCTCGCGATTAGGAAGGTTATAATAGAAAAACAAATAAACTATAAATAAACAAATAGCATAAAATATTATCTCTTTTTGAAAACCTTTAAGTTTAAGAAATATTAAATTTAACACCAAAAATTGAACTAAGCCATACATGGGCCAGATTGTGTTGTAGTACCATGATGCCTCTAAAATCGGAGATTTAAATAAAAAAATAGAAGAAAAAATAAACAGTAATATTGCACAAGTTAGAATAAATACCCATTTTACAACTTCTATATCATCATAATTGTTTGAAAAAGATTTGTTTATTATAAAAATTATGCTGAAGAGAAGTAGAAACACAACTGTTAAAATATATGCGTATTTCAAATCAATAAGAGAACTCAATGTGACGTCTCTGTATTCCCCTATTCCTACTCCCTCAAGTCGTCTTGAAGCTAAAGTTAAAGGTGTTATAAAAGTTTGTATTAATACAGGTTGCGCTACTCTCCCAAGCATCAGATAAAATAGTGTCTCAATGACAATTTGACCCAAAACAAATCCGCTAGCAGAATCACGGAGTAATAATTTAATTTTGATTTTGTCGTTATTCTGTATTCCTGCGTTTATCAATAAAGCACTGAGTAGAAAAAGAATAAGAACTATGGTGTACTTCAAATGCGTGTTTGTTGCAAATGAAATACATACACCCAGAATTATTAAATTAAATCTTTTGCGAAAATAATAATATTTTATGAAGTTATACAATCCATACAGTGTAATAGTTGCTCCGGTAATTTGGACGTAATTCCATCTTGTCTCTAAAATATAGGTTGGGATTATGAATATCCAGTAAATACTCAGAATGGAAAATCTACTAAGTTGGATATTAAATAATTTACCAAAATTTAGCATTATAATAAAATTAATGGTCAGGTACATTATCTGAATTGTATAAATGGATAATTCATTAAACAGCTGTTGATGGGCATTTAAAATTACTAAATGAAGTACTCTTAAAATTGAGTACTTCTCCATAAATGTATTCGATTTTGCAAAAACTTCATAAAATGTTTTGTAGTTTCCTGCTGCACCGGAATATAGATTAGGATCTACATAACCCATATTTGAAGTGCCGAAATTAAACAAATAGATGCTTAAAAAAATTAATCCTAACAAATATGGTAATGCATGAATTTTGCTCCGAAAATCTATTTCCGCCTGCAAAATTTTTCTCATGCTAAACTTTACCATGACTTTATACCTTGCGCGTGGGGCCGTTTCAATTCTCTTAATTTTGTTAATTGTATTTAAGTTCTTAAGCCTCAATGCTCTCTCGACGGCACAAAATGAATTTAAGTTAGATAATCTCAACTCAGTTTCATTTCTTAAATCACAGACTGTTTTTTTTACATCGTACATAGAAAACGATGGAGATCGAGAATTCATTTGGCTTTCTGATGGAAGCGAGGTGATAATTATTTATAATGACCACCTTAATGAACCTTTTTCACTTTATTTGAATTTCGACTTCAGCCCATGTAAGTCATTCATTCCGTTACGAATAAATTTTGACAATCAAATATTTATGATTTATAGTCCCGGGAAATTTAAACTAGATCTTGGAAGTAAACTTGTTGAGTCAATTTCAATTACCCCATTAGAGGATTCCGTCCCTTGTTTTGTTAAAGGTGACTCACGAGATTTTTTTGGTAAAATATACATTTAGGAGTAGCATGTTTATTCTTATTACTGATAAAGCTCTTTTCTCATTTAATAAATTTTATTTGAATTAATTGGGCACTTTAATTTATGATTATGACACTTAATTTAAACATAATACTAACTTATATTAATTTTAAAATGTTACCATGAATTTTACATCTAGTTGTATTTTTAATTTATTAGATCTTCAATAACGTACAAAGGCCTTCTTTTAACTTCTCGAAAAACTCGTCCTAAATATACTCCAAGTACCCCCAGAACCATGAACAAAATACCACTTACGAAATATATGGAGATCATGATACTAGACCAACCTTCAACTGTATAACTCCACATAATGGATGCATATAGAATCCATGCGCTATAAATCACAGAAAATGTTGAAAAAATCATTCCAACAAAAATTGCAAACTTAAGGGGCCTCTCTGAAAAAGAGAGACTTATATCTAACGCAAGTTTTATTCTTTTTGATATCGTATATGAACTCGAACCAGAGTGTCTTATTCCATGATCTGCTGCTATTTGTGTACGTTTGAACCCAAGCCACATTATCGTACTTCCATAAAATCTTGCGTTTTCCGGAAAATTATTGAACGCTTCAACAACTTTTCTGCTAATGATTGAAAAATTAGCATGGCTAGAATCAAAATGCATCCCTGTTATTAAGTTTAATATGAAATAAAATAGTTTCTGTAATCCAAGATAGATTTTGGTCTCAGGTCTATTGTGTCTAGACACGAAAACCACATCGTATCCTTCTTGGGCTTTTTCGTAAAGTTTTGGAATTATTTGTGGCTTATCTTGTAAGTCAGCATCCATGACGATTACCCATTCTCCTTTTGATATATTTAGCCCGGCCGTAATTGCATAATGATGGCCAAAATTTCTAGAGAACTTTATTGCTTTTATATTTTTATCTTCAATGGCTTTTTTAGAAATCAGATTCCAGGTTTGATCAGTGCTGCCATCATCAATTATAATAATTTCATATTCGTTTACAAGTGAAGTAACATTTTGCTGCACTTGAGTTAGCAATTCGTGTACCAGTGTTTCTTCATTTAATACAGGTAAGACTATTGATAGTTGAGTCATATCCTGATCAGATTACCCTCCCGTTAAGCTCAATCAAATCTAATAATCCTTTAGCTTCAAGTATATTTCGATACCACTGTACAGTGATTGTTTTTAAACCTGTGTCAACTTTGCCAGATTTAAGCGCAAGATGAATTTCATTTATCCCTTGAGAAACACCTACTTCAGCTTTAAACTCAAGTTTATCTTTTGCTTTTTTGAAAACAACGTTATAATCACGTTTATCAGCATCATCGGGAGCAACTTCGATTTCTACAGGGAAAGGGAGTTGTTCTCTGACCATGTGCGCAAGATTTAATATTTGAAAATTATCTAATCCGATATTAAATATTTCTTTATTTACTAAATTAGTTTGCAATAAAATAACTTTTTCAAAAGCCCTCGAAACATCAGAAACGTGAACTAACGGTCTCCACTGCTTACCTCCCCCCATTACTATTATTCGACCCTTCTGAAATGCTGTTAAAGTCATTAAATTAACAACAAGATCAAATCTCATTCGGGTTGAAAGTCCAAAAACAGTCGCATTTCTAAGCGCTGTAACAGAAAAATTATTATCAGCAATTGAAAGATTTTGTTGTTCAGCTTCAAATGTTGATTTTGCGTAAACGCTAATTGGATTGGTTTTGGATGTTTCTGACAATTGCGGTTCTTCGCCTTTGCCATACACAGAGCAAGAGGAAGAAATTATGTATTTTGGCACTCCTGCTTGTTTAGCAGTTTTTGCCACATGGATTCGACCGTCTCTATTGATGTGGTAAGTAAGTTGAGGATCAATTTCGCCCGCTGGATCATTTGAAAGACAAGCTAGATCGCAAACTGCATCATGGCCTTTAAAATCATTTTGATCTAAATCTCTTATGTCTTTCTGTTTGATTGTTACTAGTTTATTGTTAATGAATTCATTTAACGGTTCTTTGCCAAAGAAAAAACGGTCAACTGCGGTTACGTCGTGGCCAGCTTTTACTAAATCTCTGACTAACTGGGTGCCAATATATCCACCAGCACCAGTAACCATGACTTTTGACATTATTTATTTTCACCGATCATTTTGTCTATTTTATTGATTAGTACGTCAATAACATAATCTTGCTCTTCATCTCTCATGCCTGGAAACAGGGGAATACTTAGTGTCCCATCTCCCCACGATTTGCTTATTGGATGCTCTTGTCCAGTAAATCCATACTTTCTTGAGTAGTAACCCATCGTCGGAACAGATCTGTAATTAACAGTTGCCCCTATGTTTGCGTCTCCTAAAGCAAGCAGAGCATTATCTCGATTATTAACTCCCACATGAATTGGGAAAAGATGTCGAGAGTGAATAATGCCAGATTTTGCTACAGCAAATTTAATTTTGGTTTTATCTAAAGCTGATTCGTATTTTCGAGCAAGTTTCTCTCTTTCGATGAGTCGTTGATCAACTGTTTTAATCTGATCAGGCAAAAAGCATGCAAGAAGATCGGGAAGATTTGCTTTAGTTCCTAGGTGATCCATTCCCCAATGTCTATATTGACCTGCCTTAAATCGATCTGCAGCTCCTGCTGACATCCCATGCAATATTGACTGAAGAATTCTTTCAAACAATTTTGAATCATTGGTTATGATTGCTCCACCTTCACCACAAGTAACATTCTTGGTTGCATAAAAAGAAAAAATCGATACATCTGAGTATCTTCCAGGCCTAAACCCAAAAAATTTTGCTTCAAAGGAATGAGCACAATCTTCAATTATTGAAATCTTTTGGTCTTTTGGAAGTGTTTCTTTAATTGCTTCGATATCACACATTTGTCCATACATATGAACTGGAATAACTGCTTTTGTCTTCCTAGTTATTGCTGCTTTTATTAATTCTGGAGTCATTAACAAAGTTTCTGGATCGCAATCAATAAATACAGGCTTTGCTCCAATCAATTCAACAACGTTTGCTGTAGCAATGAAAGTCATGGCAGGAACTATTACTTCATCTCCTGGGCCAATATCTAAAGCAAGAAGTGTGGCAACGGCTCCGTTTGTCCAACTGTTTACTAATTTGGCATGTTTAACGCCAAAATATTCAGACAGTTGATTCTCTACTTCTTTCCCGATTGGTCCTGAAGTAAGAAATGGAGTCTCTAAGACTCTGGAAACGTATTTAGAGTTTTCGGGTGCTAACGAGTGCCTATAGAAAGGTACCTTCATAAGCTCCCTCCTAGCAATCGGCCGTCCTAAACTCTAGCCTAACGATTAAGCATAATTTTATCCAACTAAAACAATAAAAAGGTAACCCCAGTTATTCTGATTCCAACCTTTCCATAAAAATCAGATTTTCATGTTCTAGTGTATGCTCATTTTCTAAATGTTATTGCTTCGAGGAGGTAACTATTTTGTTTTCAAACAAAAATGGATTACGCATACCGGACTTCCCTAAGAAAATCTTGAATTTTCCTATTTTTTACAATTGTCTTCAAGAAATTGGGGGGCATAACAGAACAGTTAAATATGTCCTTGAAAAATATAATTCAAACCTTTATGAAAGAGAAGTAATTGACTTAGGCTGCGGGACTGGTAAAGCATTAACAAATTTACCTAAATTTGAAAAATACACGGGCGTTGATATTCATGAACCGTATATCAGAAAACTAATTAAAGAAAACCCGAAGCCAAACTGTAAATTTTTGAAAGGCTCGGCACTTGACTTAAAAGGGGTAGTCCCAAAAACACAAACTGCTACATTTATAGCACTTGGTTTTTTGCACCACTTATCTGAATCGGAAGTCGATATTTTATTTACTGAGATAAGACAGGTTTGTGAAAAACCCAAAATAATTACACTGGATCCTGTATTCTGTGATGATCAAACTAGATTGTCTAAATTTTTGGCTAATTCTGATCGAGGCAACTATGTTCGCTGGGATAAGGAACTACATTCACTGATATGTGGTTTTGGTGGAAAGATACTTGACTCTGAAATAAATAATTCAATTATGCGAACCAAGATGAACGTTGCTATAAATATGTTTGAACTATAAGTAACGCACAATATCAATCTTGAGTTTACGACCAAAATAAATTCAATTATTATTTGAAGGATACCAGGCTACTATTTCATTACCGATTGGTCTTGAAGTTTGAAATGGGTTTCAAGAGCCTTGGCAACAAATTAAGCATTTTCTGGGGAGAAGATAAAGACTGACTATGCAAAGAAACGTGCACATACAACATCTCAGCCCAGTCTTTTGCCTATAGTTGACTTGTGCTTAAAACCCTTGAAAACCGCAATATTCTCATCAGGTTAAGTATTTGGGCAATTCTTCCACTAGCAATTTTCTTGCCTTCATTTCTTGACAATGCATCTCTTGCCAATTCTATTGGGACAACCAGATCTGCTCTGTTTCTAATTTTAATTCCAGGAGCATTTATTGGAATGGTTGTATTTCAGATTCGAGAACTCTTCAGCGCAATAATCATGGGATCTGCTGTGCTGCTTTCTCTAATAATCCCTATTCACGCTTTTTTTTCTAAACTAGGGATTTCCTGGGTTTTAACTGCAGGGTTATCAATTGTTTCTTTTTATTTTATTCTTCGTGCAAAGAAATATCTTTTTACTAAAGAGTTAAGTAAGAAGATTGAATTTAGTCTTCAAAGCCTAGTAATCGTGATTTTTTCAATCATTATCTTCATTCTTTTATTCAGACAATCCCTCTATGTACCTTCCAACAACCTAGATCAATTCTTGGTTTGGCCAGATACCTATAACGCTATCGCCCAAGCTGGAGAAATTGCTAATCATGGTCCATCAATTTTTCCGTTTGTTGCTGATGCTCAAGTGCCTCTCAAATACCATTGGGGGGCTTTTTCGTTAGGTTCCTTTATTTCTTTCTTTGGATCTTTTGAATTAGTTGTTTCTATTTTTAAAACTCAATTTATTTTGCTAGGAATACTTTATTTTGGTTTGCTTTACTTTGCAGGAAAAGCAATCGGTAAATCTTGGATCGCTGGAATATTTTCACTGATCTTAGGTGGCTTAACAATTTATCCAACGTTTCCAGAATTTAATGACCAAATTGGTTTAGCCAGACCATTTATTTCTTCAACTTCTATGCCTCAGTTTACAGCGAATGTTTTTACAGTTTTGGCCATTTATTTTATTTATTCTTATGACCAAATAAAGATTAATAACAATATAAAAATTATTACTTTATTCTTTGCAACACTTACTGCTACTTTATCTAAAGGTCCAGTTGGACTATTGATTGTAATTTTGGTGATCGCTTACTTAGTTTCGAATTACAAAATTGATTTAAAGAAAAATGCTATAAATTTATTACTTCCCTCTTTTGTTGGTTTTATTGCTGGCTACTCACAAATTTCAAGTAGTAGCTCAAGTGAAGGAAGAAATGGTACTTCTCTTTGGTTTAATCCATCAGACACCTTAAAGTTATTAGCAGAAGGCTATGGGTTAACTCTTAATTCTAGATCAATTAGTGTTTTTGTGATTCTATTCATCATTTCTTTTTCTTCACTTATCTTTGTCACAATTCATGCTTATCACCAAAAAACTCTTAATTTATTTTTACCTCTTGTTATAACAATTCTTGCAGGAATTGGAGGAGCCCTTTTACTAGAAACCTGGGGGGACTCCCAGTTATTCCTGCTTTATAGCGTTATTCCATTTATCGGGGTACTTCTGGCAAGTGTTGCTTTTTATAAGGAAACTGAATTAAAAACAGACAAGATTTTTCTTATTGCACTGGGATTACTTGGTCAACCGGTTCTATTTGCATTGTTTTCCTCTTTTGTGCCAAGAGCTCAAGTATTAAGAACCTTTGCTCTATGGTCTCTAGCAACTGGGTTTGTTTTCTTAGTGACAGTAGTAATTGCCAAAATCAATAAAAAAAATATTTTTACTTACCTATTAACGGTTTCTCTTTCCATTGGCATGTTTTCAGGGTTAACCAAATTTGATCAAAAAGCTTATGCGTTGCCAGAACATCCTTATTCCATAAGTATTGGGACATATGAAATAGCCAACTACTTAAGAAAAGAGTCAAATAAGAATGACCTTATTGCCACCAATAGGCATTGTGCTGGTTTGGAAGAAAATCAAACCTGCACCGCTCGACAATTTGCTCTTTCAGCGCTTAGTGAACGAAGGGTATTTCTAGAAGGCTGGTCATACACAATCTGTCCATTATCTGAACCAATTTTGAATAAATACTGGAAAGAAGACTCATGGAGACTAAATCAAGATTTCTTTATTACCCCAACTACTAACAATTTTGAAGTTTTAAGAAAATCAGGAGTTGACTGGTTAGTAGTTGATTCAACCAGACCAAGTGTAAGTAGCTATGAGCCATTTGCAGAATTAGTGAAAACTAGTGGCAGTGTTTCGCTGTGGAAAGTTACAGATCCATATCTTGGTGATATTCTTAAACAAAGTGATCCTTGTGGACCAAAATCAGTTCAGATAACTAATTAGTGATAGCTATGAATACTTTTTTAATGCAGTTGTCAGCTCAGGCTGAAAATCGCTTTTATGGCCATGTTCATCTACTAGCCAAATACTGTGGTTTAGAGGGTTCTCCCTGGATTAATGGCTATTTACAGCATGGCTGGAATGCCACTGATGGTTTTGGAAACTACTTAGGTTCAAAGAGATCTGCAGATAAATATGTATGGTCAACGAGATGCGAAAACATAATCAAACAAAAAGACAAGAAAAATGTATTTGCCATTGGTGCGCCTTGGTTGTACTTATCAGATGTTTATCCACAAGCAACTAATCAAAATAGATCCGGAGTTGTTGCTTATCCTGCCCATTCATCTACTTGGTCAAAACTAGGAGACACAAGTCTTGAATATGCCAATTACTTGAAAGACAAATACAGTGCAGTAACAGTTGTTTTACACAGATATGACTTTGCTAAAACTCAAGTGAAGCAAACCTACGAATCAGCCGGTCACCAAGTAAAAACTCACGGAAACGGAACACCTTGGGAAACTGGATTTGATCCTATGTTTCTAACGAATCAAAGAGATCTACTTTCTGGTTTTTCGGTTGTAGTTTCTAACATCATGAGCACACCAGTTCTGTATGCAACATCCCTTGGGTTAAAAGCTGAGATTGGTGGACCTGTTGACTACTCGATTACTAATGCTGATGACAAGGCTTCCCAGACTGGAGACGGTTTAACAGATTGGAATTCGTTAATTAAACAAAATACAGATTTATGGAAAGAGGAGCTTGGGTTTGATTGCAAAAAATCTCCCGAAGAGTTGAAGGAAATTTTAGGCTGGAATCCAAAACCTAAAAAATCAGTTTCTTTCTTTTTTGCTAGATCAAAGGATCTCTTAACGGGTTCAAATAAGTTTGTTTCGTTATCAGTATTAAAGACGGCCGTGAAAAAGTAGATTATGAAAAAGACCTTAAACTCGTTTACTAAATTATTTATGCCATTTGGCTTAGCTGGAAACATTTATTTATTAGGTGCTCTTGGTCAAGGTCTTGGACCCGTTCTTCTTACCCCAATATTGACTAGAAGATTAAGTGTCACAGATTTTGGTGAGGTTACTTTCGTTACTGCTACCGCATCGATTTTAGGAATTCTTTTTTCTTTTGGGCTTCCGATAGTTATCAGTAGGTCTTATGTTTTGGATGATAAATCTCGTCCAAGCATTATTTCCTGGTTCAATAAAGTAATCTATTTTTACCTAGCTTTATCGATTCTGATTTTACTCATTAACCCGAATTCAATTTATGCTTACATATTTGCTATAGCCTTAACATTTTCTTGCATGCAACTTATTTTACCTTTAGCAAGGGCTCAAGATAAATCAACATCTTTTGCTCTTATTTCAGTTCTAGGAACACTATTACCAAGTATTGCGATTATCTTTAATTCCTTCACCGGATTATCGGTTACAAATTTAACTGCATTACAAATTGGTTCTTTGCTGGCTGCAATGTTGTCTTTTCTTATGGTGAGAACGAAAGTTGTTAGTGGTCAGAAACTAAACAAATATGATTTGAGAAATTCTCTAAGAAGTGCCTATCCGATATTGCCCCACATGTTTGCCATGATGGCATTACTAAATATTGACAAAGTAATTTTTGGGCAAGAAATAGGAAAGTCTTTTTCAGGATTTATTCAAGTCATAATGTTAGTTGCAACTGCTCCAATTATGATTTTAAGTGCTTTGAATCATGCTTGGTTAAACCAAGTCTTATTACAACTCAAAGATAATTCTACAAACGCCTTTTCAGCCCTTAATGCAACAATTTCCAAACTTTTAGCACTATCCGTTTTTCTAATAATTTTCATTGTTGCTCTTAACTCTCAAATAATTCAAGTGCTAAATCCAAATTTAAAGATAACTTCTGAAGTTTCTAAGACTATGATTTTAACTGCGCTCTGTGGTTTGATATACGTTATTTATTTAGCAAATACTCACTTGCTAACTTGGTTGAACAAGTTTTGGGTACTCGGAATATCTACTCCTCTCTCTGTTATTTTCCAGGCAGTAGTCATCTATCTGACAATTGATTCCTTGGGCTATTTATCGGCAGCACTGGGCTTAGGTGCAGCGTTGACTTTACAAATTTTGCTTCTTCAAATTGCCCGGAATAAAACTGATTCTAAAAATGCGATTAAACCAATTTGGCAAATAACTCCGTTAGTTATTTTCTGGTCTGTTGCTGTACTTTTCCTGCAGTAGTTAAAGCCAAAATACTCATCCAGATCATCGTCAAGAAAAAGAAGTTAAATACCCCTCTATTGGCTGTTCTTCCCTCCAGAAAAGGTAAATAGTGGAATAGGGGTACGTAAAATAAAGAAGAAAGTAAAAAGGTTCCAGTTATCCCTAAGGCAAGACTTGATCCCTTTTTTAAGGCCTGAGCAGAATTGATTAAGGCAATCACAAAAAGTGCTACCAG
>Ga0315903_10001669_pt1 | contig 33746 bp, 30 predicted proteins | sample LakEriMetagenome_7_FD_203524 | JGI IMG/M metagenome (GOLD analysis project Ga0315903, IMG submission 203524) | Freshwater fungal communities from buoy surface, Lake Erie, Ohio, United States - Buoy 2 MA119 | ecosystem: Environmental > Aquatic > Freshwater > Lake | place: USA: Lake Erie, Ohio...
CCGTCTTCGAGCCGGCCGACCCGGCCGGCAACGCGAGGATCGTCGCGGCCCTCGAGGGTCGCGCACCCGACGACGACGCCTTCGCCCAGGCATTCGCCCGCTACGCACGTGATCCCCGCAAGGACCTCACCGCGCTCACCGCCATCATGAAGCGTCCTTCGGGACCCCCGCTCGTGCCCGCCGACCTGGCGGGCGTGACGACGGAGGTGCGCATCGCCCTCGGCGACGCCGACTTCATGTGGCCCGCCGAGCGTCTGGCGGCGGCGCTTCCGAACTCGAGCATCGCAGTGCTGCGCGGCACGGACCACTTCGCCACGCCCGGCGCATTCTCCTTCATCGACGAAGTCCTCGGGTTCCTCGGCCGATGATCGAGCGAGACCCCACTCGGGCCCGGGACATCCTGCGGGCGGGCGGCATCGTCGCCGTGCCGACCGAGACCGTCTACGGGCTCGCGGCACTCGTGCACGACCCAGCGGCGGTCGGACGAGTCTTCGCGGTGAAGGGCCGTCCGCGATCCCATCCCCTCATCGTGCACATCGGCCGCAACGAGGATCCCGGGCGATGGGGCGAGATGACATCGGTCGCCGAAGCATTGGTCGGGGCCTTCTGGCCGGGTCCCCTTACGATCCTGCTGCGTCGGACCTCGCTCGTACCGGACTGGGTGACAGGTGGACGCGACACGGTCGCCGTGCGCATGCCGGACCATCCGTTGCTGCTCGATCTGTTGGACGAGCTCGACGACGCCTTGGTCGCGCCCTCGGCCAACCGCTTCGGAAGGGTCAGCCCCACCACCGCGGCCCACGTGGAGTCGGATCTGGGCGACGAGATCGACCTGGTCCTCGACGGCGGGCCGTGCCGGGTCGGGGTCGAGTCGACCATCATCGATTGCTCCTCCGACACTCTCCAGATTCTGCGCCCCGGCGCCATCGACGCCGACGACATCACGGCGGTCTGTGGACGTCGACCTGTGGCGTCTTCCGGGGAGGTACGCGCACCGGGCATGCTCCCCTCGCACTATGCCCCCAATGCAGCCGTGATCCTGTGCGACGACCGCAATGACGCGGACCTCGAGGTGCGACGACTGATCGACGAGGGACACGTCGTGGCGCTCGTCTGGCGGGAGGATCCGCGCGACTATGCGAACAGGCTCTACGACGACCTCCGCGCGGCCGATGACGTCGCGGACATCATCGTGGCCGTCCTGCCCCCACCCGTGGGCATCGGGCTCGCAGTCCGGGACAGGCTCTCTCGCGCCGCCCATCGCCGCGAGGGGGACGTCACCGTCCGGTGAACCGGGCGTCCCTCTTCTCCATGAACGAGGCCACGCCCTCGGCGAAGTCCGCGGTGCGGAACAGCGGCAACAACTGCAGGAAGACATGATGGATGTTCTGCTCGAAGGTCTCGGTCTCGGCCGCCCGCATCATCCGCTTGATCGCCCGCACGGCCAGAGGTGCGTTCGCTGCGATCTCCTCAGCCATCGACCGCGCCGCTGCCGGCAGGTCCGCCGCGGGCACCACGGCGTTCACCAGCCCGAGGTCGAGTGATTCCGCGGCCGTCAGTGTCCGGCCCGTGAAGGCGATCTCAGCGGCCTTGGCCCAACCGACGAGGCGGGGCAGCAACCACGTTCCTCCGCTCTCGGGAAGGATGCCGCGCTTCGCAAAACCGGGGGCCAGCTTGGCGGTGTCGGCGGCGATGCGGATGTCGCATCCGAGGGCCAGATCGAGTCCGTAACCGGCCGCGCCCCCATTGAGCGCGCAGATCACCGGCGTGTCGATGTTGTGGAGCACCACGGGAGGAGCGTTGCGCAGGTCGAACTCGACCATGTTGGCCGAGGGATCGTCCAGGACGCCGCGTGACTCCTTCTTGCCCGACTGGGAACCAAGATCGAGTCCGGCACAGAACGCCCGTCCTGCCCCCGTGAAGACGATGCAGCGCACGTCGCGGTCCGCATCCGCCTCGAGCAACAGAGCCGACACGAGTGTCAGCATCTCGCCCGAAATGGTGTTGAGGCGATCGGGGGCGTTGAGAGTGAGGGTGGCGATGTGGCCGTGCTGCTCGAGGACGACTTCGGGGCTGGTGCTCATGGTCGCACGATAGCCACCGTCTCAGGCGGCCTCGTCACCAGAGCCACGACCGTGCACCAGAAGAAGGTCGCACCGGCGATGTGCACCGCGACGAGCACGACCGGAACATCCGTGAAGTACTGCAGGTACCCGATCCCCGCCTGTACGAGTGTCGCCCCGACGACGAGGTGAACGGCGTCGAGCAACGACGCTTCCCCCGCCCGACGTGCACGCACGAGCACGAGCACGAGCACCGCGACGAGTGCCACCACCAGCCCCCCGTGCACCCGGGCCGTGGACTCGAGCGCCAACCCGAGTCGCGGGGCATTTTCGTCACCCGCGTGGGGACCGGATGCCGTCACCACCGTCCCGGCCACGATGACCCCGATCGCGAGTGCCGCAAGCACACTCACGGGGACGAGCAGATCCGGGGGCAACGGGCGCCACCAGGGTCCGGAATGCACGTCGCCCGAGCGTCGCACGAGGGCAAAGGCCAGGGCGACGAGAACCATCGAGACGAGGAAGTGGGCCATGTTGACCAGCGGATGCAGTCCGGTGAGCACCACGATGCCGCCGATCAGCACCTGGGCGAGAACCCCGACGACGAGACCCCAGGCGAGCGCGATCAGATCACGACGACGCGGTGTCCGGGCATGGGCCACCAGGACGGCGCCGATGACCGCGGCCGACACCACTCCCGTGAACAGACGATTGAGCTGCTCGATGGCGGTGTGACCCGATGAGACGTCGACGAAACGGGTCTCATTGCAGCGGGGCCAGTCGGCACAACCGAGACCTGATCCGGTGAGACGCACCAGGGCCCCCGTCAGGACGATGGTGCACAGCGAGGCGAAGGCCAGGGCGCAGATGGTCCGGAACGTCCGGGACGACACGGGGCGCACGTCCCCACGCTAGAAGCCACCTCGCGGGCCTCCTCCGACCCCCTTGCCCTCTGCGCCGGCATCCGCCCCACCGCCTTGTCGGTCACCCTTGTGCCCCGCCGCGAAGCGCCGATGCTCACTACCCGTGTCGAAACGACCACCAACATCACTCTACGTGGTCAGACAGACATTCTCCGTGAGAAATTCCTCAAGTTCGGCCTCACGGTGCCGATCTCTCTGGTGGATCAATCAGGGAGCACACCATGTTTCGCCATCACACTCACACCCTCCGCCGTCGCTTCGCCCTCGCGGTGCTCGCCGGTCTCCTCGGGGGCATCGCCCCGTTGGCCGCGGGTACCGCCCCCGTCGCGGCCTCGTCGGCCAGTGCCCCCACGGCCCCGGGGATGCCTGCGTTGGGTGCCAAGGGCCCGATGGTCGTGGCACTCGAGAAAGCCATCATGAGCAACGGATTCACCCTTCCCGGTGGATCGACCGGCATCTTCGACAAGCGCCTGCTCACGGTCCTGAGGACTTTCCAGCGCGTCGTCGGACTCCGCGTCACCGGTGTCGTGGATGCCCCCACGGCCAAGGTCCTCAAGCTGTCGGCCGCGCCCGCGGCGGGACCGGCCAAGCCCGGCACCCCCAGCTTTCCCCTCACCGCGGCCACCCTTCCCGCCCCGGGCTCCCGCGGCAGCCAGGTGGTCCACGTGCAGCGCGCCCTGATCTCCCGCGGCTACAAGATTCTCGGCGGGGCCGACGGCATCTACGGCTCGGCCACACGGGCCGCGGTCAGCCGTTTCCAGACGGCCAAGAAGCTCGCCGTGACGGGCAGGGTCGACCTCGCCACTGCGCGTGCGCTCGGACTGGTGGCACCTGCCCCCGCGCCGGCCAAGCCGGCTCTGCCCTCCACCCTCCCGTGGAACAAACTGCCCGTCGTCGGTCAGCGCGGAGATGCCGTGAAGGTGCTGCAGAACGCCCTGATCGCCGCCAAGATTCCGCTCACGGGTGGCGCGGACGGCATCTTCGGCAGCGCCACCACGAACGCCATCCGCGCCTATCAGGCCGCGAAGAAGCTCGAGGTGACCGGCCGAGTGGACCTGCGCACCGCCATCGCACTCGGCATCACCAAGGGCCCCTCGGTCGTGCTCGACGTGTTCCCCGTGCAGGGCCGATGCTCCTTCAGCAACACCTGGCAGGACCCTCGCTCCGAGGGTCGTCGCCACGAAGGTGTCGACATCATCGCACCGCTCAATAATCTCATCTATGCGGTCAAGGACGGCACCATCACCCGCGTCTACAGCGAGGCCACCGACAGGCGCGCCGGCAACGGCGTTCGCCTGACCACCGACGACGGCACATACTTCTTCTACGCCCACTTCTCGCGCCTCGCGACCGGCATCCGGGTGGGCACCAAGGTGAAGGCCGGCCAGATCATCGGCTACAACGGCAGTACGGGCGCCTCGAGCACTCCGCACCTCCACTTCGAGATCCATCCCCTCGGTGGTGCCGCCGTGGACCCGACGCCGTACGTCGCCGCCGTCAACGCCTGCCACATCACCACTCCGCGTCCCCAGCCCTGATTCCGCCGATCCCGACCCGGTGCGCTGAACGATCCATCAGCGCATCGGGTCGATCCGGACAAGAACCTCAGGGACGTATCTCGTAGAAGGCGTTGACGGAGTGTTCCACCTCGAGTCGACGGAAGCGTCCAAAACCTGCATCACGGGCCATCGACTCGGCCAGTTCGGCCGGCAGGCCGAGGGTGCCGAGGCCGGCCCCACCCGGCTCGGACATCGCCGATGACATGCACGACATCACGCTGATGCCATAGAGCATCGACGCCATCGGGTTGCGTTCCATGTTGGCGCCGAACCCGTCATGGGCCTTGATGTCCACGAGGAGCCAATGACCCTCCGGGGCGATCGCCCGACGGATCGCCGCCACCATCTCAGTGGGCCGGGTCATGTCGTGGATGCAGTCGAAGGTGGTGACGAGGTCGATCGACCCATCCGAGGGCAGGGGGCTCTCCCGCGGATCGACGAAGTCGACGTTGTCGAGACCCTCCTCGGCACGACGGGTGCGGGCACGTTCGAGAGCGTGAAGGGAAATGTCGTATCCAACGAACGAACTGCGGGGGAAACGGCGGGCCATGAGCATCGCGGCGCCACCGGCACCACACCCGATGTCGGCCACCCGGATTCCCGCCTCCAATTTCTCCACGACACCGTCGAGGGCGGGGAGAACCACGGGCAGGAGGAACGAGCGGTTCCACGGTTCGAAGCTGCGTTCGATTCCCACCGCACCGTCGGGGCCGTGGGAGTCGTAGTCGTATCCGATCCCGGTGCGGAACGCCTCGGGAAGTCGATCCAGACTCTCCATCGTGCGGGGAAGCCGGTGGAACATGCCCATGCCGTAGGCCGGATGCTCGGGGCTGGCCAGTACCGCGACCCCCTCGGGTGACAGGCCGAACCGCGTCGGTTCCTCCGACGGGTCGTCGCACAGGATGATGCGGGCCGCCGCCTGGTTGTGGGCCCATTCGCGCACCCAGCGTTCGTGGAGTCCGCAGGAGGCGGCCAGTTCCGCCGTCGTCATTGATCGACCGGCCGAAGCCAACGCGCTGTAGAGCCCGAGACGGTCCCCGAGATGGATCATCCCCGCCGTGACCGCACCCTCCAGTTTCGAGAAGACGGTGAACGAGAAGAATTTCAGGGCATCGGGGTCGGTAGCACGGTCCATCTGCGCACCCTAGGACACCCCGTCATGACAACGGTGACTCGACGTCATGCCGTGCGCAGGTCGCGTGGCAGGTGCTCGTCGTCCGACAGCGCACGGAGACCGAAGGTGACACCGTCGCCGAGGGCAAAGGTCCGCACGCGACTGACGGTGGCGTGTGCGATGTGGAATCGCTCCCACTCCCAGGGAGTGGGTTGCAGTCCGAGCATGTGGCAGATGGCGACACTGCTCGTCCCCGCATGACAGACGAGAGCGACCTTGTGCTCCTCGCGCCAACCCGGCCCGGTCTGCCACACCGGCAGATCGGTGTCGCGACGCAGGACGCCGCGTTCCTCGAGGAAGAGGCTCGTCCCGATGTTGATGCGCTCGACGAAATCGCTCACCTTCTCCCCGCCATCCAGACCCTCCCAACGCTCTGTCGAGGTCTTCGATCGTTCTGCCTGCCATGCCGCCGCCGCCTTCTCCTCCGGTGTGCCATGCCAGACGGGATTCCGGATTTCCTCGAGCCAAGGTTCCACGACCAGGGGCGCACCGATGCGCTCGAGCCAAGGGGTGGCCGTCTGCCGGGTGCGCACGAGCGGTGAGACCAGGATCTCGTCGAACTCCTCGGCGGCGAGCTGCTCTGCGAGTCGATCGGCCTGACGGAACCCGACCTCCGTCAGGGGCGGATCGTCGACGGCGAGGCCGTCCTTCACCCACTGGGGCTGGGCATGACGCACGAGAACAATTTCCATAGGCACGACACGATAGGGGCGGGGTGCGCCGCGAGAAGGTCTACTCCTCCGGGGGGACGAAGTCGATGTCGCAGTTCGAGAACGCCCGACGGAACTGGGTGAGGAAACGCTCGTCGTCGTAGTCGGGTCGGACCATGTTCTCGAAGTTCTGCATCTGGCGACCCAGGCACAGCAGCTGGTCCGCCTCCAGTTCCAGCAGGTATATCTCGGCCAGTACGCGACCCATGGCGAGCGCCTCGGAGTCCTCGTCGATGGGAGCGGTCGGGGGATCGGTCGCTGTCGGTGACGGGACCGACGGGAACGGCAGCACGGCAGGTCCGTCTCCCTCCGGCGTCACCACCTCGGGAAGTCCGCAACGGTCGATGACGGCGGCCTCGACCATGTTCGCCCGGGCGAGCGCCTCACGTGAGGAGGCCGCCTCCCACGCGGAATAGGTCGACGCATCCAGAGCCGCCTGGGTGACGTCCCACAGCACCCCGTCCATTCCGTCGATGAACGATCCGAGATCGGCGGCCAGAACGGCGGCCGACTCCATGGTGTCGGGCGGAGCGTCGAACCCGCCCTCGGCCACGGCGAGGACGAGATCGTGCGCCCGCAACGTGTCGTTGCGGAACTGGCCGAACTGGTCCTCGGCCCTGTTGTCGATGCCGATCGAGAGGTTGATGACGAATCCCGACACCGACGAGATGTCGGCGCACTCTCCCGCTCCCGAAGCCCCGCATCCCGACAACGCCACTACGGCCACGGCGACACCGAGCCGGAGCCAACCCTTCGTCACGTGGATTCCGCCGTCGTCGCCACGACCCAGGCCTCGTACATCTCGCGATAGCGACCCTCACGGGTCAGCAACTCCTGGTGGGGTCCGTCCTCCACGACGCGGCCCCCGTCCAGCACCACCACCCTGTCGGCCCGGGCCGCCGTCGAGAGGCGATGGGCGATGGCGATGGAGGTGCGTCCTGAGGAGAGCGCGTCGAGCGCACGAGAGAGTCGTACCTCGGTGAGGGCGTCGACCGAGGACGTGGCTTCGTCGAGAATCAGCACGTCGGGGTCCGCGAGCGCGGCCCGGCCCAGGGCCACGAGCTGGCGCTCCCCCGCCGACAGCGAGGCCCCTCTCTCTCCCACCGGCGTGAGGATTCCCTGCTCCAGCCCATCGAGCCACTCGCCGAGTCCCAGTTCCATGAGGGAATCCTCGCACTCCCCCACCTCAGCGTCGGGTCGGGCGAAGCGCAGGTTGTCGAGGATGGTGCCGCTGAAGAGGAACGGCTCCTGCGGAACGACCATGAGTCTCCTGCGCAGTTCGGCATTGTCCACGTCGCGCAGGTCGACTCCCCCGAGTCGTATGCAGCCGGCTCCCGGATCGGCGAACCGGGCCACCAATCGACCGAGGGTGGTCTTTCCCGACCCCGTGTGACCCACGAGCGCCACCGATTGTCCCGCGGGGAGGTGCAGGTCGATGTCATGGAGCACGGCCGACTCGGGCTGATCGCCCGCACGACTGCGGTAGGCGAACGAGACGCCCTCGACGTCGATGGAGAGGCGACCATCGGGAAGGGGCGTGGGGTGCGAGGGCCCCGGAGGACCGGTGGGGGTGTCCAGTACGGCGAGAACACGTCGCAGACTCGCGACCGCCGACTGGGTGTGGTCGAGCACCTCCGTGAACTCACCGATGGGTTCGAGAAATCGGTACGTGAGGAAGATGAATCCCACGAGAGCACCGGAGGTGAGGCCGGCCTCCGGTCCGCGGGCGACTCCGGCCACCACGATTCCGCTCACGCAGAAGACGGAGAACACCTCGCCCATGGGGAACAGGAAGGCTCCGATGATGGACACCCGCATGTTGGCCCTCGTGCGCTCCTTCATGACCCGGGCGATGCGTCGGACCGGCACGTCCTGGGCCCCGTGCAGCAGGAGTGTGTCGACGCCGTTCGCCATCTCGCTCACCGCGCCGAGGGCGTCGGCGTTCAGTTCCCTCACCCTCGAATACGAAACCACGAGCCGACGCTGGATGCGTCCCAGGACGAACACGAGGGGCGAGGCGATGACGAAGCACACGAGGCTGAGCATCCAGTCGTAGCTCAGCATCACCATCCCGACGACGGCCATGAGCGTGCCGTCGAGCAGGTAGACGAGCGCGCCCCAGGAGAAGAACTGCTGAAGGGTGTCGATGTCGCTCGTCACCCTGCTCACCAGTGCACCGCGCTTTTCCTCGCCGTGATCGGCGAGGCTCAACCCGTGAATGTGGCGAAAGAGCCTTACACGCAGGCCGTAGAGGGCGGCCTCACTGCGCTCCCCGAGGCGCACAACGGCGAGCCGTTGACAGATCCCCGCCAGGACCACCGCCGCCGCCCCCACCGCCACGAGTACGGCGATGTAGTCCATGCGCACCTCGCCCCCGCGCACGCCGTTGTCGATCGCCTGCTGCAGGAGGATGGGGATCGCGACGCGGGCGCCGGCTCCGGCCGCCGCGAGCAGGAAAGTGGCGAGGAGTCCGGTGCGGAGGGCGGGTGCCACCTCCACGCTGCGGCCCAGCACTTCGAACGTGCCCACACGAGACTGCTCGGGCTCCATCATCTGTCCGTCTTCCCGCGCCGGTCGTCGTCGAAGGCCTCGAGCAGGGCCCGGTACCCGGGCAGCGCGTCCATGAGATGTTCGTGGGTTCCCTGGTGCACGGATCCGTCGTCAGCCACGTACAGCACCGCCGAGGCCGCCGCGATGGTGGAGGGCCGTGTGGCCACCATGAGGATGGTGCCCGCCATACCCGATGCGCGGAGATTGGCCAGCACCCGCAGTTCCGTCTCGGGATCGAGGGCCGAGGTCGTGTCGTCGAGAAGGAGTACCGCCGGACGCCCCACCAGTTCGCGCGCCAGTGCCAGACGTTGCCGTTGGCCCCCGCTCAGGCTCGCACCCCGCTCGCCCAGAGCCGTGTCGAGCCCGTTCTCGAGTCCGTGGAGGAATTCGGCATCCGCCACGCGGAGTGCCGCGTCGAGCACCGCATCATCCACGTCTTCCCCCAATGCGAGGTTGAAACGCACGGACTCCGAGAAGATGAAGGGTTCCTGGTGGACGAGACCGGTGCCGCCCCTGGCAACACTCACGGTTCCGCTTTCCAGCGGCATCGTCCCGGCGATGGCCCGAAGGAGCGAGGTCTTCCCCGATCCCGTGGCACCCACGAGCGCTGTGTGCACGCCGACGTCGATGGTGAAGTCCACGTCCCCGAGCACAACCGTCCCCTCGTGGACGAGGGTCACTCCTGCCAATCGAACGGCCACTCCGGCGGGCGTCTCCCGCAGTGAGTCCCGCGGATCGGCATCGATCGGTTCGTCGAGGATCCCCCGCACCCGCTCCCAGCCCGCCTGGCTGTGGGGAAGTTCCGAAAAGACGTACCCAATGAGCCGCAGCGGTACGACGAGCAACGTGAAGAGATACATGGACGATGCGAGCTCACCCACGCTGATGTCGCCGGAGCGCACCCGCAGAGCCCCCACCCACAACAGCAGGAGATTGGCCAGCGACGGAACGAGGTCGAGGGCCATCTCGAATCCGGCTCGTGCCCGCACGGCGCGCACCCTCGCGTCACGGAGTCGCCCGGTGATCGCCGAGAGTCGCTCCGTCTCACGTTCCTCGGCCCCGAAGGCCTTGACCACCGCGACAGCCTCGAAGCTCTCGTGGACCGCCTCCGAGAGGGCGCCGAGTTCGTTCTGGGCCTCGTGGAAATGGGAGTCGACCCGGCGCTGGTACACGACGTTCGACAGCACCAGCAACGGAATGACGAGGACGGCCACCACGCCGAGCGCCGGATCGGTGATCCAGAGTCCGACGGCGCTCACGAGTAGCAGCAGCACCACCGAGCTTCCGTACGGCAGGGGTGCCAGCACGGCCGTCGAGGTCTCGACGTCCACACCGGCGCGGGAGATGAGGTCGCCCGTCGCGTGACGACGGTGCCAAGGAACCGGCTGGGAGGCGTATCGGGAGACCACCTCGACCCCCAGGTCCTCGGCGATACCCCATTGGGTGCGTCCCGCGTAGGTCCGACGAACGACGACCCCGGCGGCACGGACGAGCGAGATCGCCACGATCAGGCCGCATCCCGCGAACACCGTCCCCCACGCAACGCCACCCTCGTCGAATCGGGGCACGATGACGTGGTCGATCAGCCATCGAATACCGAGCGAGGAACCGGCCGTGAAGACGGCGAACACCGCGGCTCCCGACACGGCGGTGGCGAAGTACCAGGGGTGGCGCCTCACGAGGTCGCGGACCAGTCGATATCCCGCCACGTAGCGACCACGAGCGGGCGCGGATGCAGAGTCGACGACGGACATCCTCCCATTGTGACAGTCGGCCGTCCCGCGAGCGAACACCCGACCCGACCCGTCGCCGTAGCATGAGCCCGTGAAAACCCCCCGCACCCTCGCCCGCACCGTCATCTGGCTCGCGTGCATCTCCATCGCGGCGATGTGGTTCTATGCATTCGTCTTCGCTTCCCGGGAGAGCATCAATCGCATCGGCGATGAGCAATGGATGTCACGCAGCGAGAACGTCTGCGCCGCCGCGCGACAGGAGCTCCAGGCCCTCGCTCAGCCGGTGGGCATCGACCCCACCGACACCGCCGCTCTCGCAGTGAAGGCCGACATCGTCGACGCCGCCACCGACGTCCTCGAGCGCGCCATCGACCGCATCGAGGCCGACCAGCCGATCGACGACAAGGGCCGCGGAATCGTCCCCCTGTGGATAGCCGATTGGCGCATTTACCTGGGCGATCGACGCGACTTCGCCGATGCCCTGCGCACGGCTGACCGACACCCTTATTTCGCCGAGACCGAGGTCGAGGGCGTACCGGTCAGCGAACGCGTCGGGAAATTCGCCCGGGAGAACGACATGCGCTCCTGCCAGCCCCCGACCGACCTCTCGGTCTGACGCCGGGGAGTCACGGCCGACGTGTCAGTCGGTGTCGACCCAGCCCGAGCCCTCTTCGTACCGACGCACGATCCGCGCGGGTGAGCCCACCGCGACGCATCGATCGGGCAGGTCCCGCGTGACCACAGAATTGGCCCCCACGACCACGTGACATCCGATGGTCACGCCCGGAAGGACCACCGAGCCGTGCCCCAGCCACGACCCGGAGCCGATGGAGACCGCACGCTCGGGTTGGGACTGCCGCGAGATCGTCGTGGCGAGATCCTCGTATCCGTGGTTCTGGTCGGTGATGTAGACGTGGTGCCCGGTCCATACGTCGTCGCCGATCGTGACGGAAAGGTGACCCACGATTCCGCTGTTGCGACCGATCAGGCAACGGTCCCCGATCGACACCACCGGCGAGGTGAGGCACTCCTGGCCCGGCACCATTCCTGCCGACAACGCCACACCGGGTCCGATGAGGGTGTCGCGACCGATGGAGATGTAGCGCTCGTTGAAGATCGTCGTGGGCGGCCACATGATGAGACTTCCCTCGCCGAAGGCGGCGAACCGGCGGGCACGCCGGTCACCCGGTGCAACCGCCGCCCAGCGTGTGAGAACTGCAGACGCCGCCGCCCACAGTCGACCGACCGAGCGCCGCACCCGCATTCCCGCCATGGTCGCCACGCTACTGACACGACCCGTGGCACGTCCCTGCCCGGTCCGTCCCGCGGGCGGCCCGCCTAGCCTGTGGGGGCCATGGAAGCCGCTCCCCGACCCCGCTTCACGGTTCCCGCACTGGCCGCTGCCCGCGCCGAGTCCCGCCGGCTTGTCATGGTCACCGCCTACGACGCCCTCTTCGCCGGCATCGTGGACGAGGCCGGAGTCGACCTCATCCTCGTGGGCGATTCGGTGGCAACGGTCCTCGGCGGCCAACGCACGACACTCGGCGCGTCCATGGAACAGATGGAATACCACGTCTCGATGGTCGCCGCCGCCCATCCGCGGGCGCTCGTCGTCGGCGACATGCCCTTCGGCTCGTATCAGGCCTCCACCGACGACGCGGTGCGCAATGCGGTGCGACTCGTGAAAGCCGGCGCTGAGGTCGTCAAACTCGAGGGCGGGCAACATGTCGCCGATGCCATCGCCGCCATCGTCGCGGCCGACATCCCCGTCATGGGCCATGTGGGCCTCACTCCCCAGAGTTATCACCGCATGGGCGGCAACCGCATCCAGGGACGGGACGACGACGGCGCCGAGCGGGTCGCCGCCGACGCCCGTGCCGTCACCGGGGCCGGTGCCTGTTCGCTCGTCATCGAGGGTGTCCCCTCGCCACTCGCGGCCCGCATCACGCAGGAGAGCCCCGTGCCCACGATCGGCATCGGGGCGGGCGCCAGTTGCGACGGTCAGGTCCTCGTCCTGCACGATCTGCTCGGCTTGTCGCCCCGGTCGCCGAGTTTCGCCCGGGCCTGGGTCGACCTGCGCGCCGCGGCCACCGATGCCGTCGCCCGCTACGCCGACGAGGTCCGTGACGGCTCGTGGCCCGACGCCGGGCACTCCTTCACGTGAATCCGGAGGTCATCGAGGACCCTGCCTCCATGCGTGCCTGGTCGCGCGGGCATCTCGCGGCGGGACGAACCCTCGGCTTCGTCCCCACCATGGGGGCTCTCCACGAGGGCCACGGCGACCTCGTGCGGGCGAGCCGGTCGACCGACGACGTGACGGTTATTTCCGTGTTCGTGAACCCGACGCAGTTCGATGACAACGCCGATTTCGACCTGTATCCACGCACCCTCGATGCCGACCTGTCGATGGCCCGTGAACTCGGCGTCCATGCCCTCTTCGCTCCCTCGGCACACGCCATGTATCGGCCCGGACACGACACGGTCGTCTCGGTGGGCACCCTCGCCTCCACGATGGAAGGAGCGCAGCGACCCGGTCACTTCGACGGGGTGGCCACCGTGGTGACCAAACTCCTCCACATCGTCGAGCCCACACGCGCGTGGTTCGGGGCCAAGGACTGGCAGCAGGTCACCGTGGTGCGGCGGATGGTCGCCGATCTCGACATGGACGTCGACATCCGCACGGTGCCCACGCGTCGCGAGCCGGACGGTCTCGCCATGTCGAGCCGCAACACCCGCCTCGGGGAACGAGCCCGCGAGTCGGCGACCTGCCTCTGGCGCGGACTCTCCGCAGCCCGCGACGCTCACTTCGGCGGAGTCACGGGGGCGAATGAGCTCAAGGACCTCGTGACGAGGTCGGTCGCCACGGCCGGGCTCTGCAGCATCGAGTACGTCAGCATGGTGCACCCCGACACCCTCGAGGAACTCACCGATTCCCGCGGGGGCGCGGTGATATGCGCCGCCATGTGGTGCGACGGCGTGCGCCTCATCGACAACGTGGAGTTGCCCGCGTCCCGGTGATCAGCGGTGGACGTCGGGATCGTGCTGTCGCACCCGCATGCGCACGGTCGAGACGGCGTCTCCCGACAGGATCCCGCCACGGGCCAGCAAGCGCCCGTTCTGCCAGTTTGAGAGGCCCAATTCCGGACGTCCGAGCGCGTACTGACCGTCCACCCACCGGGTGAATCCGTCTCCGAGGAACGGGGCGTCGATTCGGGCCAGGACCGGCGCCGCCTCGACCTCGTCGGCCAGCAGACTGGCGACGAAACGGGGGCTCAGAGTGTTGAAGAGGTCGACCGCATGGTCGATCGACTCCACGACCACGAGATGGAACTCGGGGTTCTCCTCCCACTCGAACTCATGCCCGAGATCCTCCTCCCTGCCGGGGGTGACCCGCACCTCCTGCACGACAGCATCGGCACGCCGCACCTCGATCTCCTCGGGTGTGCCGCAGAGCCCCTCTGCTCCACCCACCGCATGGATGCGCGCCCTCGTGCCGCGGCGAGTCGCGGCACGGTCCGCCGCCGAGACGACGATGGGAACCAGTTCGCTGGCCCGTTCCCTGACCACGCAGACCACGTTGACCGTGTTGCACACCTTGCGATCGAGGCTGTGCTCCACGGCTGCCGAGAGACGTCCCGCGTCCGCGGTCCGTCCCGCGATGATCCACGCCCCTCCCGTGCCGTGGAGACTGACGGGAACTCCCGACTGACGGGCAATCGCTCCGAGTTCCGCCACCGCCTCCCCCGATCCCCGGGCGACCGCCAATGCGATGCGCGGATCGGAGAACAGGGCCCATCCGGCGGCGTGCTCAGGAGAATCGAGGAGTTGCACGGCGCCGGTCGGCAGTCCCGCCCTCTCAATAGCCGGCCCGATGACGGCTTCCATGAGAGCCCTCGCCGTGCCGAGTGCGTCGCTCCCGATGCGAAACACCACGGTGTTGCCGGTGCGCAAGACACCTGTCGCGTCGGCGAATACGTTGGGACGACCCTCGAACACGAAGCCGACGACACCGAGAGGTGCGGACTGTTCCTCGACGGTCCATCCGTCGTGGACGGTACGCGAGAGGATGCGGTCCCGGCCCCCGTCGAGATCGGCCCACATTCCGAAGGCCTCCACCATGTCCGCGCGCATCCTCGCACCGAGCTGGAGTCGGGTCGTGGAGCGACCCCTCGCACGCGCCGACTCCACGTCGGCGTCATTCGCCGCGGCCACGGCCGCGAACGTCGCGTCATCGGCCAACAGCCGCGCGGCCTCCGAATAGAACCGATCAAAGGCCTCGTCCGGAAGCGCCGCCAGTTCCGAGAAAGCCCCGATGGCAGCACCAACGGCCGATGAGGCCAACCCATCCACCGCGGCAGGGATGACCCGCAGCCGACCTGTCGCGGCCACACCGAGCAGACGGCCTCCCGCCGTGACGGCATCGGCGGTCGCCGCGTCGACCTCCACCATCGTCGATCCGACCAACAAGCGGTCCCCCGCCTTCAACGCCAGCCCTTCACCCATGCCCCTAGTGTGGCCCGCGTGAGCACTTCCGCCGACGACCGTCTGTATTTCCGCCAGCTGCTCGGCGGACGCGATTTCGCCGACGACGACGCCGTGGCCCGCCAGATGGTCAACTTCGCCTACCTCATCGGCGACCGTTCCACCGGGGAATGCCTCGTGGTCGATCCCGCCTACCGGGTGGCCGACCTCGTGGCCGCCGCCGAAGCCGATGGCATGCGCATCACCGGGGCCCTCGTCACCCACTACCACGCCGACCATGTCGGCGGATCCCTCTTCGGCCACGACATCGAGGGCATCGCCGCCCTCCTGGCGTCCCATGACATCCCGATCCACGTGAACGAGCACGAGCTCCCCTGGGTGCAGCGCACGACCGGCGTCGGCCCCGACCACCTGCGAGCCAGCCGCTCCGGCGACGTGGTTCTGGTCGGCGGCGTGGAAGTCACCTGCATCCACACACCCGGACACACCCCCGGGAGCCAATGCTTTCTCGTCGGGGGCGGCCTCGTCTCCGGCGACACCCTGTTTCTCGAGGGCTGCGGACGGACCGATCTTCCCGGCTCCGATCCCGGGGCGATGTACGAGAGCCTGGTCCGCCTGGCCGAGCTCCCCGACTCGACCGTCGTTCTCCCGGGGCACATGTACTCGGCCGCTCCCGCTGCCCCGCTCGGCGATGTCAAGCAACACAACTTCGTGTACCGACCTCGGTCGCGCGAGCAGTGGCTGACCATGTTCGGTGCGGACTGAGACCCTTCAGAAGGCAGTGAAGATTGCGGCGGCTCCCGACAGGAACAGGAGCCCAAGCACGAGCCGCCGGAACCTTTCCGGGTCGAGTCGCGGCCTCATGGACAGACCCACGGCATAGGCCGCCACCACGACGGGTGCCGACGCCGCCGCCACCACGAGGGCGTCCCGGCCGATGCGACCCGCGAGCAGGAACACAGTCACGGTGGTCAGGTTGCTCACGAGGAACACCCGGCTGATCGTGCCGCGGAACACCGCCGGGGCGACGCTGCGTCCCTGCAGGAGGAACACGAGGGGCGGGCCGTTCGTCGATAGCGAGACGGCCAGGAACCCGCTCAACCACCCACTTGCCCACTCATGCCGGCGCGACTCCGACGACAACACCACACCGCGCACCAGCAGGACGGTCATGATCAGGACCATCGACCCGAGCATGATCTTCAACTCGCGCTGCCCCAGCCACACGAATGCGGCGAAGCCGAAGGGCATGCCGGCCAACGACGAGATGATGAGAGTACGCGCCAGGGGACGGTCCGCTTCGTGACGCTCGCGCACGGCGTTGAAGAGGGTGGTGGCCACCGAGACGAGGGTCGCCGTGACCACGGCTAGGCGCACGTCCACGGCGAGCGACATCAGCGGGACCGCCATCAGGGCGAAACCGAAACCGGACAGCGACTGCAAGAGTGCCGCCGCACCCACTGCCAGTACCGCGGCGACGAGATCCACCGCCGTCATGCGAGCAGGGAGTCCACGGCTCCCGCGAAGACCTCCGTGTGGCGGTCCACGTCGGCGGGAACGTGGGCGGGAGAGAAGAGCGCCATGTTGTGGAACGGGGTCAGCATCACGCCGCGATTGAGGGCAAAGAGATGCATGTACGCCTCGAGCGCATGGTCGGCCGCCGCAGCCGCACCGGCGCCGTCCCGCGGCGGGGGACAAAACCAGTATTCGGCCCGGCACCCGAGACGTTGCACGTGCCAGGCAAGCCCTCGATCCTCGATGACTCCGCGCACGGCCCGTGTCCACATCTCGGCGAGAGGGATCATGCGGGCGAAGTCGTCCGCTCGCAGCGTGGTGGACAGGGTCGCCCTCACCGCGGCCAGAGCGAGCGCGTTGCCGGTGAGGGTGCCCCCGACACCGGAGACGTCCACCGAGTCGAGTGAGAGCACCCGCTCCAACCTCCCGGCCACCTCGGCATTCATTCCATAGACGGCGGCCGGCATGCCGCCACCGATGGGCTTGCCGACGACGAGAAAATCGGGATCCAGCCCCCATTCGCCGGTGCAACCACCCGGCCCGGCACAAATCGTGTGGGTCTCGTCGACGACGAGGAGCACGCCGTGGCGCCGCGTGATCTCGCGCACCTGATCGAGGTATCCGGCGTCGGGCAGAACGATGCCGATGTTCGTGAGCGCCGGTTCCATGAGGACACATGCCACGTCACCCACGGCCAGAGCCGCTTCGAGTGCCTCGGGGTCGTTGAAGGGCACCACCCGCGTGGTGAGCGAGACGTCCACGGCGGGTCCGATGGCGCCCGGCCGCGGCATGGCCCCGCCGTCGGGACCGCGGATGGCGAGGGTCTCGTCCACCGTGCCGTGATAGCACCAGTCCATCACCGCGATGCGGGGTCGACCCGTGAGATGGCGGGCGAAGCGCAGCACGAAGCGATTCGCGTCCGTGGCGGTCATGGCGAATTGCCAGGTGGGCAGACCGAACCGGCGTGACAACTCGGCGGCGATCCACGTGGCGTCCTCGTCCGGGAGCATCGTGGTGATTCCGCGTGATGCGCGGGCGTGGAGAGCGTCGGCCACCTGGGGCAGGGCGTGACCCGTCATCGCGCCGGTGTCCCCCATGCACAAGTCGACGTACTCGATGCCATCCACGTCGGTGAAGCGGCCGCCGCCGGCCCGGGCCACATACAACGGAAACCGACCCGGCCACCGGGTCATCCAGGGCATCGGCACACCCGAGAGCAGGTGCTCGCGAGCCTCGGTGGCGAGACGGGCCGAGCGAGGATGCAGTTCGTCGAAGAGATCGAGTTCGGCGGCGTGTCGCTCCGCGAGGCGGGTGCGGTCGATGCTCGTCATCGACCGAAGACCCGCTCGGTGTAGACGTTGGAGAACACGCGACCGGGATCGAGGCGGTCGCGCAGGGCCAGGAAGTCCCCGAACCGCGGATACAGCGCCGACAGGTCATCGGCCGTGCGGGTGTGCATCTTGCCCCAGTGCGGACGACCGCCATGAGCGGTGAAGATGGCCTCGGCGTCACGGAAGTAGGCCGTGTGATCCGAACGCCGGTACATGTGCACTGCCACGTAGCAGGAGTCCCGGTCGTGGGCGGTCGAGAGGGCGACATCATCCGCCGAGGCGAACCTGACCTCCACGGGGAAGCTCACGAGATGACCACGTGCCTCCACCATCGCCATCAGGTCTTTGAGTGCCGAGGGCAGCGCGGCACGCGGCATCGCGTACTCCATCTCGAGGAAGCGCACGATGCGTGTACTGGCGAACACCCGGAAACTGTCATCGATCCACTCGCGACCTCCCGAGGACGGAAGCGCCGTGGCGAGTCGCGGGATGAGCGAGGGACGCAGGCTACCCACGAGGCACAACGCCCCGAAGCCGTAGTTCTCCACGATCTTCTTGTCCCACCATGCCCTCGTGCGCGGCAGGGGTGCGGGGGGCTCCTGTGTGCGGGTGTTGCGCTTGGTGAGGGCCCATCGAGTGTGGGGCAACCAGTAGAACTCGAAATGATCGGTCCCCGACACCAGATTGTCGAGCTGTTCGAGCACGGCTGCCACGGGCGCGACCCCCTCGACGGCATGGAGCCGGAACGAGGGCACCACCTCGAGGGTGTACTCGGTGACGATGCCGAGTGCCCCGACCGACACTCGTCCCAGGTCGAAGATGTCGGCGTTCGACGAGGCCGAACACTCGTGCACCTCCCCCCGGCCGTCCACGAGGCGGAACCCGCGCACCTGGGCCGCAAGACCGCCGAATGCGGCACCCGTGCCGTGCGTACCGGTGCTGATCGCTCCGGCCACGGTCTGGTACGTGATGTCGCCGAGATTGGGCATGGCGAGTCCGAGACCGTGCAGTTCCTCGTTCAGATCGGCCAGGACGGTTCCCGCCCCCACCCTGACCGTGAGAGCCTCACGGTCGACGCCGCGCACACCGCTCAGCCGGGACACGTCGACGAGGGTTCCATCGGTGGCCGCAGCGGGCGTGAAGCTGTGGCCCGAGCCGATCACCTTGGCCCTGCCGCCGCCGCCTTCGACCCTGGACACGATGGACGACACCTCGGCCTCGGATCGGGGACGCACCCGCTCGGCGGGCCGGGACGTGACGTTTCCCGCCCAGTTCCGCCAACGCCGTGCCATCCCTCGATTCTGCCCCACGGGACCCGGCTGGTTCGTCTTCCGGGTTCGGGCGTTCCGCCCTGTGGCCGTAGAGTCGGAACGTTCACTCGCACCCCGGGGAGGTCGGATCCATGAGCCAGATTCCGTTGGTCGACTATCTCGTCCTCGGCGTGGAGCCGCATCTCACCGCGAGGGAGTGCACCTCGTGCGGGGCGCGCTTCTTCGACCGGCGCAACGGGTGTGCGCGGTGCTCGGGCCGCGAGTTCCACTCCGTCGACGTCCCCCGAGAGGGCCAGGTGCGCGCCTTCACCATCGTCAGCTTCGCCTCGCCGGGCGTGCAGGTCCCGTTCGTCTCCTCCATCGTCGACTGCGGCGGGACGAGCGTGAGGGCCAACATCATCAACTGCGATCCCACTCCCGAAGCGGTCTCGCTCGGCATGAAGGTGCGGCTCGCCACGTATTCGCTCGGAACGGACTCGAAGGGGACCGAGGCCGTCGGCTTCGGCTTCGAACCCGCCTGACCGACCGACGAAGGACCGACACGGGAGGACCACCATGGCCGCGGACGACATCTACATCCTGGGCATCAACATGACGAAGTTCGGCAAGCACGCCGACAAGGACACCGTCGACCTCGCGGCTGAGGCGGTATTCGCGGCGCTCGACGACGGTGGTGTGTCCATGTCCGACATGGACATCCTCGCCGCCGGCTGTCTCATGGGCCAGGGCAGCATCGGCCAGCAGATTCAGAAGCAGGTCGGACAGACCGGCATCCCCGTCTTCAACGTCGCCAACGCCTGTGCCACGGGCGCCACTGCGTTGCGCACCGCCATCATGGCCATCAAGGCGGGCGAGGCGACGATGGGACTGGCCGTCGGCGTGGAGAAGCTCGCCGGAGTCGGACTGCTCGGCGCGCGCCCCCAGGCACAGGGAGACGAGTGGACCCCGTCGGGTCGCTTCGGCGCCGTTGCGGGCACGGACGGACGGATCGGCACGGACAACATGCCCGGAACCTTCGCCCAGGTCGGCATGGAGTACGGCCACAAGTACGGAGGAGCGACGTTCGAGCTCTTCGCCCGCATTTCCCAGAAGAACCACTCTCACTCCACCCTGAACCCGCTGGCGGCCTACACGAAGGAGATGTCGCTGGAGGACATCATGAACGACGTCATGATCGCCTACCCCAACACGCGACCGATGTGCTCGGCCAACTGCGACGGAGCCGCGGCAGCCGTCGTCGTGAGCGGCGAGCGACTCCGCTCCCTGTCCCCGGACCAACGTCGTCGCGCAGTGAAGGTCTCGGCGTCGGTCCTCACGTCGGATCCCTGGCAGGAGGCCTGCCAGGTGCTCCCGGACGTGAACACCCTCACCAGGGTCGCGGCGTCCCGGGCCTACGAGATCGCGGGCATCGGTCCCGAGGATCTCGACCTCGTGGAACTGCACGATTGCTTCGCCACCGCCGAACTCGTCCACTACGACAATCTCATGCTCTGCCCCGAGGGTGGTGCCGTCGACTTCTTCGAGTCGGGTGCCACCTGGCGCGACGGGTCGATGCCCGTGAACGTCTCGGGAGGACTGCAGTCGAAGGGTCATCCCATCGCCGCCACCGGCATCGCCAACATCTGGGAGGTGTGCCACCACCTCCGCGGCGAGGCGGGCCCGCGCCAGATTGAGGGCGCCAAGGTCGGGCTCGCCCACGTCATCGGACTGGGATCGGCGTGCGGCGTGCACATCCTGGAGAAGTCCTCCCTCTGATCCGCCTCGCCACGGGCAGTCGATGGAACCCTCCTTCGGCTACGTGATGAATCGCATGGACGAGGGCCGGCAGAACAGCCGTAACAAGGCCCTGGTCGCGTCCCTGTACGACTCTCTCTGACACGAGCGACGATGGTCGCCCGACGTCGATCCCGTGATGGGAGACTGCGGTCGTGACGTCGAACAGGCAGGACCATTCCGACCTCGCCGGGGTGTTCGGCGGAGGCGGCCTCTTCGGCATCGGATATGCACTCGGCGTCATCGAGGGGTTGCGATCACGGGGTCTCGACCTTGCGGGCCGTCCTCTGCTCGGAACTTCGGCCGGATCCTGGGCGGCGGCAGGCACGGCCCTCGGCACGACACTGGACGAGTTCCTCGCCATGGAGGTGCCGCGCTTTCCCAATCCTCGTCGGGGAGTCCTGGCCGAGGCCGCACGCACCATCTTCGGGGAGCGCACGAGTCCTCTCGTCAGTGTCGTCGTCTCCTCCCTACCCCGCCTGCGCCGCACGGTCCTCAGCGGCGCGCTGACACCGCTGGCGGACCTCGTGGCGGCGTCCTCCGCCGTGCCCGGGCTTCTCGCGCCCCACCGCATCGACGGGGTGTCCTACGTGGATGGCGGGGTGCGCTCCGTCGTCAGTGCCGACCTCGCTTCTCCCGCCCGAACCCTCATCGTCGTAGCTCCCCTCGCCGGAGCCATGTTCGGGCCCTTCGGAGCCCTCGCGACCCGCAGGATGATGCGAGAGGTCGGTCTCTGGCGCGATGCCCACGGAGGTCGGGTCATCGTGTTCAGCCCGCGGGACTCGGGTGCGTCACTCGCCCGCAGGCCCGATCAACTCTTCCGTCGGGACGTGGCCCTGCGCGCTCACAAGGTGGCGTTGGAACAGGTTGCGGGGTGCTCACTCGACGCGGTCTGAGGAGGAGACGGGCCCGCCTGACTCGGGCATGTGGTGTCGAAGGGGGGACTTGAACCCCCACGCCCTAACGGGCGCCAGCCCCTCAAGCTGGTGCGTCTGCCTATTCCGCCACTTCGACGAGGAACACGAAGGCTAGCGAGCCACCCGGCTCTTGCCACGCCCGGGCCGGGTCAACGGACGAGGAGGAAGCCGAGTGCCACCACGGTGAAGATCCACACGGTGGCGAGCACGGTCGTCATGCGATTGAGGTTCCGCTCCGCCGCAGCGGATCCGAGGGCGGCACCACTGGCACCACCGAACATGTCGGACAATCCCCCGCCCTGACCGCTGTGCAGCAGCACGCCCACGATCATCGCGAACATTGACAGGACGTTGATCCCGATGGTGATGTACATGACCACGTCTCTCACGGCGACACACCCTAGCGGTCAGCGGGTACGGGTCGGCGGGGTGACCGCGACCTCGTTCGGGAAATGACAGGCCACCCTGTGGCCGGGCGCCACCTCCGTGAGGACGGGTTCCTGCTCGGCGCACACGGCCTCGGCGCGGGGACACCGGGTGCGGAAGCGGCACCCCGAGGGCGGGTTGATGGGGCTCGGAACGTCCCCCTCGAGAACGATGCGGGTGCGGGTGCGCTCGATGACGGGATCGGGTTCCGGTACGGCCGACAGGAGGGCCTCCGAATACGGGTGCGCGGGCGACAGGTAGAGGCTCTCGGCCGGGGCGATCTCCATGAGCTTGCCCAGATACATCACAGCGATCACGTCCGAGATGTGCCGGACCACGGACAGGTCGTGAGCGATGAACAGATATGAAAGTCCCATGTCGTGCTGCAAGTCCTGCAGCAGGTTCACCACACCGGCCTGGATGCTCACGTCCAGGGCCGACACCGGCTCATCCAGCACGAGGAAGGACGGCCGCAGAGCGAGAGCCCGGGCGATACCGATGCGCTGGCGTTGCCCGCCGGAGAACTCGTGGGGGAAACGCCGGGCATGGTCGGGCGAGAGACCCACCATGGTGAGGAGTTCGGCGACCCTTTCGTCGCGACCGGCCTTCATCTTGTGGATCTCCAAAGGCTCGGCAATGGCGGATCCGATGGTGAGTCGCGGGTCAAGCGATGCGAAGGGGTCCTGGAACACGATCTGCATCTCGTGGCGCAGTTCCCTCAGTCGGGCACGATCGATAGCGACGAGCTCCTCGCCCTTGAACAGCACCGAGCCCGCCGTGGGCTCGATGAGTTGCAGAACGCAGCGTCCGACGGTGGTCTTGCCGGAGCCGGACTCGCCGACGAGACCCACGGTCTGACCCGCTCCGATGTCGAATCCGACCCCGGAGACCGCTTGGACCATGTCGGTCGAGGACCTGAGACCCTTGGAGCTCTTGACCGGGAACTCCTTCACGAGTCCGCTCACGCTGAGCATCGGCGACTCTCCCCCGCTCACCACGTTCCCTCCAGGTCCCTGGCACGGATGCAGGCCGAGCGGGTCCGGCCGATCTCGACCAGCTCCATCGGCGCCGCGGCGCACGCATCGACCGCGTGCGGACAGCGGGGATGGAACGCGCATCCCGACGGCGGAGCGAGCATGTTGGGAGGCGAGCCGGCGATGGGCTGCAGCCGGTCCCTGCCCGCCGCGGGCAGCGAAGCGAGGAGTCCCCGCGTGTAGGGGTGGTTCGATGCGGCGAAGATCGCCTCGACCGGCGCCGCCTCCACCGACTGTCCCGCGTACATCACCTGCACACGGTCGGCCACCCGGGCGATGACGCCCAGATCGTGGGTGATGAAGACGACCGCCGTGTTGAAGGTGCGACGCACCTCCTGGATGACCTCCAGGATCTGGGATTGCACCGTCACATCCAGCGCAGTCGTCGGCTCGTCGGCGATCAACACGTCCGGGTCGTTGGCGATAGCCATCGCAATCATCACGCGCTGCCTCATGCCGCCGGAGAACTGATGCGGGTACTGACGGGAGCGCACGTCGGGTTGGGGCAGACCAACGAGATCGAGCAGCTCCACGGCCCGCTTCCACGCCGCGTCGTCGTCGAGGGTCTGGTGGGCCTGGATCATCTCGACGATCTGGGCACCGATGCGCTGCACGGGATTGAGGGCCGACAGGGGGTCCTGGAAGATCATGGCGATGCGCTTGCCCCGCAGCGAACGCAGGACATCGGGCTTCACCCCGACCATCTCCTGACCGCCGAGCATAGCCGACCCCGAAACCCTGGCGTACGAGGGCAGCAATCCCATGATGGAGAGGAAGGAGACGGACTTCCCGGACCCCGACTCCCCCACGATGCCCACGAGTTCACCGGGATTCACGTCGAGGTCGAGACCGCGCACGGCCTGCACGGTGCCACCATGGGCGGGAAAGGAGACCCTCAGGTCACGGATGGAGAGAACGGGATCCATCACCGCTCCCGTCCGTGCTTGGGATCGAAGGCGTCGCGGAGACCGTCACCGATGAAGCTCACGCACAGCGTGATGAGCAGCAGAGCCAGGAACGGATACAAGGCCAGCCACCAGAACCCGGCGCGAACCGCGAGTCGCGCATCCGATACGAGCAGTCCGAGCGACGTCGACCCGGAACCGGGATCCGGTCCATAACCGAAGAGCGAAAGGGTCGCTTCGCTCACGATGGCACCGACCACGCCGAGGCTGAGGGCGACGAGCATGGGACCGGCAGAGTTGGGCAGCAGGTGCCGCCGGATGATGTACCAGTTGGATGCACCCGCCGCCCGGGAGGCTTCGATGAACTCACGTTCCTTCAGTGCCAGCACCTGCGAGCGGATGATGCGTGCCACCCCCATCCAACCGAAGATGGCGAACAGGAAGATGAGGAACCGGATCGTGTTCACCTCACCCGTGAGCGGCTTGAGCCATGGGACGTTGGCCATGACGTTGCGCACCACGAGCAGGGCCACCAGGAACGGGAACGCCAGGAAGATGTCGGTGACGCGCATCATGATGTCGTCGAAGCGCCCACCCTTCAGGCCGGCCACCGAGCCGATGAGCGACCCGATCATGAGGCTGAAGAACGCACTGAAGATACCGATGAGCAGGGACACCCTCATGCCGTAGATGAGACGGCTGTACAGGTCGCGTCCGATCGAGTCGGTCCCGAGCCATGCCTCGGCCCGCGGCGTGAGATTCGAGTTCGCCCCCTCGGTGATCTCGATGACCGCCTGATTGATGCCGTAGCGCGCAGTGAGGGACGGGAACAGAACGAGCAGGATGAGCGCCCCGAGTACGAAGACGGACACGACCGCGGCCTTGTGCGAGCGGAAGCGAAGGTACACCTGACGGCGCGGGGACACCGATTCGGTGGTCACCCCGACCATCGCGTCGAGGTTCGCTGTCATGGATGCTTCGCTCATGTCAATCCAGTCCGATTCGCGGATCGAGCCAGGCATAGGCCAGGTCGGCGAGCAGGTTGAAGATCACCACGGCCGAGATGATGATCACCATCCACGGCATCAGTTCCGGGAAATCGCCGTTCGAGTAGGCGACCAGGAAGAAACGTCCCATTCCCGGATAGTCGAAGAGACCCTCTGTAATGATCAGGCCGCCCACGATCGCGCCGAGGTCGAGGAATGCGAGTGTGGTCACGGGGATGAGGGCGTTGCGCAGACCGTGCTTCACGAGCACCTGTCGCTCGGAGATGCCCTTGGAACGAGCGGTGCGCATGTACTCGCTGTTGAGCACGTCGAGAAGGGACGAGCGCATGTAGCGGGCGTAGACCGCCATCGACTGGATCGCCACCACCGTCACGGGGAGGGCCATGTGATGGAGCATCGTGAGAAGGTCGAAGCCGCGTTGACCAGGCGGATACACACCGGAAACCGGGAACAGGGATGTGCCGAACCACTTCTGCCAGTACACCGCGAAGAGGAGCTGCAGGAGCAGGGCAGAGATGAACGGAGGAACCGCGAGCCCGATGAGAGCGGCCGTGTTCACGGTCGAGTCGCGCAGACGACCCGGCTTGAGGGCGGCGAAAATGCCGAGAAGATTTCCCACCACGATTCCGATGACCGAAGCGGTCACGCCGAGACGAAGAGAGTTGGCGAGCGAGTCTTGGAGCACGGGCCACACCTCGCGCTTGCCCTTGATGCTTCGCGGCCAATCGAACGTGACGAAATTGAAGAGCCACTCGAAGTATCCGCGGATGTAGCCGAACGGCCCCTCATAGAGCCCGTTCTCGCGGATGTAGGCGTCGATCTGCTTCCTTCCCGCGCGGATATTCGTTCGCTTGAAGCTCTCCACCGGGTCGGTCCCGATGCGGATGGCCACGTACACGAGGAAGGTCACGAGAACCAGCGTCGGCACGAGCCAGACGAGCCTCCTCAGGACGTAGCGCAGCATCTGCTCAGTCTGTCAGACGGAGGGTGACCGATGTGAAATCCGCCACGACACGAACGAAGGGGCGGAACCTCGCGGTTCCGCCCCTTCGCCTGATCGTGTCGACCGAGGTCGGATCAGAGGATGTCAACCACCGGTTCGGCGGTGACGAGCTCCGTGACCGCGTAGTCGCCGTCGTTCGTCGTGAGGTACACGCCGGGCATGAGCACGAAGGCCACGGTCCAGACGTACCAAGACGAGTTGGCGCACTCGGTGACGGGGTTCAGACAGCCGGGCCACTGCTCGGCGCCGATGACGATCTTGCCGTCACCGTCGAGGTCCTTCCACTGCCAGGTGTCGTTGAACGCCGCGTAGTTGTTCAACTGGCCCTCAACGTTGCCCACGCGGTCGGTGCGGTAGGCACCGGACTTCGGGAACTGGAAGAGGGGCAACATGATGTAGTCGTTCGACATCTCGCGAATGGCGGTGAGGATGAGTTCCTTGCGCTTCTCGGCGTCGAGCTCCTTGTCGGAATCCTCGAGGGCGTTGGTCGCCTTCTTGTTGTTCCAACCCTGGTAGTTCTGACCGGTGAAGCCGTTGTCCTCCGTGGGAATCCGCTTGCCGGAGAACGACGACACGAGGTACGCCGGGTCCGGCGGTGCCGTGGAGATGTACATCGCCAGGTCGTAGTCCATGCCCGGGAGGCGCTTCTGGAAGTACGTGTCGGCGTCGGTGTTGTACGTCTCCACGTTGAATCCCGCAGCCCTCAGCTTGGGAATGAGGTAGGCCTGGGTGTCCTCACGGCGCTTGTTGCCGGTGTTGATGACCCACTGGATCTTCGGCGCGACGCCGTCCTTGGCCCACAGACCCTCGGAGTTCTTCTCGTAACCGGCGTCCTCCATGATCTCATCGGCCGCTGCCTGGTCGTACTGGTTGCCGAAGGTGTCCTCCGGGCAGTACGGGCCGGGAACGATCGGACCACAGGTGAGGAGCTTGCCGCTCGCCACGATCGGGATGTAGATCTGCTGGAACAGGGCCTCGAGGTCGATCGACTTGTAGAACGCCTCGCGGAAGTCCTTGTCGGCGAACACTCGGGGCTCGCCGTCGGCATTCTTGCCGTCGACACCCTGGTTCATGTACAGACCCTCATAGTCGCCACCGAACTCGATGACGGTCTTGACGTTCGGATCAGCCAGCTCGTTCTCGATGCCCGAGTAGAACTGCGGATAGATGAAGTCAACGCCACCGGCCTTGAGGTCGGTGATCTGGGTCTCGACACGGGGCACGATGACCAGCTGGCCGGCCTCGGCCTTCTTCGAACCCCAGTAGTTCTCGTTGGGGACATAGACCACCTGATCGGGGCTCCACGACTCCATCTTCCACTGGGTGCCGGAGAACATCAGCTCGGTAGCGAAGTCCTGCGAGACGTCGTTGCAGTCCGCAACGGCGGCCTTCTTGATGAGGCCTCCGAACAGGCCGCGCCACGGCGCGTACAGCTCGGTGAACTCGGCGACGACCTGCTTGTCCGACTCTCCGGCCGCGACGGCCTTGATCTTGTCGTAGCCGCTCGTGCTGATCGAGCCGGTCGTGTTGAGCGCGGCCTGCCACGTGCACTCGAAGTCGGCCGCCGTGATCGGCGTGCCGTCCTCCCAGACTGCGGCGGGATTGATGTCATACGTAATCGTCATGACAGTCTCTCCCGAGCCGCCGCCATCGGTGGTGTCGTCGCTGGAATCGCTGCCGCCGCCGCACGAGGCGAGGACGAGAGCGGCACCCACGAGACCCGCGGCGAGCTTGTGGCTCTTCCGGATGTTTCTCATGTGACCTCCTGGTCATCTGTTGTTGTGACGGGGAGGAACTATGACACCGCCATCCAATTGCCATGGCGGCGTCTGTCCCGGCCTCCCCACCGGGACAAGGGGACAAAACTAACAGAAGGTGGCCCTGAAGTGAACAATCCGCCACCGGGTGCCCCGATGATCGAGACGGTGCGGACCGCCCCTCAGGGCGTGCCGGAACGAAGGCGGTACTGCACGATTCGGGCGAAGTCGTCCGGGTCGAGACTGGCGCCCCCCACGAGGGCCCCGTCAATGTCCGGTTGGGCCATCAGTTCCCCGATGTTGGCCGCCTTCACCGACCCGCCGTACTGGATCCTCACCCTGTCGGCGGTGGCCGACCCGTGAAGAATCCCCACCTCGCGCCGCACGGCCGAGCAGACCTCGCGCGCATCCTCGGCCGTCGCCGTACGCCCCGTCCCGATCGCCCAGATCGGCTCGTAGGCCACCACCAGCCCGGCCACCTGTTCCGCGGTCGTCCCCGCGAGTCCGGCTCGCACCTGGCCGAGGACCTTGTCGAGGGTGGAACCCGCCTCACGCTCGTCCAGGGTCTCGCCGACGCACAGGATGGGCGCCATGCCCTTGGCCAGTACCGCCTTCACCTTGCGATTGACCTCGTCGTCGGTCTCGCCGAAAATTTCCCGGCGTTCGCTGTGCCCGACGATGACGTACTTCACGCCGAGCTTGGAGAGAAAGACCGGGGAAATCTCCCCCGTGTAGGCGCCCTTGTCCTCGTGATGACAGTTCTGGGCGCCGAGTGCGAACCCCAGTCCGTCGCCGTCGATGAGCGTCTGCACGCTGCGCAGATCGGTGAAGGGCGGATGGATACTCACCTCAACGGCGGCGAAGTCCTCCTTCGTCACGAGGAACGCGAGCTTCTGGACGGTCTGGATGGCCTCGTAATGGTTGAGGTGCATCTTCCAATTGCCGCTGATCAGCGGACGACGACGTTCAGCGGACATTGGGTGCTCCCCTCAGCGCAGTGAGACCAGGGAGGTCCCCCAGTTCCAACAGTTCGAGCGAGGCTCCCCCGCCGGTCGAGACATGGTCCACCTCGTCGGCGAGACCGAACCGGGCGAGGGCAGCCGCACTGTCCCCGCCCCCCACCACCGTGAAGGCCTTCGTGTGGGCGACGGCCTCGGCAACGGTGCGGGTGCCCGCGGCGAAACGGTCGTCTTCGAACATGCCCATGGGGCCGTTCCAGAACACCGTGCGCGCATCCATGATCACGTCGCTGAATGCCGCAGCGGTGCCGGGTCCGATGTCGAGACCGCGGGCGGCCTCGGGAAGACGCACGCCGAAGGTGGCGTAGTTGCCGTCAGCGTCAAGGCCGGTGATGTCCTCGGGGAGATGGATGGGCTTGCCCGCGTCGAGGAGACGCCGACAGGTGGCCACCTGGTCGAGCTCGCAGATCGAGGATCCCACCGGGTACCCCTTGGCGGCGAGGAATGTGAAGCACATGCCGCCGCCGATCACGAGGGCATCGACGATCTGCAACAACGACTCGATGACCCCGAGTTTGTCGCTCACCTTGGCACCCCCGAGAACGGCTACGAAAGGCCGTTTCGGACCGTCTCGCAGACCCGAGAGCACCTCCACCTCCCGATGCAGCAACCGTCCGGCAGCCGAGGGCAGTGTCGCCGGCGGCCCGACGATGGACGCATGGGCCCGGTGGCAGGCCCCGAAGGCGTCGTTGACGTACATGTCGACGCCCTCGACGAGTCGGGAGACGAACTCGGGCGAGTTGCCCTCTTCCCCCGCATCGAAGCGCAGGTTCTCCCGCAGTTCGACCCCTGGCGCCAGTTCGGCCAGTCGGCGCCGGACAGGTTCCATCGAGTACTTCGCCTCCGGGGCCCCCTTGGGTCTGCCGAGGTGACTGGCGCACACGACATGGGCCCCGCGCGAGGTGAGCCACTCGATCGTGGGCAGGGCAGCCCTGATGCGGAAGTCGTCCGTGATCACACGGGCATCGTCGGGCCCCTCCATGGGGACGTTGAAATCCGTGCGCACAAGCACCGTGCGTCCCCGGACGTCACCGAGATCCTCGAGGGAGGGAACGCGGGCCACGGCCGGGTCAGCGGGTGCCGACGTGGAGTGTCAGATCGACGAGGCGGTTCGAGTATCCCCACTCGTTGTCGTACCAGCCGAGCACCTTGACGAGGGTGCCCATGCTCATCGTCAGGTCGCTGTCGAAGATGCACGAATGCGGATTCGTGACGATGTCGGAGGAGACGATCGGGGCGTCGGTGTACTCGAGCACCCCCTTGAGCGGCCCCTCGGCCGCCGCACGGAAGGCGGCATTGATTTCCTCGACCGTGGCCGGCCTCTTGAGGTTGGCGACGAAATCGGTGATCGATCCGGTCGGCACCGGCACACGAAGGGCGGTGCCGTCGAGCTTGCCCTTCATCGCCGACATGACGAGGCTCGTCGCCCGCGCGGCGCCCGTGCTCGTCGGGGTGATGTTGATGGCGGCACCGCGGGCCCGACGCAGGTCGCTGTGGGGTCCGTCCACGAGGGACTGGTCGCCCGTGTAGGCGTGGACGGTGGTCATGAGGCCGTTCTCCACGCCAAAGGCGTCGTCGAGCACCTTCACCAGCGGCACGAAGCAGTTGGTCGTGCAACTGGCGTTCGAGATCACCTTGTGCACCGCGGGGTCGAAGTCGAGGTGATTCACTCCGTAGACGAACGTCGCGTCTGCGCCGTTCGAGGGGGCCGACACGATGACGAGGGGCGCACCGGCCTCGAGATGCAACGCGGCCTTGTCCCGGTCGGTGAAGATGCCCGTCGATTCGATGACAAGGTCGACGCCGAGGGCCCCCCACGGCAATGCCTTCGGGTCGCGCTCGGACAGCACCTTGAGGATGCGCCCGTCGACCGAGATGCCCCCGTCGACCGCCTCGATGCGCTGGGGCAGGACGCCCAGCACGGAGTCGTACTTGAGGAGGTGGGCCATGGTCTTCAGGGAACCGAGGTCGTTGACGGCGACGATCTCGATGTCGGCCCCGCTCTTCATCACCGCCCGGAAGAAGTTGCGGCCGATCCTGCCGAATCCGTTGATTCCCACACGAACTGTCACGTCTTGTTCCTTTCACGGTCGGCGCGGGGGCGCCGTGCGCACGAAACCCTAGTTCGGGGCCCCGGGACGGCCGTGTTCCCCGGGTGGTCAGACCTCGATGTCGCGGTGGGACACCCTGGGTGAATAGCCGACCAGCCGCAGACGCGTGGCGATCTCTTCAGCCATCGCCACCGACCTGTGGCGTCCCCCCGTGCAGCCGACCGCGACCGTGAGATAGCTGCGCCCCTCGGCGACGTAGGCCGGGAGGAGGAACTCGAGGAGAGACCCCACCCGATCGAGGTACTCCACCGCGTGGTCGCGCGACAGCACGAAATCACGCACGGGACCGTCCATGCCGGTGAGCGGACGCAGCTCCTCGTCCCAATGCGGGTTCGGCAGGAAGCGCACGTCGAACACCATGTCCACGTCGATGGGCAGGCCGTGCTTGTAGCCGAAGGACACGAGCGACACCTGCAACGCATCTGCGGGATTCTCCGGGCCGAACAGGCCCCCGAGTCGCTGGCGGAGTTGGTGGATGGTGAGCCCGCTGGTATCGATGAGGAGGTCGGCCATCTCGCGCACCGACGCGAGGACGTTCCGCTCTCTCTCGATGACGGCCTCGAGACCGGCGTGCCCGTCCCCGAGGGGGTGCTTGCGCCGGGTGGCCTCGTAGCGGCGCACCAGTTCGCGCGTGGAGGCCTCGAGGAACAGAATCCGCACCGAATGACCCTGTACGCGCAGTGCATCGACGGACGCGAGGATTCCGTCGGCATGACGGGCGTTGCCGGCCACCAGGCACAATTTGTCGATCTCTCCCCCGGCCTCGCCCGTCAGTTCGACCACCTTGTCGATGAGCACCACGGGGAGATTGTCGACGACGAACCAACCCAGGTCCTCGAGGTCGTCGGCGGCTTGGGAGCGCCCCGCCCCCGACAGGCCCGTCACCACGAGGATCTCGGTCATCGCCGGTGAACGCTACTTCCGGCTCATCCCCGCACCGCGCGCATGTAGAGGAGGCGCGGCACCGTGTGGGCGAGGGCGTACTCGGGGGCGCGCGCGAGGAACCCGGGTGGTGGCGGCGGTTCGACCATGCGCTCCACCTGCAATCCGACCGCCGACATCGCGTTGACGTAGCGACTGAGGGGGCGGTGCACGAACCGGATCCGCACGTCGACCTCCACCTCCTCCCATGTGGACGTCTCCACGAGGTAGGGCCCGATGCGCCAGTACTGCTCCGGGGGATCGATGATGTGATCGTCGATCCAACCACTTCCCGGGGTCTGCAGCAACGGGTGATTGAGGAAGAACGCGAATCTTCCGCCGGGACGCAGCACGCGAGCCACCTCGGCGAGTGCCGCGTCCACAGCGTCGATGTGCTCGAAGACCAGACACGCCACGACCGCGTCGAACTCCGCGTCGGGCACGGGCAGGGCGTCGGCCGAGCCGATCTCGTAGCGCGGTCCGCCGCCCCTCGCTCGCGCCGTATCGACGTGCAGGGGCACCGGATCGATGCCGAGCACGTCGCATCCGGCCGCGGCCGCCGCCCGCGCTATCTGTCCGTCGCCGCACCCGACGTCGAGTACGCGCGCAAAACCCGACAGCTCCTCGACGGCGAGCGGGATGATCTGTTCCTCGTATTCGGCGTCCACCCCGCCCGTGAACCCGTCGATCCACCAGCGTGCGTGCGCCTCCCATCCCGCGCCGGAGGCGTCGTCAATCATCGGCCGATTCTCGCCCGTCGTCATCTTCGGAGGAGGGATGGAAACGTGAATGCACAGCCTTCGCCACGGACTCGGGCAGCCACGTGAGCAGCGCGAGGTCCTCGAGTGAGGCCCTTTTCACCGCGTTGACCCCACCCATGTCCTTGACGAGACGGCGGGCCCGGACCTCCCCCAGGCCGTCGATCCCCTCCAACGATCCCGACACCATGCGCTTCGAGCGCAATTCCCGGTGGAACGTGTTGGCGAAACGGTGTGCTTCGTCCCTGATCCTCTGCAGCATGAACAGGGCCTCGCTGCCCCTCGGCACGATCACCGGTTCGGGGCGTCCCGGCACGTAGACCTCCTCGAACTTCTTGGCCAGTGATGCAACCGGAATCTCGTGCTCGAGACCGAGTTCCCGCACGACGTCCTCGGCCACCCCCAACTGACCCTTGCCGCCGTCCACGAGGAGGAGCTGGGGCGGATACGCGAACTTGCCCGGCTTCTCCCCGCGCTCGGCAGCGGGGAGGTCGCGTTCGGTCACGTACGCCGTGAGCCGGCGGGTCAGCACCTCGCGCATCGCCGCGTAGTCGTCGTTGCCGGGGACGTCGCGCACCTTGAATCGGCGGTATTCGCGCTTGTTGGGCAGACCATCCTCCATCACCACCATCGAGCCGACGTAGTCCGTCCCCTGGAGGTGCGCCATGTCGTAACACTCGATGCGCAGAGGGGCCTCGGGCAGACCGAGCAGATCCTGGATCTCGGACAGAGCCCGACTACGGGAGTTGTGGTCCGTGGCCCTCCTCAGCCGGTGACGGGAGAACTCCTCCACTGCATTGCGGG